>Ga0123337_10005529_pt1 | contig 12412 bp, 10 predicted proteins | sample frozenSSSSmetaG_FD_89792 | JGI IMG/M metagenome (GOLD analysis project Ga0123337, IMG submission 89792) | Glacier valley bacterial and archeal communities from Borup Fiord, Nunavut, Canada, to study Microbial Dark Matter (Phase II) -... | ecosystem: Environmental > Aquatic > Freshwater > Ice >...
CAGGTAAGGGAGGCCCTTCAGTTTCGGAATGTCTACCAGGATGCCTCTCGAAAAAATACCGTTTTTAAAGTTAGTAATCGCTAGCTGCTGCGCGCCTTTGTCCGTCACCGTGCTTTGCGCGTTGCCGTTATAAAACTTGCCTTCATAGAACATGTGGCAGAGCGCGTCCATGTGCGTGTGAGCTTGTCCATGATAATCAACTGCATAATTATCGAGCACGAACTGGCCTAGCGGCTTCGCGCCGGTGTAAGTGAACTTATGAGCAAAGGGCGACGGGTTGTCGGCGGCCTTTTCGGTCTCAGTGTCGCGAGCTAAAGAGACGGAAACCCCCTCGGTAACCAAAGCCACCGCCTGTTTGCGCTTGGCGGGAGTGATCAGGTTAACGGAGCCAATCTGATCGGCCTTGCCCCATCGGCCCCAGTTGGAAAGCTCTTTCATGAGGCGATCGACATCTGCCTTCGTGGTGAGATGCGGATTTTGAGCCAACAGAGGAAGAGCCAGGAAAATGGCGGCGAGAGTGCGGATCATCGCCATACCGTATCACACGCCCCAGCAGTAATCTTCCACGGCCTTATCGACCGTATCGTCCTTCTCTGTGATACGCATCAGTTCCAGGCGGATCGCGTCTAATAGCGCGTTCCAACTGGCTTCGATAATATCATCCGAAACACCGACAGTCGACCAGCTCTTGCGGTGATCGGACCATTCGACTAAAACGCGTGTCTTAGCCGCAGTGCCTTTCTTGGAATCTAAAATCCTTACCTTGTAATCGGTCAGGCGCACCTCAGCAATTTGCGGATAAAGGTTCGAAAGGCACTTGCGCAGGCAGAGATCGAGCGCATTCACCGGGCCATGACCAGTGGCCGTTGCGGATTGCGCGCCATCGTGCGTCGTGATACTCACCGTTGCCGTGGACGATCCAGCGCGGGTTGTCACTTCGTAGTGCTCGACACTGAAGAAGTTGACGCCGGGATGAAGTGCTTCGCGCACCAGGAGTTCGAACGTGCCCTCGGCGGCTTCCAGTTCATAGCCCAGGTACTCCATATCCTTAATCCGGTCCAGCACCTCGCGGCGGGCTGCTTCCGTGAGCAGTTCGCCCAGACCTTGCTGTTTGAGCTTGTACAGGACATTGCTGCGCCCGGACAAATCGCTCACTAACACGCGCTGGCGGTTGCCCACCGCTTCGGGGTGAATATGTTCGTAGGTGGCAGAATCTTTCAGCACTGCACTCACGTGCACGCCGCCTTTGTGCGCGAAGGCGCTCACCCCGACGAACGGCGTGTCGCGCCTCAGCGGCAGGTTGGCCAGTTCCGCTATGAATCTGGCCACCTGCGTCAGACTTGCGAGCTTATCGGGACCGATTGTGGTGTGGCCTAATTTCAGCTCCAGGTTTGCCAAAACAGAGGCCAGGTTTGCGTTGCCGCAGCGTTCGCCATACCCGTTCAGGCAGCCCTGTACGTGCGTGACGCCCTGTTCCACCGCGGCTATGGTGTTGGCTACGGCCACATCCGAATCATTGTGCGCGTGAATCCCTAATGTGCCTTCAAACTTTCGGCGAACTTCAGTGATAATCTCCGTCAGGCGGCCGGTCAGTGTGCCCCCGTTTGTATCGCACAGACAGAGTACATCGGCACCGGCTTGTTGGGCGGCTTCGAGAGTGCGCAAGGCGTAGTCGGGATTTGCAATATAGCCATCGAAGAAGTGTTCGGCATCGTAAACAACTTCGCGGCCCCGCTGTTTCACATAGTGAACGGTTTCAGAGATTAGCGCTAAATTTTCATCCAGCGAGATATTGAGAGCACGCCGTACATGGAAGTCCCAGGATTTTCCAAAGATGCTGATCACCGGGGTCTCTGCTTCCAGAAGCGCTCGTACATTCTGGTCTTCATGTACCGGATTCTTTGCGAAGCGCGTCGCACCGAAGGCGGTTAGTTTGGCATGCTGCAGCTTCACCTGTTTGGCTCTGCTGAAGAATTCCTTGTCTTTTGGATTGGACCCGGGCCAACCGCCTTCGATGTAGTCAATCCCCAGTTCGTCCAGCTTCTGTGCAATCAGGATCTTGTCATCGACCGAGAAGGAGACGGCTTCGCCTTGCGTGCCGTCCCGGAGCGTGGTGTCGAACGTGGAGATTTTCATAAGAAGAGCTCTTGCCTACATGCTGCTTGCTACCGGGACTCCCGCTTCTTTTTTCTTCCTCAGGAAGGGCATCATTGCGCGCAACTCCGCGCCCACCTTTTCAATCGGTTGATCGGCTGCTTCGGCCCGCATCGCCAGGAACTTGTGGCGGCCAGCTTTGTTTTCCGCTAGCCAGGCCGTAGCAAATTCTCCGGATTGAATTTCGCTCAAAATCTTTTTCATCTCGCGGCGCGTTTCATCGTTCACCAACCGCTTGCCGCGTGTGTAATCGCCATACTCGGCCGTGTCGGAGATGGAATAGCGCATGTAGCCCAGACCGCCTTCGTAGATCAAGTCTACAATCAGTTTGAGTTCATGCAAGCACTCGAAATAGGCGATTTCCGGGGCGTAGCCCGCTTCCGTGAGTGTTTCAAATCCAGCGCGGATCAGTTCGCCCACCCCCCCGCACAGGACGGTCTGTTCGCCGAAAAGATCACTTTCGGTTTCTTCTTTGAAGTGCGTTTCAATCACTCCGGCTTTCAGACAGCCTAAGGCCCGGGCATACGCGAGCGCCGTCTCGAGAGCCTTGCCCGAAGGATTCTGGTGAACGGCCACCAACGCCGGCACGCCTACATTTTCGGTAAAGAGCTCGCGCACCCTGTGTCCAGGGGCCTTCGGAGCAACCATGCTGACATCGACATCGGCCGGGGGCTTGATAAAGCCGAAGTGGATGTTGAAGCCGTGGGCGAACATCAGCGTCTTGCCCTTCGTCATGTGCGGCGCAATCTCGTGATCGTAAAGGTCAGCTTGGATGTGATCGGAGACCAGAACCATGGTGATGTCCGCTATTTTCGCGGCATCGCTGACGCTCATCACTTTTAGACCGGCGCCTTCCGCCTTCTTCCAGGAAGGGCTGCCGCCATATAGGCCGACAATCACGTCTATTCCGGAATCGCGCAGGTTGAGCGCGTGCGCGTGGCCCTGGCTGCCGTAGCCGATGATAGCTACGGTCTTCCCCGTCAGGTAGGAGAGATCTCCGTCTTGTTCGTAATATCGTTTTGCTTTCTGCGTTGGTTCAGCCATTGGGGACTCCGTCCATTTCCTCAACCGGGATTTCGGTGCGCACGAAAGTTCGCGTAGGCACCGGCGGTTGCAGGCGTAGTTTTTTTGTTTCCAGCGAGACCGCGATTGCGCCGGAACGCGTTACTTCTATTTCGCCATAACTCTTCATCACGCCGATAAATTCCTCAAGCGTGCCGGCTTCGCCTGTCACTTCGAGCGCGAATCCATCGGTCGAGGAATCTACCACGCGCGCACCGAAAATTTCGGCTTCTTTCAGCACCGCGGCTCGGTCCTGATGCGTCGGGCGAGCGTGAAGCAGAATCATTTCGCGCGTCACCGAATTTTCGCCGGACATCTCACTTGCCTGCAGCACGTTGATCAGCTTGTTCATTTGCTTGATCACCTGGGCGTGAAGGCGCTCTTCGACATCGACAACAATCGTCATGCGGGAGAGGTCCGGGTCCATCGTGCGCGCCACGGTAAGGCTCTCAATGTTGTATCCACGCGCAGAGAGCAAACCGGTCACTCGCAACAGCGCACCCGGCTGGTTTTCGAGAAGTACCGAAATAACTTGTTGCATTAGGCCACCGCCACGGGAGTCAGTACCATGTCGCTGATAGCGGCTCCGGCAGGAACCATCGGGTAAACGTTTTCAAATTGCGTGACCATCACGTTGAGCAGATACGGACCGGGTTCGCGGATAGCTATATCGAGAGCCGCGGCCAAATCGCCGGGTTTTGTAACAGTGCTGCCACTAAACCCGTACGCGGAAGCCAGTTTCTCGGCATCCGGGAAGCAATCGAGCTTGACTTGGCTCAGGCGGTTGTCATAGAAAAGCTCCTGCCACTGGCGCACCATGCCAAGGTGCCCGTTGTTCATGACGATGATCTTGATAGGCAGGCCATAATTCACCATCGTCGCCAGTTCCGGGATGGACATTTGGAAGCCCCCATCGCCGACAATGGCGAACACCAGCTTATCCGGGCGCGCAAACTGGGCGCCTATGGCCGCAGGTAGCCCGAAACCCATTGCACCAAGCCCGCCGGAGTTGATCCAAAGCCGCGGTTCATTAAAGCGAATCAGTTGCGCGGCCCACATCTGATGCTGTCCCACATCGGTACAGACAATGGCTTCGCCGGCGGAGAGCCGATCAATTTCGGAGATAAGGTGCTGCGGTTTAATTTCGGTTTCGGAACGGCGGCGATCGTATGGATGTTGCTGTTGCCAATCGTGGACTCTGTTCTGCCATGCGGCGCGCGCCTTGGCTGTCCCAGCCTCCATTTCAGGCTTCAGCTCTGCTACCACCTTCGTGAGTTTCTGCAAAACGTGCTTTACATCTCCCACAATCGGTACGTCCGGTACGCGGTTCTTCGCAATCTCGGCGGGATCGATATCCACGTGAATGATTTTCGCGCGGGGGGCGAAAGCGGCGAGCTTCCCGGTGACCCGGTCATCGAAGCGAACCCCGAGCGCAATCAGAAGGTCGCTTTCCGTGATTGCCATATTAGCGGCATAGCTGCCGTGCATGCCAGGCATGCTGATGTATTGCGGATGGTCTGCGGGAAGAGCGCCTAAACCCATCAGCGTACACACGGAGGGCAGCGCGGCCAAATCGACCAGTTCGCGCAGTTCGCCGCTCGCATCGGACGCGATGATTCCCCCGCCCGCGTAGACCAGGGGGCGTTCGGCTTCCCAAATCATCTGGGCAGCGCGCCGGATCTGGCCGGCGTGGCCTTCCGTGAAAATCTTGTAACCGGGAAGATGAATCGTATCCACGGGCGTGTACTCGCCTTTGGCCTGGAAGATATCTTTCGGAATATCCACCAGCACGGGACCGGGTCGGCCGGTGGACGCAATATAAAACGCTTCGTGGATGATTCGGGGCAGGTCTTCCAGGCGCTGCACCATGTAATTGTGCTTGGTGCAGGGGCGCGTAATGCCAAACGTATCGGCCTCTTGGAAAGCGTCGCTCCCGATAAGATGGCTGGACACTTGGCCGGTGATGGCGACGATGGGAATTGAATCCAACAAAGAATCCACCAGCCCGGTGATCAGGTTCGTGGCGCCGGGTCCGGAAGTAGCACAGCAAACCCCTACTTTGCCGGTGGTACGCGCGTACCCCTCGGCCGCGAAAACAGCGTTCTCCTCATGCCGGACCAGGATGTGCTTCACAGGAGAATCGTAAAGGGCGTCATAGAGGGGAAGCGTGACGCCGCCGGGATAGCCGAAGAAGCAATCTACCTCTTCCCTGGCAAGGCACTCAAGAAGGATCTGCGCACCGCTCATCAGTTTCGACATAAAAGTTTGACCTTTATAAATAGAAAAAGCCACCGGCAGAGTCTACACCCTGCCAGTGGCTGAACCGAAGATCGATCCGCCTCAGACAGGGTCGCTTACGACGACCCTGCGGTTAATAACGGAAAGAAGGACGATTGAAACCATGAAGACACCTTTAGTGTACTGCTTGTGGAGCAAATAGCAAATTATCTTACGATAAGAAAAATTTATACATGCCGTGTCGAGGGCGAGCTGGCTAGGGCTTTTACAGCAGATTACTCGAACCAAAAAGACCCTACACACTATTCGACAGGTAAGTAAATCTATTCACATTGAACGCCCCAATCCAGCATCCCGATAGCCACTTCTTACCCAAAAGGTATGTTGTTGTAGAAGGAAGATCACGACGTTGTGACGGACATGAATCAACACCTGTAAATTACAGGCGGTGCCGGTTACAAGGTGCGGGTGTTCGATAATCTAGCCCCACAGGTTCACGGGCCGGGACAGAGGCTTCCGGAATACCTGCACCCCGATGTTGAATTGATGGTCGGCGATATCCAGGACACCCAAGCTATCGAACGGGCTCTCGACGAACGTTATGCCGTTTATCATTTTGCGGCCTCCGTCGGCGCTAGAAAGCATCGATCAGCATCTCGAAATGCCTCCGCTGGAAGCAACGCTGTGGCAGGACTTTTTTCGATTCTGATCGATAATGCAACGATTGCCACGACGGATCTGGGATCGATCGGCTCTTCTCAGACTCTTCGCGGCCAGTCTTATTTTCTTCGAGAGAAGGGGAAGACGCTTGAATTGAGCGAAGGCTAGGCTTTCAGCAGCGGCAAGACGTTTCCTTTGTAATTCGGGAATACGGCGCGCAGGTTCTTGTTGCCCAGGTGGCCGGTGACCAGGTCGCCGAGCACGGCGCGGAAATCCGTGGTGATATCGAGGTCGCGATTTTCGTAGAGTTGTTCGGTGGCAAGACCGGGCCAGGGGCCGTGGACTTTGCCGCCCTGAACGTTGCCGCCCATAACGAACATGCAGTTGGCGTGGCCGTGGTCCGTGCCCCTTGTTCCGTTTTCTTTTGCGGTTCTGCCGAATTCCGACATGGTGACCAGGACTACGTCTTCCATGCGGTCGCCTAGATCGGCGTGAAAGGCCGCGATCGATTGACCGAAGTCTTTCAGCAGGTTATTCAGAAGTGGACCTTCGTTGACGTGGTGATCCCAGCCTCCAACGTCGGCAAAGGCGACTTCGACGCCTACGCCGGATTTGATGAGCTGCGCGATCTGGCGCATGTTGTCACCGAAGCGGCTCTTGGGATAGTTGGCGCCCGTGGCCGGTTGGTAGGGGGTCTTTTGAATGGATTGGAGGAGCGCGGCGGCTTCAAAAGCTTCTCGCCCGGCACCGTTCAGGATTTGATCGGTTGAGCCTTGATAAAGAGATTCGAAGGCCTTGGCTGCCGCGGCATCTTTCACCTGGAAGTTGCCGATGCTTTCCATGGCGATTGCGGGGATGGGGCCCTGCATGGTGCGGGGGAGCGTGGCACCCATGGAAAGTGCGCGCACGGGGGAGGCTTTGCCTGCTTCGAGCAGCAGAGAGCGATTCAGCCAGCCGCTGGTGGTGGCTTTCAGGCCGGGGGTGCCGGATTCCATGTAATCCTGCGCATCGAAGTGGGAGCGTGTGGGATCTGGGGAGCCGGCGGCGTGGACTACCGCTAGCTGGCCTTGATCGAAGAGCGTCTTAAAGGGAGCGAGCGCGGGGTGGAGACCGAAGTGGCCATCGAGATCGATGGCTGCGTTATCGCCTGAACCGGGCCGGGGGATGGCTATTGTGGGGCGGAGATCATAGTAGGCCTGTTCGGAATGCGGGACTACGATGTTGAGACCGTCGGCGGCTCCGCGCTGGAAGATGGCGACCAAGACTTTCTTGCGGCGGCTGGGGGAACCCTGCGCGTAGAGAGCGCGTTCCAGCCAGACTGGCGCGGTGCCGATGCCGACCATTGCCAGGGCGGCATTGCGAAGGAAGATGCGGCGGGATTGGGGCATTTGAGTTCTCCTGTAAGACTTTTCCCGGCCAAAGTGCGCCGGTAGTGTTAGTGCTTCTGGAAGTTGGGGCCGCCTAGCATTTGAGCTATTTCGGGCTTGGCTTCTACCTTTGTTCCTGGAACTTTGTTGCCTGAGAGAGCTACCGCGAAATTCATTCTGGCTAAAAGAGAGGCACTGTTCAGCCAGTCAGAACCTTTGTTGCTGTAGCCCGTGGGTTCCACTTTTCTATAAAGGGGCTCGCCCAGGGTGTTGAGTTGTTGGATGAGGTTGAATCCGTAATCAACGTCCGCGCCGGTGAGGCGGAGCGCGCTGGCCATCATTTCGAAAGGCGATTTTATTTTTGTCTGATAGCTGGCCGGGGCGTAGAATTCCGGGGAATCGAACATGGTTTTCATGGTGGCCCGGAGATCGCCTTCGGTCCTGGTAAAGGTGGCGGCCATGCGGTCTATCAGGGATGCCGGCGGATTGTCGGAAACGAAGCGGATGGCCAGACTTTTCGAAACGAACTGTGCGGTGGCGGGGTGGTGAACCAGGATATCGATGACCTTCAGGCCATCGTTGATGCCGCCGTTGGCTGGGATCTTAACGCCGAGAACTGTTTTTTCGCCTTGATCGTGAACACGCTCATTGAATTGGAAGACGCCGCCGCCGCGCAGCTCTTTAATGGTCCAGCCGGTGAAGCAGCGGGCAACTTCGGTGACATCCTGCTGGGTATAGCCGCCATCGACACCTAAGGTGTGAAGCTCCATCAGCTCACGACCGTAATTTTCGTTGAGGCCGCGCGAGGGCTTTTTGCCGTTCGGTTTGCGATCGGTGCCCGGCGCCACGGATTGGGAATTATCGAGATAGAAGAGCATGGCGGGGCTTTGGGCTGTGGCGAGGAGCAGATCTTTGAAGTTGCCGAGCACGTGCGGGCGGATGACATCGCGCTCATAGGTGGTGACCATGTAGCGGTCCGCGCCTTTATCGAGGAAGACGTTGAAGTGGTTGTACCAGAAATCCGTGAGAACCTCTTCAAGCTGGCGATTGGAATAGACGGCGCGGAAGAGCTTGCCTTCCGCCAGGTCTGAGTTGACCACCTGCTGGGGGCCGCCCTGGAGCAACTGGATGCGGCGGCGGAGCTGGGGCGAGGCTACGGTGTAAAGCGCCTGACGCTTGCCGCGGGGCATGGCGTCCAGAAGATTGTATTGCTGGGTGGCGGAAAGGGATTCGAAGAGAGCGACCTTTTGTGCCGGGGTACCGTTTTGGAAAGTCTGGCGATCCGCTGGAGCGAGTGTTTGTGCGGCTTTTTCGAGGTCGGCGGGCGGGCGGTCATCCGTCATATTGTCGGGATCGGGCTTGCCTTGGGCCAGCTTGGCTTTATAACGATCAATAAAGCGCTGGACGACGCGGAGCGTTTCGGGGTCAGTAGGGTATGGCTGGTTGCCTTTAGCCATTGCGCGAATTTGTTGGGCGGGCGGGTATTTGACGACCATTTCAGACGGCAGCATCCGAAGAGTTTCGAGGGGGGCCAGCTTGACTTCAAGAGCGGGATTTTCCGGGATGGATTCCGGGTGGAGCTGCTGGTTGACGAAACCTTCGGCACCCAGTTGGCGGATTCGATCGATATCGCCCGGCCGCGCGCCGAACGTGAGACGGTTCAGGAGCTGATCAAGTTTTTGATCTGCTGTAATTTGGGGAACTTGGACGGAGGGAACTGGCTTGACCGGTTTCTTAGCCGCAATGGGGCTGACCAAAGCCGCGCAAAAAAGGAGAGCCACTGCTAAATGAAAATTGCGATTCATGATTGCGATTCCTAACGGTTCAAACTCTACAGCAAAGCCATTAGTTTCGCTCAGGGGACATTAACGGAGGTTCATCGCAAGTTGGGCGTCAGGCGGCTGCCTGTAAATGAGTACCCGAACCGCAGCATCGTTTATATTTCTGGCCAGACCCGCAAGGACAGGTAGAGTTCCGGCCTGGTTCCGGGGGACGGCGGATTGTGCCCGTTGTGCAAGATTGTGCATCGTTTTCGATGTGAGGCGGTTGCACACGTTGGACTACTTTTTTTAAGGCAAGGATTTGGCCGTGCGTGGTTTCGAGATCGACCGTAGTGTGGACGATGGCGCGGAGCGGTTGAATTTTTGGCTCCGACGCGATCTTCAGTATGGCCAGAGCCGCGCGGAGACGTACGGCAGGAGGCGTTTCCGGGCTGGTGAGCAGTTTTTCCAATTCCACTGCGGCAACAGGCGCGAGTTGGGTTGCTTGCTCATGCCAAACCAAAGCCTGTTCGCGAACGGCAAATTCCATCTCGCGCGCGAACGCGGGAACGCTTCTGCGCCAGTTGCGGACCGTGTTGCGGTGGATGCTGACGGCGTCGGCGGCCTGAGTGATGGAGTTGCCTTCGGCGAGCAATGCCAGAATGTGATGCTGATCCGGGGTGAGGGTGGGATCGGGCGAATAATCGGGGAGTTCGGACGCTTGCATGGAGATGCTCCTTTCGGTAGAGAGCATAGCTGACGCGGGGGCGGGTTTGGGCGGAGTTGCGTGGGTGCGGTCAGTTACTGCGTGGAAAAATAAAATTTTGAGTTCTGTGAACGCTCAGTGAAGGAGCGATTGTGGGGTGTACTCCGTGGGTACAGCGGTAATCACGTCATCGAGTTTCGCATCGGGACGGCGGCGTCCGAGGCTGACGTAACTCAGATAGTTGCCATGATCGGCTTCGAGCGCGTCGATCTCAGTTCGGTTGTGCGGGGCAATTGCCTTCTGCTATTGAAGCCAGTGCTGCCAGCCGTCAGGCATGGAACCCGCCAAGTCGATTTCCATAATTCCTGTGCGTTCCCAATGGCGGCGCCACCACGCGGCGGAATGCAAACACCACATTTCCGGCTCCCACCAGGCGCGCAAAGTGCCGGGCTCTCTTTCAATTTCGCGTATTAATCTGGCGCTGGCGATTGCGAGGGTGCCGTTCGGCGTGACGAAGCGGGCCAGGTAGTTGAGATAGTGCTGATCGGTTCCGAAACAAGGGAAGGAATCGATCGGGGGTCTGCGTGAATAAGACGCCGTATTCCACGCCGGCATCGCGGATACGCTGCAGGTTTTCTGAAGCGCTGAACCATAGGTCGGTGCCCCAGACTTGAACATTGAATTCGCGCTTGAGAAATATAGAAGACATGGCCCAGGCGCAGCCCAGATTCAGCACTCGCATTCCGGGACGCAGGTCCATTGCGGTGCACAACCATTCAGTGAGCCAGAGCGGGTTGGCTCCGCCGCTTGTGCCCGCGATTATCCACTCCGGGTGGTATGCGCGGGAGCGGGGGAAGCGGCTGTTGGTCGGTCGGGGATCCATGTTGGCGCTGAGGTTACAGAGTGTAAGGTTACTGGTGTCGTACTCTTTCTTAAATGACTGAGGTGCGGCGGCTTAGCGGGGACGAATGCCAGCAGTATTTAGGAGCACTCGCGGGAGTGTTGTTGGATTGCGTGGACGGCAACGCATCGGTCAGTTTTCTGTGGCCATTTTCGTGCGGCGAAGCTGAGGAGTTTTACGCTTCGGTGTTCGATGAGGTGCGGAAGGGCAAGCGCATTTTACTAGCTGCGTTTTTGGATGGCGAACTGTTGGGAACAGTGCAGATTGTGACTGCGATGCCGCCCAACCAACCGCATCGGGCGGATGTTGCGAAGTTGCTGGTGAAGCGGTCAGCGCGGGGGCACGGGGTGGCCGCTATGTTGATGGACGAAGCAGAGAGGGCGGCGAGGAGTGCCGGGAAGACACTACTTGTTTTAGATACGGTGGTGGGCGGCAGCGCTGAGAAGCTTTATAGCCGTCTTGGCTGGACACGCGTGGGCGTGATTCCCAGGTATGCGATGTTTCCGGATAGAAGCTGGTGCGATACGGCAATTTTCTGGAAGGGGTTGATCTAGGTCAAAGGAACCAGCCATGAGCCAGCGCTACTGGCAGAAACGATTGGACTATTACATCTACTTGCCGGGTGCAAAACGGATATTGGTTGGAGAGGGTGGCCGCGGAGAACGAGAAGGGCAACCGGGGGCTTTGTTGCGTGGGAGGTGCCGGTGATTTCAGGCGTCAGCTCTTGCCGCGCACTTTTTTCGGTTTTTGCATTTTGGCGCGTTTGCAACGTGGGCAGCGCCACTTCCTATTGCCGTGGCACAGATGCCGGTGCTGCTCCTGTTGCATGGCTATTTTGCAGGTTTTGCAGGTCATGAGTGTTGAAATTAGAGGCTGATCCGCGCGGCTAATGTGATTCGATAGTAGAGAGACCTTATCAAGATGCCAACTGTAGTGATTGTAGGGCGGCCCAATGTGGGGAAATCGACGTTGTTCAACCGGATTACGGGAGAGCGGCGGTCGATTGTGGGCGATGAGCCGGGGATTACGCGGGACCGCATCCATGGGCAAGCGCAGTTCGATGGCAAACCGTTCGAACTGATCGATACGGGCGGCATTGTGGTGCAGGACGAAGAGTATATTCCGTCACAGATTTTGAAGCAGGCGGAGTTTGCGCTGGAAGGGGCGGACCAGATTATTTTTCTGGTGGACGGGCGGTCTGAAATTACGGGGAGCGACCGGGATCTGGCGCAGATGCTTCGCAAGCTGGGGCGTCCAGTGACGCTGGCGGTGAATAAGGCGGATACGGGGAAGAAGCAGGATTTGGCGCACGATTTCTATTCGCTGGGAATTGCGGATATTTACCCGGTTTCAGCAGAGCACAATATCGGCGTTGAAGATTTGCTGGGGCACGTGACGGCGCTGTTTCCGGAGGAAGATACCGAGCCTGAAAAGGGTGTGATTAAGGTGGCGATTATCGGGCGTCCGAACGTGGGGAAATCGACGCTGCTGAATGCGCTGACGTCGAAGGAGCGCTCGATTGTTTCCCCCATTGCCGGGACTACGCGCGATGCCGTAGATGAGC
>Ga0123337_10005530_pt1 | contig 12410 bp, 11 predicted proteins | sample frozenSSSSmetaG_FD_89792 | JGI IMG/M metagenome (GOLD analysis project Ga0123337, IMG submission 89792) | Glacier valley bacterial and archeal communities from Borup Fiord, Nunavut, Canada, to study Microbial Dark Matter (Phase II) -... | ecosystem: Environmental > Aquatic > Freshwater > Ice >...
AAGATCGCGACGATCGCGAAAATGACGTGGGCGATCAGCGAGATCGTGAAGGCCCCAAGGCCCATTCGGACGATCAAGGTCTTGAGCTTGTTCTGCCTTTTCGGAGGCTCGATCGCTAATGCGGAATCTGTATAGATTTCGTCCATGGCGGTGGAAGGTTTGGGATTTATTGAGGCGGGGCTTCGAAGGTCACATTCTGCACCCTGGCAATCGAAAGGGAGTTGAGCACGTTGATGACGCGCTGATAGGGAGCAAGCTCGTCGGCCACGATGTGACGACGATCTTGCTGTTCGGCGCAGCCTTGGAGGATACCACCAAACGCAGCATGGCGGCGGTGAGCTTGAAGCTCATCACCACGGCAAAGATCAGCAAGATCACCTGAAAGACCGAGGAAACGGTGGACATGGATGCAGGAAAAACTGCGTAACCTTAGCCGTGCCGGACTTTACGGCAAGTTCATTAATTTTCCCAAAAATTTCTGGGGCGATGGATGATGATCGCGATCAAAGCCCGAAGCATATCCGCCGACAGGCAGGTTGGCGTCAACCCAAGCTGCCGCGCATCGCGTGATGTGGAAACTGATTGGAGCCAAAGTCGAGGGGAGAGGATCAAGATTGCCTCCTCAGGAAGTGCCTCGCGTGGCTTGCGCCATGTCCCTTCGCGAACTTTTCGTCGGACACGCTGCGGCGGGACGCCGCTACCACATCCTTGGGAGATGGATTCGAAGAACAGACAGGAATGTCTGTGTCACGCCGGGTGCATTTTCACAAATTATCAGGCGTGGCACGAGAGCAGATCCAAGCGCTCAGCGCAGATCGTCGAAACTGGAACGGCCTTTGCCGTTGCCACCGGCAGAGGTGGGCAGGAAGCGGTAGTAAACTTCGAGGATGAGGGTGTTGAGCGCCTGGATGTAAATATCGCGCGAGCCGCCGGCATTTGCGGTGCTTTTGGTCCCTTCCTGATTGAACGAGCCATCCGGTTTTTGCGCTGGAATAATGTCAGCAATGATGGCCGCGTTCATCGCGTCCCATTCTTTGCCACCGGCGTTCCGCATGACCTGCGCCGCATAGTATGAGGCGTAGAGGTCGATGTCGGGGCCGCTGTATTCCATGGAATAGACGACGGAAAATTCATCCTTCGGCTTCTTCTTTTCGCGAATCTCAAGGCCGTCCATGATCAATCTGACGCTGTCACGAACCGGGGTGGCATTGCCCTTGTCATGCTGCTGCAAACAAAGCGCTCCAACGGCGGTCATCGCCGGTTTGCCCCCCTTGCCCGAGTAGGCGAATTTCCCATCGCCCAGATAGGCGGATTTGGTCAGATAATCGATCGCACTGCGCATGACCTTGTCGTAGCCATCGATTTTCACGTTGGACGCCTTGGCGGCCTTGAGCGCCTGCATCTGCCAACCCGCGACGGAAAGGTCGTTGCGGGTGGTATCCGCATAACCGTAGTCCCAACTGCCACTCTTGGTCTGGCCCTTGACGATGACATCCACCGCTTTTTCGACCGTCGCTTCGAGTTCCGGCACCTTGAACTGGAGGGTGCGGGAGAATGTGAGCGCTTCGCAAAGGGCGTAGGTGGCAATGGCGTGCTCGTAGACATAGCTATGCTGCGATAGATTGGTGCCAAGGCGACCGCCGTTCTTCATGCCCATGTTGATGAGGTAGGTGATGCCCTTGGTGACGTTTTCACCATACTCGACGGACTGGGTGCCTTCGCAGTGGCCGAGGTAGCAGAGCAGGACGAAGCCGGTCATGGCGACGTTGCTGCCTTTGCCCCATGAACCATCTGCGTTCTGACGGCCTTTGAGCCATTGGAGGGATTTTTTCACCGCTTCCTCGATCTGGGGAGTGCCGCCGGCTTCCTGGACCATCTTGAGACGCTCCGAGTCGGTGCAACGGCCTTTCATGATCGTCGGGATCAGGGCGCCGATGCCGAGCTGACCTTGGCCGAATCCTTTGCCCGCGCCGCTTCCGGAACCCGTGCCGGTGCCGACACCGGTGCCGCGACCGCCGCCGGAACCACTGCCGGAGCCGAGCTCTGCGGAGTTCGCTTCCATCGGCAGGCCGGGATCCATCATTTCATTGGAGGAATCCGGAAGTGAGAATGCCGCCGTTTGGGAGGTGGAATTGATGCGCTTCGCAACCGCGGTGTTGCTCATCATGCGCTTCTGCTGCATCTGCTGGACCTTGTGGACCTTTTCGCCACCGGATCCGCCGCCACCGCCGCCGCCGGGAAGGAAATCGACCTTCTCTTCGGGCGGATAGACCCATTTGTACATGAAGAAGATCGCGACGATCGCGAAAATGACGTGGGCGATCAGCGAGATCGTGAAGGCCCCAAGGCCCATCCGGACGATAAACTGGCGCAGCTTGCTCTGCCTTTTCGGAGGCTCGATCGGTAATGCGGGGTCTGTATAGATTTCGTCCATGGCGGTGGAAGGTTGGGGGTTTATTGAGGCGGAACTTCGAAGGTCACATTCTGTACCCTGGCAATCGAAAGGGAGTTGAGCACGTTGATGACGCGCTGATAGGGAGCGAACTCGTCGGCCACGATGGTGACGACGATCTTGCTGTCGGCGGCGGCCTTGGAGGAGGCGACGAGGCGGACCATGGTGGCGGTGAGGTTGACGAGTTTCGCATCGCCGGGCTCGCCGACGGGTTCGTCGTTGAGCAGAACCTCGCCGGTATCGAGGATGCGGACCTGGGTTTCCTCGACGGAGACAGGCTTATCGCTCGGGACGGTGCCGGGCAGTTTGAGATTAAGCTCGTTCTCCACTTGGACGGCACCGGCCATCACCATGAAGAACAACATGATGACGAAGACGACGTCGATCATCGGTGCGATCTGGAACCCTAGGTGGACGGCCTCCACTTCCTTGCGGCCTTTTTTTTGTGACATGGCGGGTTGGTTTCTAGCGGTTGGTGCCGGAAAGCGAGATGTCGTCGATGCCCGCACCGGCGAGTTGTTCGATGACCTTCTGGACTTCGATTGCCGGTGTCTCCGCGTCACCGCGGATGATCAGCTTGAGCTTGGGATTCTTCTCGCGGATCGGAGTGACGATGTCGGAGAGTTGGCTGAGGGGATCACAGACCTTGGCCCCGAAGCGGACCTGCGCCTTGTTCTGGGCAGCGTCCCAGTCAACGTTGACGATGACTTCGTTCTTGAGGTCGTGATCCCGCTTCTTGGCTTCCGGTGCCATGGGCAGGACGATTGACTTGTCAATTTTCGCCACCTGATCCGTCGTGATGCTCATGAAGAAAATGAGCAGGACGAGGAGCACGTCGATCATTGGAGCGACCTGGAATTCCGGGTCACTACCGTTGCCACCAGCACTAGCCATGGGTTGGAAGGGGAAGGGTGAGGGTTATTGGGCGAGGGCGTTTGGATCGGCTTCGATCCAGTTTGGAAGCGCCGCGTAGGTGACTTCCTCACCGATTTCGAGGCCGTGGAAGTGGTCGTAGGGCATGTTCCGGAAAATGCTCGTCACTTCATCCTCGAGCCAGTGCATCTGGGCGGTGAGGCGGTTGCGGAGGATGTAGAAGAACATGAAGGCCGGAATGGCGATGAACAGACCGGATGCGGTGGCGACAAGCACCTCACCGATGTGCATGGAAAGCTCCGAGGTGTCACCCGCGCCGGACGTGCCGAGGGAGGCGAAGGCGCCCATCATCCCGACCACCGTTCCGACCAGACCGACCATGGGTGCGCAAACACCGATAACGGACAGGTAGTTGATCCGGTTCTGGAGACGGTTGTTCTCGCGGCCGACTTCGACGAGGAGGGCTTCCTCGGTTTGATCCTTGCCCTTGCCGACGAAGGAGAGGCCGTATTTGACGCAGTTGTTGAAGGCGCAGGGAGTGGCCTTCATGACCTGATAGGCATTGACGTAGTCACCGGCCATGAACAGCTGGCGGGCCTTTTCGATTTCCTCGTCGGGAACGAGCTTCTTGTTGGAGGTGCGGATATAGACGTCGATGACCAGATAGATGGTGAAGACGGACATGATGCCGATGGGGAACATGACCCACCCACCCTGCTTGATGGTGTCCCAGAGGGTCTTCTTGTGCGGAGCTTTCTTGGCGGGCGCGGTTTCACTGGCAGGAGCCGGTTCCTGGGCGTTCACGGAAGTAATCGGGCAGGCTAACCAAAGGACGCACGCAACCAGCGTGAAGCGGAAAACGTTGGAGAGGGAGCGGAAGATGGGGTGTTTTTTCATACGGCGGATTTGAGAGGATTGGTGGGAATCAGTTGGTGGTTTCGGTGGGCTCCTTCGGGGCTGCGTCGGTCGGGGTCTTCGAGTCTTTGGGCTTTGGCTTCAGCTTGGCGTTTTCGAGTTGGATCGTTTCTTTGTAGGGAGAGGCGAGATGGTCTGACAGATAGTCCGTGAACAGTTTCTCTCCGTCCTGCGGGCGGCCGATCTGCTGGAGCCCGCGGGCGGCGAGGATGGTGCCGCGGACGGCGAGATCGCGCTCGGCGGGGAAGAAGACGGGGACCCGAAGCCACGCTTTGACAGCGTCTTCCATTTTTCCCTGCATTGCAAGCGTGTTGCCGATCTCAAGCCAGATGCGGGCACCGACCCAGGAGTCCACGATGCGGTCCGTCATGGAGCGCAGCGTGTCGAGTTTTTCGGCGGGATCCTTGGCGGGAGGAGCGACGATCTGTTGGAAATCGCGCAGCAGCGCGGCGTTATCCGGAGTGAGCTTGCCGAGGACTTCCGAGCTGGCGAGGGCGGCGGCTTCCTTGTTTTTTCCAAGAACGGAAAGGGCATCCATGCGGAGGATGGTGGCGCGCAACCACCAGGAGTCCGGGATGGACTGGAAGGGGACGAGATTCGGCTCCGCCTTGTTGAGCGCTTCGATCGCCTTGTCCGGCTTGTCGGAGCCGATGAGGATGCGGGCCTCGACGACCTCCTTGGGCTCGCGCAGAGTGGCGCGGACGACTTCCTTTGCGGTGAAATTGATGGTCTGCTGGGACGTGCCGACCGTGATGGTGGCGGTGAAGCCACCGCCCGGGGCAACCCTGACGGATTCCGCCGGGAAACGGCGGTTACCCTGCAACTCGAACTCCTCCTGCGCGTGGGCGGTGGTGGCGGAGAACAAACAGACCGCGGCGAAGGCCAGCGAGGCGGGAACGAAAGTCACGGATGACGGGTGCATGGAAATTTTCATTCTTCGGCTTTCTGACGGGCGATCTTGATCTCGGGAGTGTCGGCGTATTTCGGATTGGCGACCATCTCGCGGTAGGTTTTCACAGCCGCGTCGTGCTGGCCGGATTCTTCCAGCATTTCCGCGCTGCGGATGTAGGCCTTGGCGGCGAACTCGACGTACTTGGCGTGGGACAGATAGACCTTCTGGAAATAGACGTTGGCGGCTCCCTTGTCACCGGACTGGGAGGCGATCTCGCCGAGCTGATAGACGGAACCGGCTTTCTCGACGCCGCTCCATTCCTTGTTGCCGATGATTTCCTCGAAGACCTTCTTGGCTTCGTCGTATTTCCGCATTCCCATGAGCGCCATGCCCTTGCCATAGGTGGCCTCCTTCAGCATCGAGCTGCCGGCGGCGCGGTTGAGGGCGAAATCGAATTGCTCAAGCGCGGACGCATACTCTTTCTTCGCGAGGTAGATCCGGCCGAGGCCGACGGGCGCGGCATCCGAGTAGCTGGAAGCCGGGAACGCGTCACGCAGGCGGGAGAAGAGCGGGACGGCCTTGTCGAGCTGTTTGTCATCGAGCAGGAACTGGCCGACGACGGAAAGCAGGATGGGTCCGAGGTCGTCGGGCTTGGCGGAACTGGCGATGGCGTTGAGGAACCGCGTGTTGCGGACCGGGTCATTCATCATGCGGGCGAGTTCCGCTTTGGCGAAATTGACGCGGGCGACGTAAGCGAGGGTGCGCTCGCTTTCGGGGACGTCGATCACCTTGGTGAGCTCGGCGAGCAGGACATCGATGTCCGGCTTCGGCGTGTCCTTCTTGAACGTGCGGGGCGGCACATACTGGCCGGCGAGCTGGCTGAGCAGCATTTCCACATACTCGGAGCGGACGTTGTTGATGTCGCGCAGGGCATACTTGGCGAGCATCGCGCGGGCCTCGTCCTTTTTGTTGGAACGGGCGAGGAGTTTGGAAAGTTCCGAAACACCGCGGAGTTCCATCGGGTGGTTCTTGCCATCGATCTGCTTGAGGAAATCCTCCCAGAGCGCCTGGAGCTCGTCCCAGCGCCGGGCACCCCGGAGCAGGTTGGTCGCCTGTTCCAGCGAGTAGGAGATGACGTTCTCATCGCCGTTCGCGGTGCGCACGGCGGCTGCGTATTCGGTGGCGGCGAGTTCGGCGTCGCCGTTGCCGGCGCGGCCGGAATAGGCGTCGGCGAGAAGGGTGTGGATCTGGCCGGCATAGTCCACAGCGTTCGGGTCCTTCAGCAGCGAGGTCATCGAAGTGATCAGTTTGTCATACTCCTTCGGGTCTTTCTGCGCGAGCGCCAGCATGATGATGCCGCGGCGGTAGCGGATGTCCGAGCGGAACTGACCAGTCGGGTAGTCCTTCTCGTAGGCGTCGAAGCCCTTGATCGTGGCCTTGTAGTCATTGCGGAGAAAATCACACAACGCGCGCCGGTAAACGAATTCCTCGAACTCCAGAGCGGAGGCGAAATCCTTTTTCAGCGCGTCGTAGTCCTTCGCCGCATCGTCGAATTTTCCGCCCTGGAAGCGGGAGTTGGCGAGCAGGATGAGCAGGTCCTTGCGGATCGGGGTGTCGGGATGCTCCTGAAGAAACGGATCGAGGAATGCGACGACCTCGTCGGTCTTTCCTTCCTGAAGCAGCAGGGTGGCATTGATATTGGCGACCTGCTCGACGTGTTTTTCTTTGGGATACTTTTTGAGGTAAGTGACACAAAGTTCGCGGGCGGCGGCGGCACGTTCCAGTTTCGACTGGCAGATGACGGCTCCGAAAAGCGCGGTCGGCGCATCGGTGGATTCGGCATTTCCGCTGGCCACCGCCTCAAAGGCAACGGAGGCCGGCCAGAAACGGTCCATGTTGAAATAACAACGGCCGATCCGGTATTGGAGGGTGGCGTCGTATTCGGTGAGGCCGCGCACCTCGCCGAGCACTTTTTCCGTGCTCTCCAGCATCGCTCCCAGCATCGCGGCCTTGTCCTCGGTGCCGCGGGGAAGCGGTTGTTTGGTTTTAGCGGAGTTGGCGATGCGCTTGTCGTAGTCCTCCTTGAGGCTCTTCATGGCCGCGAGGCGCTTCGTCTGGATCGCGATCACCTGCGCGCGCGGACGGACATTCGAGTAAGCAGCGAGGGCGGAAGCGTATTCCTTCGCCTCGAGCCGTTTGTCTCCGATCTGCACGAAGCGGTGGTTTACCGTGACGATCACGTCCGGATAGCCAGGAGAACTTTCCAAGCGGTCGAGAATGGCGATGGCCTTGTCGAGGTCGCCGTCGGCGATGTAGAGGTCCACGAGTTGCAGCGATGCACGCAGCACGCTGGGTCCCGACGAGTTGCCGTTCATGGCGATCTCCAGGGTCTTCGCGGCCTTTTCCTTGTCGCCCTTCTTAATATAGGCATCGGCGGCGAGAAAACGCGCTTCTTCGGCGTATTCCGCTTTTTTGGCGGCCTCCGCGAGATGGACGAGGGCCTCGTCCGCCTTGCCTTCGACTTGGAGCAGCGAGCGGCCGAGAAACAAATGCACTTCGGCGGCGTCCTTGGAAATGGCGAATTTTTTCAGGTGAGCCGCGAAAATATTGGCCGCATCCTGATACTGAAGCTGATTGAAATAAGAGAATCCAAGCTGATAGTAGGCGTATTCTGGAGTGCTATCCGGCTGGGCTTGATAAACGGTGCTGTAGCTCGAGGCCGCCTTGGCATAATCCTTGGCCGCATAAGCGGTCTGCCCTTCATTTAGCGCTCGATTCAGGTCAACCTGCGCGTGAAGCCCACCGGCAAAAACGGGGAGCAAGGCGAGGGCGACAAGTACAGACCGATGGGTTTCCGAATACCTACGTGACACAGGGGAATTGGTGTCGGCAACCTTCGGCCTGTCAACAAGGAAAGTACAGGCTCCGCAGTCTTTCCCATAACCCGAACGTGTGATATTCTGGGCCAGTTTTTGAAACGCATGAAAAATCGCCTTCGGATGCATGGGTCTGACCAGAGTAATGGAAAAACCCAACTGGGCAAGAAACTTGCCACGCCACTTAGGGGCAGTTGTTCAAAATGGCTTTTCCCGCCCACCTGCGATCGACGTCGATGACATCGGCATCAGCCTTGCGCCCGCTGCCAGAAAGCTCTAATTCCTCGGCCGGTGTCAGGCGATCTTCCGAAATCCCAACGAAACTCCTCATGGTCACGCACCCTCGTGCGCGCCACCCTGATCTGCGGTGGCACCGTCGCCATCCTACTTCCCGCCTGGCTGCCGAACCGCCCGTCCGTCCAGATCGAGCGCGGCACCGTCGAGCTGCTCCAGGCGTTTCTCCTGCTAGCTGCTTCCGCGGTCATGATCGGTGCCTCGTCGCACGCCGGCTTCAATCGCCCCGTATGCCGCATCCTCGCCCTTGGGCTGCTCGCCGCCTTCGTCGGTGAGATCGAAGACTTCATTTCCGGCATCCTCCGGCTGAAATTTCCCGAAGCGTGGGTCATCGGCATCATCCTGCTGATGGCGCTCGTCAGCACCATCCGCCACCGCCGGGTGATGCTTCATTTCCTCGCCACCCTAGGCAACCACGCCGGCTCCGGCCTGGTCGCCGCCGCGCTGCTCATCATCTACATCTTCAACCACGTCATCGGCAGCCAGAAGTTCTGGAAAGCCTGCCTCGGGGCCGCCTTCTCGCCGCAGATCCCCAAGATCTGCCGCAGCTACCTCGAGCTGCTCGCCTGTTATCTCATTTTCATCGGCGCCCTCGGCCTCTCCATCACCATGGCGCGGCGCTCGGAGCCGAAATAACTGCCCATGTTCCACATCGTCCTCATCGAGCCGGAAATCCCCCACAACGCCGGTGCCGCCGGCCGCCTCGCGCTGGCCACGGATTCCACCCTCCACCTCGTCGAGCCGCTCGGATTCTCGTTAGAAGACAAATACGTCCGCCGCACCGGGCTCGACTATTGGCAGGACGTGAAACTCCGCGTCTGGAAATCCTTCGACGAGCTCCGCGCCGCCGCGGGAAACGACGCCCGCTTCTGGTTCCTCAGCACCAAGGCCACCCGCTCGCCTTGGCAGGCAGAGTTCAAGGCCGGCGACTACCTTGTCTTCGGCCGCGAGACCCGCGGCCTGCCGGAGGACGTCATCGCCGCCGCCGGCGAAAACGCCCTGCGCATCCCGATGGCCCCCGGCGGCACCCGCAGCCTGAATCTATCCACCGCCGTCGCCATCGTGCTCTACGAGGCCGCCCGCCAGCAGGATCCCGGCTGGTGAAACCCTGAAAAAAATCATGAACCACTCCGCCTCCGTCACCGACTTTTTCAAAAGCCCGAAATGGGGGATGAACCTCCTGCTAGGCGCGGTCAGCCTGCTCATCCCCGCCATCGGCCCGATGATCCTGCAGGGCTGGCACATCACCGGATTCTGGGCGCGGCGCCACGATGCCGATCCCGCGGGATTTCCGCCCTTCGATTTCCAGTTTTTCGGAAAATACATCGAACGCGGGCTCTGGCCCTTCCTTGTGGCCATGGCCGCCAGCCTCGTGCTGGTCCCCGTCATGATGATCCTGTTCATCGGCCCGATGATCCTCATGGGAGCGCTCGGCCAGCAGGACAAGTCCATGCAACAGGGATTTCCCATCGTTTTCATCCTCTGCCTCCTCATCTATCTGGCCATCATGGCACTATTCTCCTTCATCCTCACACCGCTCATCCTCCGCGCCTCCATCACCCAGGACTTCGGCCAATCCTTCAGCCTGAGATTCGTCAGGGACTTCATCGCGCTCGTCTGGAAGGAGCAGCTCGTTTCCATGCTGTTCATGTTCGGCGTCTATCTGGTGCTGATGGTCGTCACCATCGTCACCTGTTATATCGGCGGCATCTTCTCGTTTCCCGTCGTCCTCTACGCCTGGCACCACCTCTAGAAACAGCTCTATCAACTCTACCTCGCCCGCGGCGGCGAGGCCATCCCCGTGAGCCCGAAACTCGCCGACGTCCCGCCCGCGCTTCCATTCTGAAATCCATGGAACCCTTCAAGAACGCCTTCGGTTACAAGAACGCCTGCCTCATCGCGGACCGGCTGTTGGAGGCGCATCCGGCCTTCCCGATCAAGGACTTCCGCCGCGGTCTGGAAAAGGCGCTGGAGCCGCTCGAACTCAAGGACCGCATGCGCCTGTTGGCGGACCGCATCGAGGCCGGGCTGCCGCCGCACCCGCCCGAGCTTTTCCCCATCCTCGTGAAATCCCTCGCCACCAGCGAGGCGGATCCCATCGGACTGCGCGGCTTCCTCGTCTGGCCCCTGTCGGAAATCGTCGCCCGCCGCGGGCTCGGGCATTTCAAGGAATCGATGGCCGCTTTGCGGGAAATCACCCGCTGTTTCACCGCCGAGTTCGCCATCCGTCCCTTCCTCCGCCACCACCGGAAGCGCACGCTCGAACAGCTCCGCAAGTGGTGCGCCGATCCCGACGAACACGTCCGCCGCCTCGTCTCCGAAGGCAGCCGGCCGCTGCTGCCGTGGGGCGAACGCCTGCCCGAGCTGATGGCCGATCCCTCGCTCACGCTGCCGCTGCTGGAGAAACTCCACCGCGATCCCAGCGACTACGTCCGTCTATCCGTCTCCAACCACCTCAACGATTTCAGCAAGGTCCACCCCGAGGTCGTCGTGGAAACGCTGGCCAAATGGCGCGCGGAGAATCCCGGCGACCCCAAGCTCGAAAAACTCGCCCGCCACGCCTGCCGCACGCTGGTCAAACAAGGCCACTCCGGCGCGCTTTCGCTCCACGGCTACGGCAGCGCGAAGGCCCTGAAACTCGTCGATTGCACCCTGCTCGACAACACCGTGCAATCCGGCGGCACGCTCGGCTACCGCGTCACCGTTAGAAATATTTCCCGCGAGAACCAACGCGCCCTCTTCGACTACGCCATCCTCCACGGCAAGGCGAACGGCACGCTCACGCCGAAGGTTTTCAAAGGCCGCATCCGCGATCTCGCACCGGGGGAGACCTGGGAAATCGAAGGCCGCCACTCGTTCAAGCCCGTCACCACCCGCGTTTACCGCGCCGGTCTCCACGGCTTCGAGCCCCGCCTGAACGGCAGGGTTTTCCCCGCCATCGGTTTCCAGCTGGAGGTTTGAAAAGAATTGCCCTCGGGGAAAATTGTCCTTGCACTGTACGCGCTGTATTACTACTAATAATACAGTTGCATGTTGCCATTCCTGATCAACCTCCAATTGGGCGAACCGATCTACGAGCAAATCGTCCGGTCGGTGAAAAAAGCCATCGCCACCGGCCAGCTCCAGCCGGGCCAGCAAATGCCGTCGGTGCGCGTGATCAGCCGTGAGCTCGGCGTGAACCCTAACACCGTCCAGAAAGCTATCAGCCGCCTCACCGAAGAGGGCGTTCTGGAAAGTCATCCGGGCCAGGGCAGCTACATCGCCGACCGCCGGCCATCGCTCCGCTCGCAGCAACTCAAGGCGCTCCAGCCGCTCATCGAGCAACTGCTCGTCGAGGCCGCCCACCACGGGCTGAGTGAAACGGACCTGCTCAATCTCATTCAAAAACAAAGCCAGCAAATTCATGGAAACGATCATTGAAACCCAAGCGCTCACCAAGAGCTACCGCTGGAAGGAAGCCGTCCATCAGCTCGACATCCGGCTCACCGCCGGACGTGCCTGCGCCTTTCTCGGCCGCAACGGCGCTGGCAAGACCACCACCATCAAGATGCTCGCCGGGCTCATCCGCCCGACCTCCGGCAAGGCGTTGCTCTTCGGCCGCGATTCGCAAACGCTGCGCCCCGAAGACTGGCAGAAAACCGGCTACGTTTCCGAAAACCAGGAGCTCTACGACTGGATGACCGGCGAGCAGCTCATCGCCTTCACCGCCAAACTCTATCCATCGTGGGACAGCGCGTTTGAGAAATACCTGATCGAGAAACTCGACCTCCCCCTGAAGCGCCGCATTTCCCGCTGCTCACGCGGCGAGAAGGTGAAACTCGCGCTCTTGCTCGCCATGGCCTTCCGCCCGCGCCTGCTCATCCTCGACGAACCCTTCGCCGGCCTCGACCCGCTCGTCCGCGCCGAGTTCCTCGACAGCGTGCTGGAAATCACCCGCCAGAACGATTGGTCCATCTTCTTCTCCACCCACGACATCGACGACGTGGAAAAACTCGCCGACGACATCATCATCATCGACGAAGGCCGCCTCCAGGTTTCCGAATCGTTGGACTCGCTCCAGGAACGCTTCCGCCGCGTGGACATCATCGGCAGCCATCCGCCGATGTCT
>Ga0123337_10005533_pt1 | contig 12407 bp, 13 predicted proteins | sample frozenSSSSmetaG_FD_89792 | JGI IMG/M metagenome (GOLD analysis project Ga0123337, IMG submission 89792) | Glacier valley bacterial and archeal communities from Borup Fiord, Nunavut, Canada, to study Microbial Dark Matter (Phase II) -... | ecosystem: Environmental > Aquatic > Freshwater > Ice >...
GAGCTACCATCGTAGGCCAGTACGGGCAGGAAGTGGACGAATTCTTCGACCTTCTTTTCGGGGTTGCTTTCGTTGACGTTCAGGCGGCAGCTGTAATCGGCAATCTGCCGCAGGGCGCGGTCAGGTGCGAAATCGAATACGTAGCACTCCTTCTTGATGATCTCTTCTTTGTTGGGCGAAAGACTGTCCGGGTTGCGGATGGTCCAAGGGGTTTGTACGCGGAAAGCGGCCTGGAAGTACGTTTCGGGACTTGATGAGTTGCGCAGGATCAAGATGCCCGTCCAGGGTTTTACGGACACCCCGGTGGTCAGCTTTCCGCACGACAACGTAATGGTTTTAGTTTGCAGCGGGTTGCCCATAGCCTTCAGTACGGGTTTCAGGGCTTCTACGCCCAGCCCCGCGCTATTGCCAGCGGCCACTACTACGTCATAGTCATGGTAAAACTTGTTCTGCCGCTCAGAAAGCAGGTTTTTCATAGCATGGCAGGCTGCCACGGTGGGCAGAAACCAGAATGTATGCGATAACAAACTGAGTAGTCGCCCGTCAGAAAAGGGCATAGGTGGTTTCTGCGTGCCCAGCTTAAGATCACTTACCTGTGTTTCGGTGTACGATCCCCGAATTAGATCGAGCCATTTTTGCACTTCCGTTTCGTACTTGAAGCGAGCCAGTATGCTCTCACCGCTGGCTGAGAAGAAGACGTTCAAGTCGAACTCGTTGAACTCGCCCCCCATGGCAATCTCGCGGATGGCGTCGGGGAGCTGGTAGGTCAGCATCACCATGCGCGGCAGGGAGGCATAGGGGTTCGGCGTACCTGGCCACTGCTCTTTAGCCCGCTGCTCGTCGGAATACGTCCAGTTGTAGATCTGCTCTTCGATGAACTCGCCCGACGCGATGGCCCGGAATGGGGTACCCGACAGATACAGGTACGCATTAGTGGTAATAGGCATGTTGCCTTCATCGAAGTAGTCAATGCCTTCGCCCTCGCCGAAGCTGATTTCCTTTTTGTCTTCGGCCTCAAATAACTCGTGGGCGTTCTCGCGCCAGGCTCCGTAGTGGTACTCGTCCATGATGACGCAGTCCCAGTGGGTAGCGTGAACCCATTCGTTACGGGCTTTGATGCCGCCGGCTTCGTTCTTGCCCAGATAATCCTGAAACGAGCCAAAGCATACGATGGGCTTTGCTTTATCAGCTTCATTAAACGACAGCCCATTGCGGGAAATAAACTGCCAGCCCGCAAAATCGACGTGAGTATTGAGATCTTCTTCCCAGGCGTTTTGTACGGCGGGTTTGAAGGTCAGGACCAGAATTTTCTTCCAGCCCAGCCGCCGAGCCAGTTGGTAGGCGGCAAAGGTCTTCCCGAAACGCATTTTGGCGTTCCAGAGAAAATGGGGCGTTTGGTTGGGGTTTTCCTGGCGGAAGCTCTGGAAATACGTGGTGGTTTTATCGACGGCTGCGGTCTGCTCCGGACGCATGGAAAAGGTGAGCGTCCGGTTGTCGTCGTTGGTCCCGCCGGTACGCAGGGCCACAAGGGCCGCGTTGACCTGGGCAACGGTGCAGGCAAACCACTCGCCCTCGGGATTGCCAACACCGTGCTTCTTTAAATAGCGGTGTACGTCGTGATCCGTGAACGCACTGCCATCCGGGCGCATGGCTGGCTCGTTCAGCACGATCTTATACTTGACGCGGCTGGTTTTCAGTTGCTCAGCAATGCGGTCTTTCGCGTTTCGGTCAGTATAGCCAACCTTGAGCCAGCCGGTATGTGTTGAGACGCCAATCAGTTCGTAGGCGTAGATGGTTGGAGTAGCCTCAGTACGTGGCGGGAAGAAAGACTGGTTCATGAGAAATGGCTAATCCATTGGGCGAATCATAGTGTCGATAAAGGCAATCTCTTCGGTGGTCAGGCCGTACTTCTTGTACAGCTCTTCGTCAGTCCAGGTCTGATTCCAGGCTTGTTGGGGTACCCACGTGTACGTTGACCGGGTAGCGTCCTGAGTGATCTTGCGCAACGAGACAAGGAACCGGAAGAAGCGCGTACGCAAATAGCTGTTCAGGCTCTTCGATGCTTCATCTGAATCAATATAAAAGAATAAGTACGACTGAGTACAGACTGATGGATTAGGAGAAATTATCGATTGACCCAATATTTGATGTGGAACTCCTTCACCTGCACCGTACGCCTTCGGAATCAACACTTTCGACGTACCAACGAGATGGCTGCTTTTCTTTATCTCTGACCGTCCAATCCATCCTATAAGCCGCTTACCAGATTTAATGTAGTGGATCGGCACATCACCGGCTTTCTGTTTCTCATGAAATCCCGTGAAGTTTGACGTCCAGCCAAACTCCTTATCTACGGACAAGATGTCGATGATTGACGGCTCTTTCTTGCTTAAAACCTTGCGCAGAATATTCAGCGCGCGGCTATCGCGCACAAACACGTCAAATTCCCTCATGTCACGGTTTAACGGCCCAACGACTTCGTTACCTCGAATGGTAGTGACGGCGCAGTCGCCTTCGCTATCCCGTTCCCGGAGAAAGTAGCATACCCCACCTTTTATTTCTACCCCGGGAAACACTTCGCTGGCCACCGGAAAATCTACCAGCTTTCGGATTCTTCGGTCGTTAAGCATGACGCGCCGAAACTCAGAAAGCCCCAGTCCACTTGCCATCCATCGGGAGGGAATAATCATGCAGAGAAAGCGCGGATTCAATTGCTTAGCCTGCTCAATGAACTTGTTATAAATGGGTATATCGCGGGTACCGCCGTCAGAACCCAGCTGGTAGGGCGGGTTCCCGATTATTACGTCAAACTTCATATTGAAGATGGTTTCCGGGGTTTCTGTGTGAATAAACTCATACGCATACGTCTCCAATGCGTCATCACGGTCGTAGGCTTTTTCTGCAACCCCACAGAACACGCAGTTGCCATTCTTCCAGGTATGTTCGATGCGGGTGAAAGTAATGTTGCCTTGCTCGGTAGTGAACGAGTCGCAGACCGAGTACGGGCCGTTAGCGTTCTTTGAGCAGTAAAGCGACCGACGGGCGAGCAGCCCGGTTAATTCGGTGATACCTATCCCGAACAACTGATTTCTGTAGATGTGGTCAATCCGTTGCTTCTGATCGGGAATAGCCGACTCCAGCCCTACCAACAGCCGCTTAGCAATCTCGCGCAGAAACACACCTGATTTGCAGACCGGATCAAGAAAACGGGCGTCTTTGTCCTGCCAGATAGCAGCGGGCAGCAGGTCCAGGATCTGATTGGCCAGGCTGGGGGGCGTAAAGACTTCGTCGTTGCTAAGGTTGGCTAAACAGGTCAGGACGTCCGGGTTGTACGTGGTGCTGGGGGTCATCGGCAAGTTTCAGGTAATGAACGGGTGGGTAGCTGAACACTTCTTTTTCAAAATACTGCGCTTGGTTGTTCTCGTCGAACAGAGCAAGCTGAAACGATTTTTCGACCAGAAATTTAAAGACAAAATCCCGACGTTTAATCGTGCGGTCCATCACAGGTTTCCACTCGGCAAACACGATTGGCTTCTTAGTGACAGGATTCTCGAATGTCAGGGCGTCGCCCCAGAGGATATTCTTCTTCAGGATATAACGAACCACATGGCGGCAATCCTCACGGCACTTCTCACCATAGTGGGCAGTGTATTGCGCATCGAATAGGCCAAACAGCCGTTGCCGACACTCCATAGCATTGTCTTCCAGGATGTCGATGCCGTACACGCTCGACACCGCCAGCACGGCATTGTACTCAAACTCGGTCTGGTGCTGGGTATGGCGGTGGTCAACAACGACCAGCTTTCGGCGCAGGACTTCGGCCAGGAAGTTGCCGTTGCCGCAGGCGGGTTCTAAGAAGGTCGATTCAATGCGTTCGGTTTCGGGCTTCACCAGATCAAGCATGGCCTGTACTTCTCGCTCTGCCGTAAATACCTCACCATGATCGGCTACCCGCTGCTTTGATTTTACCTGCCTGCTTGACCGTGTTAATTCAACTGATTCTGTCATTATTCGTCTCTCCTCGTATTGATTGACAAGATACGGCGTCGGATGGTGTTTCCATGCGATACGTTTCCATCCCCTTTGTTGCGAAGAGAACGGACTGCAAGAGAGCAGGTGACAAGGCAAACAGAAGACGACTCGGTATATCACCCACTACAGGGTAGAAAAACGTGTAAGCACGCCAGAGTATACAATCGAAAAATATGAGAAATAAACGGGAGTAATTATACTTGTTATGCAGCTACTATTGATGATTTTAAAATTATTATGAGGATAATTTTAAGCTATCAACTGTTAATATATAACTTGTTGCTTTTGCTGAATTTTCTCCGTATCTTTTACGTGTCAAAGAGATTAGGAGTTCTTCTTGACCGATAGTTAAATAAACTCCCCTAAACAACCTTTTTTTATCATGGGTAAAGTAAACAAGTCCGCAAGTACAGGTAAGTTTGTCAGTAATGCCGCTGTGAAAAATAGCCCCAAAACAACATACGTCCAGACTACCCAATCTCCAAAGAAGGGTGGTAAGAAGTAGTATTAGCGAATACATAAAAAGCCTCTCACCGGAGGCTTTTTATTTTTGACCCTGACATCATGAAAGCACTTTTACCGGAAAGATTCGATATGGCTCGTCACATCAGCCAATATCCACCAAGAGAATATGGATTCATCCGGTTCAACCAAGACTACGCGCTATACATATTGAGCCAGATTACCCTGGTTCCAGCACGTAACAAAGAAATTGCGGACGAGATGGAGAATAGACTCACTCCGCTCTACTCCAAATTATTACAGAAAGTGGTACGCCACTACGACAAATATCTTTCCTATTTTGTGAAAACTGATATCATCTATACCGACGGAAGCTTTAAGCCAGGTTCGATTGAAAGCCGGGGGCGTAGTCGCAGATATCGATTCACAGACATGTACGAACCCTCGGATATTGTGGTGGTCGACTACAGTCGGAAGTTTGTAAAGCAGCTGCGGAAGAAGCGAAAGGAAGACTTTCATCAGCTCCAAGGGGAGTACGGTCACCTAACGAAGTGGCTCTGGCCCGTCTGTCATCTGCAAATTAACGCCCCACTGGCAGCCGAGTTTCTACAGGTTCGACGTGAAGCGCAACTCAATAATCCGGCCTTGATCGAAAAGAAGCTCCACCGAAAGCTTGGCTACGAAATTCCGAAGGATCCGGAGATGCAGTATAAACATGCGATGGCCAGTGTCAATTGTTTGGTATCTGGTGATATAGGCTGTACCGTAGATGGCAAGGTGGGACGTATGCACACTGTTCTTACGAATATCAAAAGCGACCTCAGACACTTGATAACTTATCGCGGGAAGTCGCTCGTTACGGTTGACATAAAGAACAGCCAACCGTACTTATCGACGCTGTTATTTGAGCCCTCCTTCTGGGAACGCCAGGGGCCAAGCACCACTACAGCGTCTAAAATCAATATATCAACCTTATTACAAGAAGAAAGCAAAGAAATAACAGACACCTCCCTTATTTTAGCACATTTGAATCAAGTTATTGACAGTCAAGACCTTACAATATACATTGAATTAGTTAGTGCCAGAAACGGTCCCCATGGGCAGGATCTCTATTTGTACATGCAGCAGCAGAGTACGAATATATTGGGTCTCGATTTCTCGGATCGTGCCAAAGTCAAGAAAGGTATGTTTGAAGTACTCTTCTCGAAGAACTCGCACTACGGCAAAACGAAAGTAAAACGTTTATTTAAAGAACTTTTCCCGTCGGTCAATCCTTTGTTCGAACTCTTAAAAGAAGGTGACAATTCTCGGTTACCACGTTTGCTCCAGAAATTAGAATCACACATAGTCTTAAAAGTAATTACAAAAGCCATTCATCGTAAAAACAAAGACATACCCCTATTTACTATTCACGACAGTATTACTACTACTGATGAGTACGCAAGCGTGGTGGAAGACATCATGCAAAGAGAACTTACTCGACTTATTGGTTTGCCGCCAAAATTGAAAGTTGAACCTTGGCGTCCTGATGAGTTAGACTGGGAAAAATACAGGGATGATGTCATTCTTGAATCTGTTGCTTAACTGTATCGAACTTGTATTCTCATTTACAGAGTGTCGAAACAAAGTATGGGAGAAAACGAATACCTTTTGCCATTAATAACGCCAAACATAGTATGCGCGAAGCAGATTATACCATTTCAGATACCCTGTATGACAGACTTACAGAGGAGTTTAAGAAAGAGGGCAAAAACAGCCATATCGAGAAGAAGGCAATTGCCATCGCAGAGGAATATTTTCTGACCGTACAGCCAAGTGCCCAAATATTGCCTGGCAGCAAAGGAGGTGACCTTACTATTCGAAATGAAGGACAAGATACCTTGTACGAAATAAAGGGAACAGAGGCCAATCATATTGCCTTCAGTCAATTGAAAGTATCCAGTCAAGCTTGCCATGATTCACTTGAAGCTGGAATGGAGCTGCTGAGGATATGTAGGGTTGGTCAAAAGACTGTAAAGCTCTTCTTTATGAAATTTGGAGAAGACTTTCTGTTGAAGATAGAACCGCGTTGGGGATTCGTGTATCCGCAGCCCAGACCGCGCGGTCGTCCTAAGAAATGAATACACACGTTCATCCTACACGCCTGAACGAAAGGGAGGATAAATTAGCTTGTCTGTTCACATACAAACGACCGTATATACTTGAACAAAACACCCGCTTTGCTATCTTGTCGGCATGAAAACAGCCATTGCCTATTATCGGGTATCAACCGACCGCCAGGGCAAGAGCGGTTTAGGTTTGGAAGCCCAGCAAGAAGCCGTGCGCCTATTCTCGGTGCATGAGGGCTACCAGGTCACTACCCACTACACCGAAGTAGAGAGCGGCAAGAAGAATCAGCGTCCGCAGCTATTGGCCGCACTTGCCCAATGCCGGAAAGAGAAAGCCACGCTGATAATCGCCAAGCTTGACCGCTTAGGCCGGAACGTGGCGTTCATCTCGAATTTGATGGAAAGCCGGGTCGAATTTAAGGCGGTAGATAATCCCCATGCCAATAAACTGATGGTGCATCTATTGGCCGCATTTGCCGAGCATGAGCGGGAACAAATCAGCATCCGCACCAAAGACGCATTGCAGGCGGCTAAACGGCGCGGGGTGAAGCTGGGGACGCACGGCGCGATCATTGGCCAGCAGAACAGCGCAGCCGCAGCCGCCTATGCCGAGCAGCTAAGGCCCACCATTGAGGAGCTACAGCGCGAGAATTTTACGACGATCCGGGCGATCCGCGACGAGCTGAACCGGCGCGAGGTGCCGACCTATCGCCAGGGGGCAAAATGGCATGTGGCAACGGTACATGGATTACTGGAGTATTTCGCCTGAAACGACCTTGCACCCCAGCCCTATAACGGGCCAGGGTGCAAGGGACTACGAACTTCCAAAATCAACCTTTGGCAAGAGGCCACGATACTGATAAATGGTTGTGTGAGTAGAATTGTAATTAGAACCGATTTTACAACTAAATTTAGAACCGAAAACTATTCTGGGTAAACAACATGATTTACACCGTAGGCGGCATTAAGGGCGGCAGTGGGAAAACAACGATAGCAACCAATTTGACGGTCTATCTGGCCAAGCAGGGGCGCGACGTGATTTTGGTAGATGCCGACGATCAAGAATCCGCAACTGATTTTACCTCTTTCCGCCATCAGAGCTTAGAGGGTGAATTAGGGTACACGGCAGTAAAGATTACAGGCACCGAGCTAAATTCAAATGTCGCTAGGTTGGCCAAGAAATACGACGACGTGATAATAGATACGGGAGGCCGTGACACAGTAAGCCAGCGTTCCGCACTTTCTGTGTCTCATGTGTACTTGGTTCCATTCGCTCCCCGCTCCCTGGATATATGGACACTGCGAAAGGTTGAAAACCTCATTGCGGAAATGTCGCCGTTTAATCCGAATCTCGTTTGCTTGACCTTCATCAACAAGGCGGATGCACGAGGCACTTACAAAGAAGATACCGCCGATCTGTTGCGGGAATCACAGTATGTACAGTTCATTGATACCCCAATTGGAAATCGTATTTCTTTCGCCAATGCCGCAGCGTCAGGGTTAGGCGTGATCGAGATAAAACCCACCGATGAAAAAGCAGTTGCCGAAATGACCGATCTTTACAACGGTATTCAGAACGCTTTGAAAATCAGTACAGAAAAGAAACGTACTACAACTTAAACAACAACCAAAATTAGTTGTAAAAACGGAACTCATTTCTAAATAGAAGTCGGAACTATGAACGCAACCAAGAAAAAATCAAAAATCGCTATGCCCCCGACCCCCCTTAACAGTCCGGCAATGCTTGAAGCCATCAATAAAGGCGGCTCGGTGAAGGCCGTAGCAGTGGCCGAGAGTGAGCCAGAAGAGGACAAGCTCAAATCATTCACGTTCAAAATCTACGAAAGCGAGTTGGCGCAGATACGAGATATTCAGGATCGTTTGCCAAAACGTGATAGAATATCCATTCATGATTTTGTGGTCGCAGCAGTCAAAGAGAAGATCACAAAAGAGCGGAGACGCGCAGGAGAATAAATAATTATTTTTACAACTCTATTCAGTTGTAAAAACAACACTGAATTAACAACTTTAACTGCAACTATTTGTCAGCGTACAATGAGCGATCAAACCGACAAAAGAAAGCCCTCGCGCTATGCAGAGAGCCGTTTACGGCTCATCATGGAGAACTTTGATACGCCTAGAGAGGAACGAGAGCATTTGTATATGCCCGTTGCTCTGGCGCATGTGTATTTCCCCCGGCGTGATGCTAAACTTGCTCCTACAGAAAGTTGGAAACACACGAGCGGAGATTTTTCACTTCGCATCAAGCAAATGTCCGTCGAAAATCCCCGAACCGGAGAAGATCAATTTTTGGGTGTACCGTTCGGCCCAAAAGCGCGGTTGCTGTTAGGGGTCATCAATACTTTAGCACTACAGCAGGGCAGCAATAAAATCGACATTGAAGCCGATACATTGCCGAAGTTCCTACAGAAGATTGGACTCACAGACGGAGGAAATCAGATTACACAAGCCCGCAACCAAATTGCGCGGCTGTCGTCTTCGATTATAAGCGTCAGCTACCGACAAGCAGACGGAAGTAGCCTACAGGCAAACTTGCCGATTGTAAAAGGCTTTGACTTATTTCCGCAATCGCAACCCGGCCAACTTTTACTTTGGAAACGCCATATCCATTTGAGCTTAGACTATTGGGAAGAACTACAAAAGCACCCCTTACCGCTCTCACTAGAACACATGCGTATCCTCGCGGGAAATGCACGTGCTATCGACCTTTACACCTTCCTTGCTTACCGTCTTCACAGCCTAAAAAAACCGCTATTTTTAACATGGGCAACGATGAAAGAAATCTTCGGCGGAGACATCGAGCATATGTTTCATTTCAAGGACAAAATGAGGAAGACTGCAAGCCTCGTGAAATTGGCATACACCGATGCAAAGTTTAGTTGCGACGGGCAGGGATGGACATTCGAGAAAAGCCCTGCACCAATCCAAAAAAAGCCAAGCATTTTTCTACCGTAACTTGGTGATGATTGCCACACTAGCTTGAAAAAACTAATGTTGATAAGTGCTGTATAACAGACAGTTACGGAGCGTTATTCACCGTAACTTGGTGATGGTAGATGCCAGTTATCCACCGTAACTTGGTGATGATTGAACCGTAACTTGGTGATACAACCTATTACACTAACCCTATTAATAAAAAAATTTACTATTAATAGTGGCTGGCTTTCTGTGGAAAAATCGACTGGCTTCGCCAGTAAACGGAGTTTGCTATACTCACAAAAGTTTTGAGGTTTTTGCTGTTGAAAAGAAAAATATGATCGGGGTTGGGCTCGAATAACAAATGAGCATATTTCAATGAATACTGAACAAGCCAAACAGCTATCTTTGCCCGATCTGCTTTCTAAGCTGGGGCATTCTCCCGTGCGTGAACGGAAAGGCGGATATGAGCTTTGGTATTGCTCCCCATTCCGGGAGGAAAAAGAACCCTCGTTTCATACCTCGTTCGTCGGCGGCAAATGGATATGGAAAGACTTCGGCGATACAGGCGGCACGGTGATAGATTTTGCTATGCGTTATCAGCAGCAGAATGGCCGACCGGCCAGTATCAAAGACGCACTGGCGTTCCTCAGTGATCTGTTCCAGCCGGGTTTGTTCCGCTCTCCAACGACTAGGCCCCACCTGCCGACGAAGCTGAACCCCGACCTTTCTTCTTTTCAACAGCAACCCCACCGCGAAGCGGTCGAAAATTTTTCGGCAGATCGCCAACTTGAATTGATCGACACGCAGCCATTGCGCCATTTCGTGATTCTCAAATACCTGACTGAAGAGCGCCATATTTCGGCAGAGTTGGCGCAGCGGTATTTGCGGCTGATCCGCTACCGGAACAACGGCAAAGAGTATTTCGCCTTTGGTATGGAGAACCAGGCCAGAGGGTATGAAATCCGGGCGGCATCGAGTAAGCACAATTTCAAATCGGCCCTGATCGCCCGCGATATCACCGTCATTCCCGGCACCGCAGCTGGACGCAGCACGGCGCATGTGTTCGAGGGCATGACCGATTTTCTTTCCTTCCTGGTTCTGAACGGTGTGCAGGAATCGCCTGATGACTGCATTATCATGCACTCTCTTTCTTCCTTTCACCGAGCCGTGGCCCACATCCGTAGTCAGGACTACCAAGCGATCAAAACGTATCTCGATAACGACAAAGCGGGCCAGCAGGGGACGGACAAATTCAAAGAGGCGTTCGGAGCAATTCTATTGCCCCAGGGTGAGACATTCGCCCCGCACCACGATTTGAACGACATGCTACGGACGCAACGATCCGGGCAAAAACCGTCATCAAACTTTCGTGTGTAGACACCAGCCCAGACGGAGAAACGAAAGACAAAGAGGACAGCGCGTTAGTAAAAGAAGACGAGGGTGTTAACTAAATTTATAGTTTATATACTTTTAGTAAATATGAGTCACATAACATTTATTTAGTATTTCCACTTCCCTTTTTATCCGGTCGATACGTTAGTTTAGTAGCCTGATTCCAGACAAGCCATGAGACGAAATTATCTGCTTTGCGCAGCTCTGCTGCTGGGTAGCCTAATCGGTTGCCGCAAGGACGACCCCGTCCCGGTCGTCGGTAGTGGTTTGAGCGGCAGCTGGTCAGGCGACTACAGGACCGAGCAAGCGGGAGAGTGTACTTGGGGAGGTCCACCCGTGATCGCTAAAGCTACCTTTCAGGTAGTCAGCAACACGGTTACAGCTAGCATAACTCAGACTGTCAACTCAAACAGCATAACGGAGCAGTTGACCGGCACCCTCAACGGAAACTTGGTCAGTCTAACCAAGATCAACAACTCGATTTGCAACGGTACGCCCGGCACTTATGTGAGTCGCTTTGGAGGAACAGTCAGCGGCAATACGCTGACGCTAGTGAGTCGTGACACGCTTTGCCCGGTGCAGGGCTGCATCTTTCTGAAGACGATGAAGCTGACCCGGCAATGAGCCAAGCAACTATTTGAGTAGGGTTTGAATGAAGGGCGTTTCTTTCGCGCTCACGGCGAGCAAGTAGCTAGGACGATCAGTGCTAAGATTAATCGAGACGATGCCGCTAACGGGCTTAAAAGGGGCCAGAATCGCTTCTGAATGTCTGGGAATGCGAACTAGCTTTCAACTTATAACAGGTCAGGCAACGGTAGGAATTGGCCCATGATAAAGTCGGTACTCTACCAAAGCTGGATAAAGTGGGGAATAGTGTAAGCAGGCAGATTTGGAGAAGTCGGGGCAATTTCAACCCGAAAAAAACCTGTTTTTTCCGATTCACCAGTTTAATCGGGCAATTCACCAAATAAGTTTGTAAATCACCCATGCTATCGTGATGTTTGAAGCAGTTACACAAAAACGACATGGAAAAGAAACGAGATTTTACGGAGTTTGATGCACGAGTAGAACAAGCCGTATTATTACTGTCTGAAATGGGATTGAACACGGATGCAATTATTTTACAGAGATTGCGCCATGTGATAACCTATCGAGCGCATGAGAATATTCCCGGTTTCGATACGGAAGAAAAACAGGTTGACTACTTGTATAGCTTAAACACGGTAAATGCTTATATCGATGAAAATGGTGCAAGGACTAAGAATTGTAGTTGTTTTGATAACTACATAGATGCACACAAACAATTCCAAGAACTAAACCGTTGAGCTTCGAGTGATGAAGCGGGAGATTTCCAACAGCATACTAAAAACTGTAGGAAATTAAAAGACTACTTTTGCTACTATCAGCTGTTGATGGTGTAGAGGTTAAATAGTTAACATTTTAAACAATTACGAAGATGGAAGTAAAGAACAA
>Ga0123337_10005535_pt1 | contig 12406 bp, 13 predicted proteins | sample frozenSSSSmetaG_FD_89792 | JGI IMG/M metagenome (GOLD analysis project Ga0123337, IMG submission 89792) | Glacier valley bacterial and archeal communities from Borup Fiord, Nunavut, Canada, to study Microbial Dark Matter (Phase II) -... | ecosystem: Environmental > Aquatic > Freshwater > Ice >...
GTGTGGGGGGGTGTGTTGTTTTTGTTGAGCGCGGGCGGGTTGTGGGGGGGCGCCCGCCCCCCCCCCCCCCCCCCCCCCCCCCCCCCACCCCCCCCCCCCCCCCCCCCCCCCCCCGGGCGACCGAGTAACACCATCCTTCAAAGCGGAAAGGAGTTTGAATCCCACGCTATGCCTATTGGCACGATTGAGACTACTATCCAGGTGACACTGGAGCTTATGTGCGGCAGAGCGGACAGGATGCCGAGTTCTCTCGAGTCGGTGGCCGTATGTGGCTGTTCGTGTGTGCTTCAAGACTATATAGTATATAGTCGGAGAGATGAAGGAGAGGAGACACAGCAGCGCGTGACCGACTGCGAAGCGCAGAACTGGACGGGGGACCTGGACTTGCTCGACTCGCGTCCGCGGCTGTTCTGGGGAGGGAGATGTGAGGAATGGAGAGAGGGAGGACGGATGGGTGGATGAGTGCAAAACCGAGGCCTGGGAGCTTTTTGGGATTTGTTGGGTTATGGACTGAGAGAGAGAGAGAGTGTGTGTGTGTGTTGTGGTTAATGCCGGTTGTGGTGTGCTGGGCGGAAGGAAGAATAGAGCATGGCATGGTTTGCGTAGCTGTGTGTGGGGGAGAGAGAGAGAGAGAGTGGAGAGGGCAGGGGCTGCGTTGTTGCGGTAGGAGTGGAGGGGAGATGGTGGGGAGGGGGGATGGATGGAGGACGTCTGGATAAATGGAGTGGCGAAACAATGTGTCGCAGCCTGGAAAATACGAGACGCGGCAGGAAGACGATCGGAGGCATGGATGGAGTGAGTGATGTTGAAAAGAATGCTTTGCGATGCCATCCTGGTGCAGCTGGATCGCGAGAGGGCGGGGGTTATAGGGTGCGGCTCAAGGGAGTTCCTAGGTCTGCAGACGCCACGAAGCGGCTGGGGATCATGGCGAAGGGGAGGATGAGGATGGGTTTCTTCCCATGTGTTCGTGCAAGCCACTAGCTGGTGGGAGATATGCGATGGGAGAGAGCGTGTGGATCTTGACTGGGGTCTGCAGTGTGCATGATTTGATTTGAGGCTGTCTATTCTCTGACCTGATGTATTCCGAAACCATCCATTTCCATGGACCGCGGACAATCCCCCACTCCCATACAAAGCCATCAAACCGCGTTGCCAGACGTTCTGGAGTTTGCTTTGCACAAGCCACCCACAGAGGCTATCGAACGAAGACAGAGGAAGTTGCTGGCGCAAGGCAAGACGGCGGGAGCTGAACAGCGGCAGCAACATAGCGTCGGGGGACTGGGGCAAACGAGGCGCCGAGGAGGACGGACGTAGGAGGCGTGCATGATGTGGAGACGGGCATGAGGATGCATGTCACTCATTTCCCGTCCTGCGAGAGACGGCTATAGTCCGACACTGGCCACTCCAGACGGACCACCGTGTTCTGATGCTGCGGATTTGGGTCCGCCAGCTTAGCCCCTCATAGCGACTGGCCTTGGAGCCTAGGACCTTGGGGGTTTGTACTCTGTGTGAGGCAGCACAGCATTCCTTGCAAGGGCCGGGCCAAAATCCTCACCCCTGATGTCAAATCGCCAGGGTGTCTCTGGTCTACCTGGAGTGGCCAGTGGCTGTATATGTCCATGCCAGCTGGTGGGGATTCTGAAGATTGGGATGGTAGTGGGGAAAGAGGAGATGGGAGGAATGGCAAGGCATCGAGCTTCTATCGGAGGTGCACAAGTGCTTGGTGTATCGCCACGATGGGGTTCTTGAGGCCCCTCAGTAACACGGACCAATGTTGTTCGTCATGTAGAAGATTATGACAAGGCAGAAAGAAGAAAAAGAAAGCAGGGTTAGGAAATAGGCGTTGGTGGTGTCGGATGAGGTGGGAGAGGAGAGGATAACGAAGACTTAGACTAAGCGTGGATGGAATCTGTGAAAGTTATAGATTTCTTGGGATCAGATCAAACTCAGAGATCGGAAGAAGGATGTCGCCTGTACCAAGAGGTGAAACGGTTGCTATATCAAGCACTCCTAATCGTAGAGGCTGCATCCACCGGAAGAATGAAAAGAAAGGAAATATGGTGAAGGCTGTGAGAGGAGGTTTGGATTTCTGATCAGAAGTGCACGAGTGCTTGGTGTATCGCCACGACGGGGTTCTTGAGGCCCCTCAGTAACACGGACCAATTTCGTTCATCATATAGAAGATTATGGAAAACGCAGAAAGAAGAAAAGGAAGGTTGGAAACAGGCCTTAGTGGTGTTGGATGAGGGGGGAGGAGAGGATGACAAAGACTTAGACTAAGCGTGGATGGGATCCGTAAAGGCCATAGATTTTTGGAATCAGATCAAACTCTACAGATCGGAAGCAGGAAGCAGGATGTCGCCCGTACCAAGAGGCGAAACGATTGCTATATCAAGTACTCCCAATCGCAGAGGCTGCATCCACTGGAAAAATGAAAAGAAAGGAAATATGGTGAAGGCTGTGAGAGGAGGTTTGGATTTCTGATCAGAAGTGCACAAGTGCTTGGTGTATCGCCATGACGGGGTTCTTGAGGCCCCTCAGTAACACGGACCAATTTCGTTCATCATGTAGAAATCCCGAGAAGGGGAATGCGCCATCAACAGAGAGAAAAGGACCCGGATTTTGGTACTTGCCATGATATGCCAAGGTAGGGCTTGAAGTTTGTGATTCGGTGTAACTGGGCGATGCGGTGGGAAGTGGTTGAAGGAACTTGAGGTGAGATGTTGGTCGCTGCGGATCGAAGTGTCGTCTCGTTCCCTATCCCAAGTAAGAGGTATCCCCATCCCGTTCTGGCCTCACGGAGCGGCAGTCACACGCCCAGGACATCACGCTCAGCGAAAAGCAGCAGTTGTCATCAGCGAATCAGTAGATTTTGCAATGCCTCAAATGTACTGTGGGAAGCGGCACAGTCGCGCAACCTTCCAGCTGCAACATCCTGCCTAAATCCACGCCAGCTGTCCCATCCACATAGCCATGCAAGAACCCCGACAACGCATCCATGCCATGAACAAGAAAGAGGAAGAGAGCATCTAAAAGACGAGCGCGGCGCCCTTGGTCTTCTTGTCACCGCTGTGGGATTGTCAGCAGATCGTTCATCGGTGGTGGGAAGGAGGCCGTACCCCAACTCGAAGTGCTTGCAACGCTTCAACGACAACTGTGCCTTGGTCTTGCAGCTTGTGCACTCCAGTCTCAACACGACCTTCTTGGTGGTCTTGGCCTTCTTGTGGAAGACTGGCTTGGTCTGACCACCGTAACCAGACTGCTTTCTGTCGTAACGACGCTTTCCCTGTGCGAAAAGGGAAGCCTGGGAGAGTGTCAGTTGCGGTCGCATCGAGCGTCGTCGATGGATGGTGAGTGTACCTTTCCGGCCTTGTACTGTGTGACCTTGTGCTGGGTGTGCTTCCTGCACTCCTTGCCCTTGCAGTAGGTGCGTCTGGTCTTTGGAACGTTGACCTGGAAGAGAGGTGTTAGTTTTCTGCTCTTTGCTTTGACTCGTTCATGTCCTCCTCTCTGGATGTTTTGTTCTCGACGGCTCGACGGCTCAACAGTCGCAAGGTCCGCTGGAGGAGAGCCGTGTGAGTTGCCTGTCCCACGACAGCCCTCAATCGAAGATTTGCGCAGGCCGTCGATCATCCATTGTCGATTTCCAGTCGTCGGCACATTCTGTCTCGAGCCATTTCTCCTTCTCCGTCTCCGTCTCGTCCAGCGCCGCAGTCATGTCGCGGCCGTCAAGCAAAACATCCAGAGAGAGAGTGTGCAGCGATTGAAGAGGATATCAACATACCATCTTGGCGATTTCGAGGTAGTCGTTGAGATGCTGAGTGTCGTCGGGTTCGGGTCGTCGCTGGGTTCAATTTCGATGGAGGAATATCGCGAATTGCAGATTTGTGCGCGATTAGCTAAGCTTAAGGGCGCCATTCCCGATACGGCATCAAGCGAAGTGTGAGACCTACACAGAGCACAGGACCCTCAGTATCACGTGACAGCGCTCCAACAGGAGAATTGGCTTGGACTCTTCATATCAAGTTTACCTTTTACATTTTACATTGAGAAAACAGCAAACATGCAAGTCTCTTGCATTCTATGTATATGCCATATATCTCACGATTTGACATTTGATATTTGATATTTGATATTTGACATGTGATGCTCCTCTTGTGGGATCTTCGGATCTGGATCTGGTGCCCGCTCTCTTCGAAGGCTTTAACCTCTGGGAGTCTGGGATGATAGAGATGATGGAGATGACGTCTAATAAGCTTATATTACTCCACGAGATATTGCAAACATGCCAAGGTAAGGTTCTTGTATCGATTGAAGATCATATGAAATATTTGGAATATATTTCCTCACTGATGCTCACCAGATATTGATTAATTTGATGTCTTCATCTTCATCCCACCATCCTGGACAATTGTCCAGCGGTATGACAATTTGCATCGCCAACCTTTTCCAACTGTTTCTCTCTTTCAAACTTATAAGTTTGTGATATGTCGTGCATTCCGAGAGTCTCGACTTCGACTTCATAACAACATTCCTGTACGTCAGGACGCAGAATGCTGTCATGCATCGATTTACAGAACAGATTCATGGGAGATTATTCCTCGAAGATCATACGAAGCTGTGAACTCGAGGACAACCACGATTGCAGAGACTAAAATTCGTCAACACCATTGAAAGATAACCCGGCACAGCCGTAAAGGATACCGTGCTACAACCAAGCATCTAAACTTTACACACTTTCCTCTTTGGAGTCGAGAAATAGATTCACATGGCAGGCATTGAGTGCATACATACATATTCATGATGTCCACCTTGTCTCGTATTTCGTATATGGAACAAGACTTGCGAGACGATTGTCCAGAACATCCTCGTCCTCGAGACCGCGAAGACGCGGAAGAAACACAGTCCAAACCTCTCCAGACAGACGACCGTCCAAAGAGGAGAGGAGCTGCGTTTCACGACAACTAAGTGGACTAGGTGACGGTCATCTCAGTCGCTCTCAGATGTTTAACACCGCCATCTCTTACTCTCACTCTCTGACGCCGAGTCTCGCTTGCATGCAGCGCCGGAAGCTCTCAAACCCGAAGCCATGTCAACGTACCAGTACGCGAGTACAGAGACCCAGTGTCAGGACATGGACGCCATTCTTGGATCCTGACACAAATTAGACAACAACGGTAAGAGCATCCTGTTTGAACCGTGATCCAGCAACTGTTCAATTCGCAATCGTTTGGCTGGCTATTTATTCTGTACGCTGGACATTACATCGCTGGAGACGCCTCTTGGCGGCGCTCACTGCAGCCACCCCACGCTGCTCTGCCACTCGACTTCGGATCATTCAGCTCTGGGGCTGAACTACGTAGATGCGAAGGAGTCCAGGTATCATCAGTTTATCTTTCGCTTGCCGCCTTCGTCTTCATTATTAATCTCCATCTCTTAAACTCATTTCTTTACTCTTGTCCTTCGATCTTGAGCTTCGGCGCCTGCTTTGTTCCTGGCGACAATCTACCATCGTGTGGTGCAGTCCTTCGCAATTGTGATCTCCTCATGCGCTGCGACTCTGGAAGAGCTCCATTTTAAGAGCATAATCTCTTCGCTACTATACTTTCCAACCATGGTCTCTGTTGTTGCAACCGCGCTCATTGCGCTCCCAATATACTGGGCCTTCTCGACATACACAGGTCTGCAACGGAATCTGAAGCTTGCCAAGCAATCTGGATTGCCATATGTCATTGTTCGTAAGTGCATCCCCAACTCTTCAAGCCCCTCGAGAGGAATAACCAATTCCAAACAGCGGTTTGGCTATATAATCCGTTTTGGATGACAACAGCACTATTCTGGGTACCATTCATACCAAAGATATTGCCCGAAAGGTGGTATAAAAGCTGGTACAGGTATGCCCCCGTGAACTCCGGATATTCTCACAGGCGATTGAGATTTTCAGATTCATCACGGTAGATTGGTGCTGGACCGCACTGTATGAACCGTTTAAAGAACTTGGAGATACGTTTATAACAGTATCACCGCAACGGAACATTCTCTGGGTTACAACGGCCGAGGCCGTCCATCAGATCGCGACTCGGCGCGAGGCATTCCCAAAGCCACTCGAGTCATACAAGATCCTTGATCTCTTTGGCCGTAATGTTGTGACCACAGAAGGCGCGGATTGGAAAATGCATCGGAAAGCCACCTCGCCCGGCTTCAACGAGAAAAACAATGCGCTCGTCTTCAAGGAATCTATCGCGCAAGCACAGGGCATGATCAGTCATTGGATGGGCGATAATGAGAAAACCAGTGCGACTCTGAAGCGTATTCCTGAGGATACTATGCGAGTGGCTTTGCATATCATAAGCGCGATGGGCTTTGGAGTGAGGCTACTGTGGCCAGGCGACAAGCTCAAGGAAGGTGGCGATCAGGACGGCCTCATTTATCTTGGAGATGAACCGTCCGAAGGTCATACGATGAGTTTTCAGAATGCTCTGGCTACGGTTTTGGATAATATCTTCGTTATTTTGCTCACTCCCAGGCTCCTTTTGAGTAAGCTGCCATCTTCGCAGTACATCGATCATTACTGACAACCGCAGAATGGGCACCAATGAAGAAGGCGAAGGAAGCGTGGAATGCCTACATGAACTGGGAGCAATACATGGAGGAGCTCCTTGAGAAGAAAGTAGCCGCCGACCTCGCAGGAGAGCATACAGAGGGCATGGACATCATGGGTTCGCTCGTGAAGAATGCGACCGATGAGTTCCGGTTGAAGCAGATGAAGTCGCCCGGCCAAATGGAGTCCAGCGAAGTGCGAAAAGGCCTCACCGATGAGAATATTCTGGGCAATTCCTTTGTGATGCTGCTCGCTGGCCACGAGACTACGGCAAATACTATCCATTTCTCTTTGGTGGAACTCGCGATCAATCCTAGCTCCCAACGCCATATCCAGAAAGACATCCATGAGGCATTTGGGGATTCTCCGCCGGAGACATGGGATTACGATGCCAGCGTCAATATTCTACTAGGCAACATGGTTGGCGCGACTATAAATGAGATGCTCCGCCTCATGCCGCCGGTAATCAACATTCCCAAATCCGTGCGGCCGGACCAAGACCAGACGATCGTTATTGACGGAGAAAAGAAGATTATCCCGAGAGGAATCCACATAAACTTCAATGCCGTTGGGATCCATCGAAACCCGAAATACTGGCCTAGCAAAGGACCATCGAAGATTTCGGGGCGGCCAGACGATCTGGATGATTTTGTACCTGAGCGATGGTTGAGAGAAGATGGCGGGCACGAAGTCGAAGATGAGTCTGAGGAGGAGGATTTCGGCGGCTTCACGGGGAAGGACACGTCTTCGCAACTCTTCCGTCCTCCTCGGGGCGCGTTCTTGCCGTTCTCTGATGGGCCTAGATCATGTCTTGGACGAAGACTGGCGCAGGTGGAGTTGATTGCTGTGTTGTCTGTGATCTTTCAGAAATACTCGGTGGAGCTAGCGGTGGATGCGTGGGCAAGCGATGAGGAGGTTGAGAGAATGAGTGTCGACGAGAAGAGGGCGGTGTATGAGAAGGCGCAGGATAAGGCGAGAGCGGTGCTTCTGACGGCTAGTAGTATGATTACGTTGAGGCTGAATCGTGGGGAGACTTTTATTCCGGTGAGGGTGGTCAAGAAGGGGGAGGAGAGATTTATTCAGTATATTGACTGAGTAGGCTGGCTCATGGTGGGCTTGTAAGATACATTTGGAAAATTAGTATATGATGACGATGTTTAAATGATAATCGTATCTTATGGCCAGTCTTTCACGAATTCTAACATCTTCTTATCTTTCAGAGATTCCAACACTGACACTCGCAGACTTTGGAAGAGAAATGCGGATTTTTGACGGGAGATGGGGGCGGGGGGGAGCGAAGGACTTGCGCAAGAAAGACAACAAAACATAAATATCCAGCAAACAATCAACTCCAAATTCCGGGCTCATATTAACATGCCAAAATTCAGTTAACTGCACTAGCATTCCTTAAACACAAATATAACATGAAATTACTCCCAAGATCTTCATCAGGACCCATTTTCACATACGTCAAAGACTCGAAATCACGTGTGGAATGGTCAAGACCGACCGCAACAAGCGATTGTTATGACAACAATCGGGGCGGGAGGGAAGGCACAACCCCAGCCTCCGCATTTATCAATATCAACAACACGCAACCCGGTTCGCATCTGCCATCCGCATTCCCCATCACAACCCCCCTTCCCCTCGCATTGAATAACCATACTTCAAACATCTGCATCACAATCGCCCGCTCTCCGCGATTCATACCATCCGCGCAAAAACAATGTCCTCGTCCAGCTTCCTGCAGAAAATGCGCAAGGCGCAGCTCGAAGAGCTCTCCTCTGATCTCGGCCTGAAGTGAGACTTCCCTCCCTCCCGTTCTGCGCGTCGCATCCCGCGCCGCCACGTCCCAGGATGCATTGCTAACGGATTCACTGCAGCACGGACGGATTGAAGAAGACGCAGCTCGAGGTCCTGCTCGACGAACACCTCACTTCCCACGCCGAGCTCGCCGCCGACGCGCGCGTCGCGCCATTCTACAAGCGCCGCTCCAGCGGCGAGAGCCCCGTCAAGAAGGAAGCGTCCGCCGCGCTGGCCGACACCGAGAGGGCCGTCAAGTCCGTCAAGCGGCGCGTCACCAAGGCCGCCGAGGAGCTCACACGCACAGGGTACGTCGCGTCGCGTGAACACGGCGCAACTTTTTCCTCTGTCCCGGGTAAACAAAGAGCATTGTGCTGATGGGAGAACAGTGATGATTCCGACGTCGAGCCAGCAACCACGCGTGCGCGCACGGCACTCGCCCGCACGCCCGCACGCGCCCTCGCGCTCGCCTCCTCCGTCCCGCTCCCCCCCTCCCCCGCCGTCGTCGCCGACGCCATCGACCGACGCACCGCCGTCATCCGACACAAGATCTCCACCGTCGCATTGAACTCGGGCGTCATCGAAGCGGCGCAGTCGACGCGCGAGTCTCTCTCGTCCGTCGTCAGCGTCGAATTCCTGATCCTGGTCTTCGAGGCCTTCAACCTGCGCAAGGAGATCCTCGCGGACTGCTACGCCTTCACCATCCCGGCCCTGCCCGTCCTGCGCACCTCGCCCCACCCTGTCGCCCTGCCCGACCTTTTCCTTCTGCTCACTCCGAGCTTCTGGCAGCCTTTCATCCTGTGGATCGCGACGTCCCTGCTCATCCCGCTGCTCTTCGCGTACTTCTTCAACTTGACGGCGAGGCCGCGCGCTGGACGCGCACAGCAGCGCTTCGAGTACGCGTTCGACCCGCTGACGTTCAATGTCGTCAAGGCCGTCATTACGTACGCTGTGTACGCGCAGGGCGTCACGTTTGGCGGGCTCGTGGACCTCGAGTCCGTGGCGAGGATCCGGGCTGCGGCGGCGGGGGGGTGGGAGGGCGTGGTGGCGGGGACGGCGGTGGGGATTCTGGTTACGTTTTACGAGGCTATCATCCGGAAGTGAGGGAGGAGTGAAAAGTTGGGATTGTTGAACATTGCGTTCTGGGATGTCGGGATAGTTCGATGTGTGGTTTTTTGTGTGCGCTAGTTCGAAGCTTGTCGGTTTTTTTTGTTGGTCTTTTCTTCGATTCATGGCCCCTTTGTTCGCGGGGCTCGGTCCTGGCGGCGCCAGATTTCGCGTCGCGGCGGAACGGGAGGGGAACGGGCGTTTGACGGCGTCTGGGTTTGGGGGGGATGCTGGATATGACTGAGCGGAGCAGAGCAGGCTCGGGAGGGCCTCGTTTTACGCGCACATGAGATGGGACGAGGGGGGGGTGTTTTTCCGTGCTGTTGTTTTTGGTTGCGTTGAATATCTCTTTGGTTTCGGATGCATGGGACGGAGGCTCTAAGCAGAAGCAGAGCAGTGCGGGGTAGATAGGGGTAGGGAGAGGAGCGGGAGGGAAGGGCGGAAAATGGAGGAGGTCATGATAGGATAGCGAAAGAGGGAATGAAATGAGAACGGAATTTTTAATTTTAATGCTCGGCGAATCTTCTGCGGTGTGGGACTGTGAGTTTTCTATATTTTCTCCCCTCTCTGCCCTACGATCTTGATCGGGTCAAATTGACAGTAGGCGGCGATGGGGGCTCTCGGCATGCGTCGTCGGCGAAGAAGAGGAAGATCGTATAAGTATCGTTGGCTCTGTTGAATAGAGGATTTGCGGGCCTAGGCTAGGCACTGGAGGATTCTCAGGGATATGAGAATCTGGGCGAATCTTGGGATGCATGCATGGATGATTCCATGCATGAATCACCAGCTCTTCTGGCCTTTGTTTCAAGCAGCACTCTATATTGTGAGAACTTGCTCCGCATTTCGACAGTTCTACGAGACAAGGATTTTACTTGTCAAGTTGTCATGCAAGAAAACACGAACGCACGGATATTAAACTGTGAGGACGTTCTCTCATTTCACTGCACAGCTCTGCAAAGGAGGAGGTCGTGGCTGCGCCTCTTTCTAGGCGTGGCAGGATCCAGCTTGGCGAAGGGCGGCGAGAATGCATGGGCTGGCGGTGGGAGAGGTGAGGTAGTGGGAGGCGAGGTGAGAGGGAGAGGGAGAGGGTGAGATGAGGTGACAGCAAGGCTGTCGTGCTTGGAGATTGAATGGGTTAGATGGGGGATGCGAGGCGGAGACCGAGGGCGACAGCGTGGGGTGCAGGAATTTCGATCTCTAGAGGGAGCACAGTGCATGAAAATCACGTTACTAGGGGCTCCTTTTATAGTTTAAGCGCACCGGCGTGGCTTCGGAGACAGCGATAGACGTCTCATCCCAGAGGATGTGGGTTTTCAAGATCCGAAGGAGGGTATGGAGGAGACTGCGGATCTTGTCGTCTCGGTAGGTGAAGTGCAACGGTTCCAAGTCTCGATGATATTGCCGTTTCTGCGAGTGAGTGATGGCGGGATGTGAGGGCGGGGCCCGGGCGGTATAAAATGTCCCCCTTCCTTCGGTTTTAAAGCTGGCAGGATAATGGTATATGGTATGACAATATTAGAAATTGGGCACTAGTGAGCTGTGTGTGGAAAGAGTGGTGATTATCAACAAAGCTGGCAGTCAGTGCCAGGGGTCGGAGAGAGAAAAATGGGAGATACTCGGTCCTGGGGATTTTTGCTAGGAGTCCTAGGGACGGTGAGAATAAGTGACGGCGATGGCAATGACGTGGTGATGAGAAACGGAATATTGATGGTGAGAGTGCCGCGCTCGTTCGTCTTGGATTGGAGAGTCAATTGTTATGGTTTGCGGCTCCTGAATGAAAGAAATGGACTGCCACATTTGAATATCACTTCATACTGGGTTATTTTGAATCCTAGCTGATTGCTTGGATTGTCGAGGGCTTTTATGGACGGTTTACTCGAGTCTCGAATCTGAGATGCTGATATCTCGTTGTCTCATGACGACCATCCTGAGATGTGCATCGAGAATTCGCAATCGCACTCTTCCCTTTTCTTCACAACTCCGGCTTCCTACTATCCGCCAGATGACACTTCTGGGCTGTCAGGCACAGTGGATGTGCTATTTAAAAAAAAGGCATCCAAAGTCCATCCAAAGTCTAGATTTAACGCAGTCAATGGACAACTTGGAGTATTACTGGCACATGGGGTGGGATGTCATGAGGAGACAGCTATGTGAATGAATACATAGACTGCAGATATTCTCATCCTTGTGTTTGCTGATGGGGTGAGATGGGGGAGAGAGCATGGGCAGTGTCAAGCCATCGACCTTTTCGATTCCGCGGAACACGAAGGAGGAATAAAACTATGAAAGCTGTGATATTTTCAACCCTTTTATCAAAAACGTGCTTTATCTGGCGCCATTTGCAACTACTTGTAGAGCGTATAATTTAAGATTACTCTCCTAAATTATTGTCCAAAAACAGGAAGTCTACAAGGAACGATGCTCTCGAGTACTACCATTATCTGAGGACGAGCATATTACGCTAGAAATGCGTTGGTAAGAGTTCAGACGGTGGGAAGAGGCATGACGACGATGGCAGGAGATCAATAGCGGTGGTGAGAGTTCCTATGTTTTCCGAGGCAGAAGAAGACAGAAGAAGACGCTCCTCAGCATGGGAAAGGAGAGGGCAAACCAAGGTGGGCTTGGCTGGAAAGACATAACATGGTAACATGTCAGAGTACTTTGCTTGAGACGGAGAAGATTGCTTGGAGTGCAAGAGGCCTTATATAGCGGTTTGATGGCCTGTTCTCGATCTCTCTTTGATGCATTGTTCTCTGATCCATTCGCGCTTGGTATAATCGTTGGTTTTCCACAAACTGTACTCGGGTACAGTTGGTCCCACCGAGCTGAACGACGTAACCGAGTTTGAACCATCCCAGAAGATAGCATTTGTACTGTGAAATATATGGTGTCGCA
>Ga0123337_10005537_pt1 | contig 12399 bp, 20 predicted proteins | sample frozenSSSSmetaG_FD_89792 | JGI IMG/M metagenome (GOLD analysis project Ga0123337, IMG submission 89792) | Glacier valley bacterial and archeal communities from Borup Fiord, Nunavut, Canada, to study Microbial Dark Matter (Phase II) -... | ecosystem: Environmental > Aquatic > Freshwater > Ice >...
AATTACGGTTAATAATAACCTGTAACTGTTGTGCATAAGCGCCAAAAATTGATTGTACTTGCATCTATCTTTAGAATTAATAAGATTGTGAGAAAATCATGTTTGGAATAAGAGCTTTTATTGCTGCCGGCAAAACTGGTATCCTTCGCTCATATACCATCCCGCTAACGATAACGGCTACATCTGCGCCCAACACTACCGTTGTGTCCTCATAAAGCAAACCTCTTACGGTCGCGCTATATGCGCCGGCCGTTGCACCGGTAGCTGAAGATTTAAATAACGAATCTCCCGCCGTTGCTGCCCCCAGAGTTGTGCTTACTGTTATTGTATCAAAAGCAGCGTTTGAGGTATCAACTATTGTAATAGGATAAGCAGCGCCTCCTACGGTGAGGGCCACATTTGCACCAACAACGAATCCTTGGCCTTTTTTAACTTGGTAAGCCGTTGCACCTGCAGAAGCATTTGCATAAACTGTCGCAGTTAAAAGTGGTACCGCATAACGGGTAGCCTCATTGGCAGACAAAGGCGTTCCGGCTGGTAATACAGAACCTACTACTAATCCTGTAATGTCTAGCGTAAAACCGCCTTGCAATGGATCAGGATCGTCCTGCCATACCGGTACCCCGTAACTAATTTGTGTCCTTACTAATCCTAACATCTTTTAAAATATTTAATTTATTTTTGCTAAAACTTTGCCTTGTGGATTCCATCCTTCAATATCTGCCAAAACCGCTGCTGCTGTTGCATTGCCTCCTTGAAATCCAATACCAGTTTTAGGAGGGTTGCCGCCAGAACCATTTATCTGATCCTGCTTGTAAGCGGTGTAATCGTCCTGAATTTCTTTGGCAGCAATATCAATCTGGTCTTCAGAAGCAGGTATTCTACCCTTATAAAAAACAGCCGGAACATCTTTTAATTTTTCCGTTATTTTTTGCTGAATAGAAGTTTGCGATTTTTCCTGTTTGAGTGTTTGAACTTCTTGCATTAAAGATTTTGCCCAGGCAGGAGTATCATCATCAGATTTTGTTTCATCTTCCGTTTTAGGATTGTTTGAAGTGGTTGTTTGAATCTTTTTTGTAGCTGCTGCAACTCTCCTATCGCCTTCTGTCTGTAACTCTGCTGCTAAATCCGGAATTGATATTGGTAGATTATCGAGTTCGTTAATAACGCCCTCTATCTGACTTTCTTCTGTTACTTTAGCTGAGAGTTTATCAGCCCAAAGCCCCAAAAATCTTTTTGACACCCCTGGATATTTGGTAAGCAGGTTTGTCAATATTTTATCTCGCATACTGGTAGGAAAATTTTAATGAGATAAAATTAATAGTAAGAAGTAATACCATTTTTTTTATAACAACAACATTGTTGTAAGTTGTTATTATAGTAACTTGAAAGTGGTATTGCTTAATTATAAGCGTTGTTATACCTTAGCAAAATGCTTAAAATAAGGGGGAATTTTATTAAGTCTCAGATAGTTGAGGCTGCTCGTAATTATCTCAATTTTTATAAAGACGGCAAAGTGCCTTATCAGGATTTAGATACCGGCAAAACAGGACATATCATTTTTGAGAAATGCGGAGTAGTTTATGTGTTCAAGGAAATCATTAAAGGGTAAATAATGCGGCTTAATCCTCTTTATTAAAAAAATCTATTTCATCGTTATTATTTGTCAATGATTTGTAATCCATTTGCAGCTTTGCGCTATGTAGTATTTTTCCTGCAACATTGGAAAGGGAGTTTGCCATATCTAAAGGCATTTTTTTACTTTTGGCCAACTCATAGTTTTCTAATAAACTATCTCTTAATTGTTTGATGTTTTTAATTTGCATAAACGTTTTGTTTTTATTATTATCTTAATAATTTCTAAAATTTCTGGTTCCCGCCGAATCATATCTTTGGTATAGCCTTTATTTAAAGCAATGCTTTTTACGTAGCAATTTGTTAAGTTATCAACATTATATCTATTTCTTTCCTCTCTTTTTTCTTTATTTTTACTCTCATATCTTTTTCCATTTTCTTTAATTTTATCGGGATGAGTGAGTCTATAAGTAATCATCTTTTGACAGGTCTTATCATTTTGATACCAATTATGTTTTTTACCACATTTATTGTTTATATCTTTAACCCTGTCCGCATTTCTACTTTTCCAAAGCAAAACAAGAATATCGCTACATTTCTTACAATATACAGACTTGCCGTCTTTCTGGGATTTTTTCTTATAAAACTCTGCTGCATGTTTTTCTATGCTACACCTTGAACAAGCCTTCATCATAGGCGGGTTTATTTATTTTAATATTGATCTTGTATATTGTGGGTTATCTTTTACCCAATAAGGAGTGGAACCGAAACCGTTAATTTCTTTCTTATGTTGGTTAACGTAATTTTTAAATGTTTGAGAAACATCATCTACGCTGTTTTCGCTTTTGATATTTATTTTATCCCCGTTTAATATTGAATCTTCGTATTTTTCATATTCATCATCTGTCATTTGGATACTTACAGAAAAACATTTACATGCTGGGTGCCATCCTCCGAACTTATAATCTTTTGGGTACATACCTTTAAGATCGTCGCAGATATCAGCAATGCCGTGGCTATTACTTACTCTTATTTCAATACCAACAATGAACGGCATATTCTGCCAGCGTTCATGATCTGAATACCGGTAAGCGAGGTTTGTTTCTGTTCGCGTTAGCCTTCTTGCGTTTTGGTATGATGATCTATACACACCTTGCCCTGGGTGATAATTACGAGCGGCTTTGCTTAAATATAGTTCGCCATCTTCACCTCTGACTTTTCTAAATAATCTATCAGGTTCGTTTAAGTATTGTTTCAATTCGCTGGCTAACGAAGCGGCAGATTGACCTTTTCCTAAACCTATTCCTAAGCCTTGCTCTAATTCAGCTTTAAACGGGTCAAGACTGTTCCAAACTCGTTCGCTAAGGTTCAATCCTTTCTCTTTACGGGAAGTAAAGGCGTCCAATGCTGATTTATTAGGGTCATACATTATTTTGCTAACCTTAGGCAAAGCTATGCGCCCTGCAAGCCTCTTGTCTATTATTAAGTTATTATGTTCATTTGCTAAGTCCCATGAATCTTCTACACCGTTAATAACAGCAGCGTAAATATCAGCTTTCATCTTAGCGATCTCTGCATTTACAAGTTTTTCAATTTGGGGAAAAGATGATAAGCTGAATAGTTCGCCTTTATAAGGAAATGAAGTTGATTTATAAACAATCTGATTTATAGATTCTTCATAGACTTTTTTAATCTTCTTTGTAAGTGCGTTAACTTTAGCTGCTTGTCGTGATTGGTATGAAGTAGAAGCCATCGTTAGTAGTATTGAGAAATAAATTCATGAACAGGAAGATAGAAGGCGTTTGAGGATTCGATGAATTTCCATTCTCCGGATTCCTTGAAGATTGCGTTTAAGTTGATGGATTGTCATAGCATTGCTCCAAACAATTATGAATAGTACAGCCAATCGGTTGTCTCTTGATGTAGTGGTAAAAGAGTTACAATCCTTATCTGCTTTGAACCGCACCGCTGACACGTTCTGTCTTCTACGTATGTCTTTACTGAAATTGGAAACAGCGATGTTTTACGAACATCTCCCCAATCGTGCCATTTCCATCTACAAGGTGATGCTGCCATAGTTTACATTATTTTTAGTGTACTCGCCTACCATTAACCTCATCCCTATGCGAGACTGATATGAACGGTTGTAAATCGATTTCTTCTGTCTCTTTTATACGTTGAGAATAATTTCTTCTTTTTGGAATAGTGCTATTAATATAAATTTCATTCATTAGATCAGAATTATTAGCGTAATTGTCAGTCATTTGATTTATAGCATCTTGCTGAATCGATGGTCGGCCACTCCTCATCCAAATGTCTAATTCAGACTTAGAAAATCTGATTGATCTTCCCATCCTAAAGAACGGAATTGCGTTGGTAGCGACCAACCTGTAGACATAGGTTGTTTTTTGACTAATAACTCGCGCAGCTTCACTTATTTTAATAAAATCGTTATCGCTTTTAGAAGTTGTCATTGATGACAATATCTTTTCAAAAAGATCAAATCTTTTATTAAGATCATCCAAAGATTTATTAATTTCATCAAATTTTTTTTCAAAAAAACTTTCCATACTAAATACTTTTTTGTTAAAGAAATAATGTTTTTAATTCATGCTTACATTCGTTTTACGTTCTTAAAAAACATATTCCAGTTACTGATAGCCTGGGCGTTGTATTTATAGAGTTTCATTACAGCCTGGGTACTGAAAAAATGCCGATAAGTTAGTGCCTGGTCGATCTTATTCATGATGGAATAAACGGAGTAAGGCGTAACCTTACAAGTGTCCGGCATCCAGTCAATTTCAGGCGAAACAATAATCGGTACACCGGAAGCAGCAAAGTCAGCCGTAACAATATTGAAAGATTCTGTTAGTGATACCTGCATGCCGAGATCCATTGTCTTTACCAGGTCGATAAAGTCTGCATGTTCAAGCCATCCAACCTCGACCAATATATGCCGGGTATTATTAAATAATGCCCTGATATTTGCCAGTGTACTTTGCCCGTTCTGCTCAACCCTGGACGAGTTGATATAAAAGGATAAGGTAGCATCGATCGAATCCGCGTAACCGATAGCGGCAACGGATTGTATTAACTGATTTTTCAAAGGACGTATTGCGCCAAAGCATCCTATCTTAATATTCCTTTTGCGCTTTGACTTAGACGCCCGGGCAAGCTCGAGAACGTCCTGCGGCGCGGCCCGGTAAGAAAATTCGGTACCATAAATATTTTGCAGATACAGATTTTCGAAGCCAATGTTTACAAAATCGTAAGAAGTTTCCAGGTTGTTGAAACTAACAAAGACATTCTTAATTTTATCGTAAGCTTTTATCCAGGCAATAGCAATTCCTTCGTTTGATAAGAACGGTAAATTTGAATGAACGCGAATTACAAAGATTACACCTGGATGAAGGTTATGCAGTTCGGTCATCTTTTCCGGAGTAACCCATAATGCTTCAATAACCACAACTTTAGGTTTGTAGTTAAACACTTCTTTGTCAATACAGTTAGCGTCTATGCATACCGATAGTTTACATTCAATGCCAATTATCCGTTGTTCAAGTGCTTGTACTAAAAATTTGGCTGAGTTAAATAACCCGGCTTTTACTGATGCGTAATACCCATAATCGCTATCCTGCTTTATGAGAAATAGAACTTTCATTTTTACTTGGTTTTTATAGGATATTACTCTGATTAACTAATTCATTGTTTGCCTCATCTTTTAGTTTTTGATACTCGCCTTCGCTGTCTTCAATTAATGGGTTTCGGGTAACGGCTGTTTCCTGGCTTATTATGCCCGCTGATCTTGCAGTGGCAATATCTTGGATAGTTTCCGTGTCATTATTTGGCAGGAAAAATTCAAACTTCGGACTGATTTTAATTGACAAACCTGGTGCTTGTTGGAGGTTAATTTTTGACATCGCATACTTAATATAATTTATCCTGCGCTGTACTGACTTACCAAAGTTTTCCTCCTTGTCAGCAGCTTTCATGTGAGCAGACAAGAAAAGCATTTTTAAAGCTATGCCTGAAGTAACCTTTCCAATTTTACTCATTTGCTCAAAACTAATATCCGGCGTATCGGTCATATCGAAGATCAATGACCTTAAATTCAGATACTCCATTTTAATAGATTCAGGGGCGCCTTTCCAATCGAGATATTGCGCATCTCCACCGTTTTCTAATTCTATTATTTTGCCCGCCTCGCCCTTCTTTGAAAAGCCTTTAACGTCACCGGTTACCTTCAACATCGGAGAGCCGTTGTAATCATTTGTATCAGCGTGGTTGCTAACAAGTTTTTCAAGCCTGTCGATCATAAACTGAACTTCTGCCCACTCAGGCAGTTCCTGACTATAATATATAACCGGAATTTTTCCTATAATATTAATCTCTGATGTAACATTCCAGATTCCATTATTATTTTCACCATAATAAATTTCATCGTCTGTATAAATATCAAAGTGTTGTTGCTTGGTAGCGTCGCCCAAGTGTATTGAATACTGTCTACCAAAAGCAACCATATCAGCGGCGTTATTGAATACAGGATAAAGAAGATCACCGTATTTATTAGCCAAAACTTTCATTCTTAATTTAAGTTTTGCAGGCCCAGATGAAGTTTTGCCATCAATGGTATATGTAGATGATGAGTTGGGTGTATTAGCCCAGAACTCAGGGCCAACTTCTTCATTATACCATAGCTCTGCAACTTCTGTTTCAGACATCATTATCTTTGCTAGCCGCTTGCTTTCAAAATCCAGCTTGTTATCATCCCACGTTTTTTTAACCAGGTCATACATGTCCTGCTCTTTAGGGTTAGCAGGCTCTGCGTTCAGTTGTATAGGTTTGCCACATAAGAACGCAGCCGCGCGGCTTACTATCATACGTTGCAGTGGTATAACAAGGCGCGATACTGTTTCAACCCTGCTTAATTGTCTTGGTGTTTCTGCAGTACTCTCAGGATCATCGAAATAAACAAGTTTATCGGGCCGTTTGCCCCGATCTGTTATATCGTGCCTTAAAGCGTTGTATTCGTTTTGATAAGAGTATCTGAAACTTCCATCTTGCCCTTGCTGATTAAATACTGTATACTGACCATAAAATTGACCATTCTCTTTACTTAAAATAATAAGTCTTTTAAGTTCAGCATAATTATCAATCAAGTCTTTTATCTGCGATAGTTCCATAATTTTTATCTAAACATTTTACTTAAATTTTGAGGCTTTTTATTCTTACCTAAAACTTCCATTAAAACAACATATCTCCATTGATCAATCAAATGATTAAAGTCGTCGATAGGTTCATTCAGCCACTTACCATTTTTGTCCTGCTTATATGTATAATTCTTTAATTCTTTTATAGCGTTGATTGAAGATGCTGTTACACATAACTTCATACTTTTCATCTTATCGATACCAGCCTTTACGCTTCCTTGCCCTTTCTCAACAGGATGAATATTGAACCCTGCGTTGTGTATTTCATCAATTAACCTCGGATCAGCGCTTTCGCTTATTATTTTCCTGTTATGATTAACTTCTTTAAGAGTTGCTATAATATCGATTGATTTCATGTATGTTTTATAACATAACTCATCGATAAAAAGCGTGTTCTCAAATATTGCATCTTCACCGATAGCCGTTACATCGTTTGTATAACCGAAATCAATGCCTGTAAACCTTCGCTTGACCCATTGCGGTATTTCCTGAACAATCTCAAACGTTTCAAATACTAACCCTTCAACTTTTGCTCTTATGCCTAATCCATATATCTCCCACTTTCTTTTATCGACAGTTCCGTTTTTATAATTTTCATCAGTAGCCTGGTAACTTAAAATCTTTCTCCGACTTGGTTCAGGAAGAAAAGAATTATCAAGCATTGTGCTGTGAATAAAACAGCAGTCCGGCCTTGGGATGACAGTTGAATAAATCCAATGTTCTTCCTCTGAAGGATTGTAATCGAGTATTCCAAAACCGGAACGCTGTTCTACCTGGTCGTGATCGTCTTTCTTTGCTTCAATAGCTTCATTAAACCAGTAAGCATCCGATGTCATACCGTGTAGCTTCTGCGAATCATCTAATCCTACAAACCAAAATTCAGTATCAAAGAGCTTGTAAATCTTTAGTGTCTTATTATAACATTTATCTCTATACCAACCATAGGATTTTAAGACAATAAGGAAATCATTAAGCACTGTTCCTGTTATCCATGTTCCAACCGCTCTGCTTATAATAACCCGCCTGGCTTTTCCTGCGTTGAGTTGAGCGTACAATAACCAAAACTGAATGATTGAAAATGTCTTACTTGACCGGCTCCCTCCCTCTAAAACAAATACATTGAATTTTCCGGACTTATAAGCTTCAAATAATCTTTCGAATACATTTGTAACCTGTATTTTGCCATTCTCAATTTTCATTTTTTGTTGAATGAACTACTTCAATAGTTGCAATCTGCTGCAACTTTTCTCCGCCGCTTGTAAGATCAATTTTTTCACCATATTTTTTAGGCTTCAATTTAGCCGATGTCCATTTTCTGCTATCAATTCTAAGCCTTGCACTATTTATTTTTTCATTCGTTAATTCCGATGAAGCAATTTCATATAGTTCATCAGCAATTGAAATTATCTCATCAGCTAATACGTCCGCCTGTTCTTCTTTCGCGCGCGCGTACCGGTGACGGAATTTTTCATTATCTACTATATATCTTCTAACTGTTCTTACATTAGGGAGGATACTGTTAGCGTTACATATTTTTTCTAATCCGTCACTTGATACCGATATGAGTTCGATAATTATATCTTCTATTTCTGCTGTAATATCTTTAGGTCTTCCCATTACTTGAGCACCTCCGTTATTCTTTTTACTTCATCATTGAAAGCGGGATATATCTTATATGCCATTATAGACTTTCTAACGCAACGACTTATATTTCCCTGGTCACTGTTAAATGCTAATGAAAGCTCCATTACAACGCCCTTTTTAATATATCCGATTTGATTCTTTATTTCAAATAATGAAGGTTCGTATGTCTTTACCATACAGGCTATAAATAGAAGCCTGAAGTCATAACGATCGCAGCGAAAATGAGGAAGAGGTTTTAGCTCGCAATATTTTGAGTAAAACTTATGTATTAGAGAAACGTCTGTTTCTGTAGGAGTAGAATATTTAATTGATAATAGTTCGTTAGCTATAGAAGGATTTTCGCTAACAAGCATCATCCCGAGCTTTGCGTATTCATGTTTACTTAGCTTTCCAATCATTCGTTACAAATTACGAATGAGTAATCATAACGGTAAGGAACAGTTGTATTTTAAGCAGTGGTAAGCAGTAGTACTAAGTATTACGCACTAAAGAAAACTTCTTTTACTTCTTTTAAGTCATACATTGTACAGCCTCCCTTTTTATTGGTTCCTGGAGATTGCTTGTAATTTTTTAGATATCCGTTTTTCCTGTAATATGTTAACCTGTCTCTGGATATGCCTGTTTTTTCCCAAATTTGTTTTGGTGTTAGGTATTGGCTCATTTTTTAAAAATTTAAGTTGGTTATTTCAGTTTGAGGTGGATTATCAATTACCGGAATAAAGCCCGACCCGTGCCCTCCTGCAATAGCCATGAACTCATTTTCCACTCGGCAAGAATCAATAATAGCTTTTGCTGTTTCCGTTATCTGCTTTGCAGTATCTATTTGGATACTTCCGTCTTTTAATCCATTAATAGTTGAGAATAGTGTGTCTCTTAATGATCCTATAGAATTTGGCATCTTGTTTATTTTTTTAATTAATCTTTTTAAGGTGTATTCAGCGTTCAACAGGTCAATCTTATTTTGAAGATTGATATTGTGATTATAGCATTTATAGCAGTATGCGAGTCGCTTGATTTTATTTTCTGTAAAGTATCCGATTTCAGTGCCACATTTTGAGCAAACCGGTTTATATCCGTAAAAACATTCATTGCATTGATTGGCTAAATAAGCACGAGAAAAACAATTATATTTTAATAATCTAAAATTTAAATAACTTTTTTCTTTTTTACAACTATTGCATTGTGGCATTTGACTATTTTATTATTTTTTCGTGTCGCATAATGATTATGGTTTAAAGAGTAATAATTGTTTCAAACAAGGTCACGTTATGTTTGGTGCACATCTTTTTCATACTAGCAGACCCTTTACTTTTTCCATCCCAAAACAACATGCACCAATCGGCATAAATTGCCATTTGTTCATTTCTAATTGGGCCGGCTGCTTTTCCGTAAGTATTCCAGTTTGGGGGAAATGGTTTTACTGGCAGATTATTTTGGTTTGCGTATCGCTCTCCCATCATGTCAGCACCAATCCATTGTCCGGTTTTTAGAAACAAGTCGTAATTACAGCGCCCTGATACAATCTCAACTTTTGATAAAGTGCTTAATAACTTTGTCAACACGATTTCTACAAAGTTGTAATCATTAAACAACCTAGAACCTGCTACTATTACTTTTGTCATAGCTTATTATTTTTTCGTGTCGCATAATTCAGATTTTAATTCGCCGTATTTTAATAAGAAGTCTTTGAATAAATTAGATATTCGCAGAGGTATCGTAGCGCTCTCAAGTAAAGAAGTAAAAGATTTATCCAGCGCTTTAAGTTTTTTATCAATTTCACTTTCTACTGGCTTAGGAATTTCAGCAACCGGACATAGTGGTATTATTTTAAAACCATTGCATGTTGTACATGGTTTGTATGGAATGTAATCTGTAGGGGTATTTAACATTCCCTGTCCATTACAGACCGGGCATTTTTGGTATGGTACGTAGTTCATTTGGTTTATTGATTATTTGATATTGGTACAAGAATTAGTTTACTTCTCAATGCTTTTATTTTTTCTTGCAGCGTTGTTATTTCTGCTTGCAAGGAAGCTGCTTCATCAAATATGGGTTCATTTGCAGGATTAGAATAATAGTAGGATTTAATATCATAATCCGGTATTTGCTCTGGTTTGCCCTTATCATTTAAAAAAGTAAAACGCAAATATTTTCTTTGTCCGGTTATTAAGACTTCTTTTTCAGGTATCGTATTATATGTATCAAGTTTGAAAGCCTTGAAAGGGTTAAAGTCTTTGTTTTTAATATGATAATCATCAATAGCGTTTTTTAAATTAGTAAGGCTTTCCCTTTTGACTGTATTACTTTTATGCTTTGTAGTTTCAATAGCACATTCAAAACAGTCTGAGTATTCATTGTAAGTAATTTCAAAAGTTCGGTAGGTTATAATTGGTATGTTCATGATTTATAATATGTTAACAGGTAAAATAAATATAAACACACCGCTATTAATTCAAGATGTTTTAATAAAAATCCGCGCTCGTTTTTATTAATAATTGTTTGTTTGGGTGTCATTGTTGATTATTTATAAATTATTTTTAAAGCCCCTTCCTGCCATTCAATTTGTTTAGCAGTGATTGATAAGGGTAATGTTATTATTTGCAACCCTTGCAGCCTCTTTGTGGCAAATCATTTAAAATTTTCTTTAACTCAATCCAGGGAACGAAATTTACAAGCGGCCCGGCTTCCCACTGAAAATTTACGTTCTCAATGTTTTCGATGAGTTTCTGAGCGGGAGATTTGGTTTGTTGACTATGTCCTGCAAGTTTTTCTTTTATATCTTGAGGGATAATTTCAAGTTTTTTTATATAGGATTCTAAGAGTGATGCAAGTTTGTTACGAACATCGGAATCTGAATTTCCTTGCACTAGCAGTCCAGGCAAGTCAGTGAGATATCCGGTAAGCACATTAGATCCAGGGTTACTTAAAATAGTAACAAAGCCTTTTAACGCGGGAGATTTGATCCGTTTGTTTTTTTCTGAAAGCATTAATTCACACCTATTATAATATTCCTCATACTTTTGGTCGTCCATTATATCTTCCAAGGTGATTTTTGGTAAATCACTAAATGCTGTTTTTTCTACAGGTGTTTGTATATGTGATTTAAAACGTTTTACTAGTTCGTTTATCAAAAAACAACCAAATGAAGCGGCAGCACCGTGTTTACCTAACAAGCAATTAAAGTCTAAAACTGCTGTTATCAAATCTTCATCGCTAAGTGTGCATTTGTTTTCCATGATGTTTTAATTTAAAATAGGTTAGTTAATTCAAGAAACATATCATCAAATTGAGGTAAGTATAATTTCTTAAAAAAGTATGCATTTTCAGATTTATATACTTCCAAGATTGAACTATTTTTTAATTTTGAATAGCTTACGTTAGCCAGCCTATCACATATCTTAACAAATACAGCAAGCGGTATTGCTTTTATTCCCGCATAGTACTTATTATTAGCCCTGTCTTTCCTTGTTCTACCTTTCTCATTTGTTAAAGCATAAACGATTTCAGCTACCTCATACCCTGCTAATTTTTCAATATCATTGTATGTTTTTCTGCAATCTTCAATAGTATCATGAAGCCAACAAGCGGCGCTTGCTATTTCTTTGTCTTCCTGTGCTATTAAATAATTGAATTTAATATTATAGTCATAAACCATTTTTAAATGTTTATCATAACTGTGGCGATCATATAAATGATTTGTTGAACTATGGAAATAGTAAGCAATTCGTTTTATGATAGTCAGATTAGTTTCTTCAATAATATTCTTCATTTATAAAGTGATTTACTATTTGAGTATTCTGCGGGCGGTCTTTTAAATAGTGATTTTTCAACCTGTTCCTGTTTAAAAGCTTTTTTATATTTCTTCACATTTTCAGCTATTTTAATTTTAGATCTTTGTTCAATTAAACATTGATCAACAAGTTTTTTATAGATTTTATCTTCAGGAACATTTATTTCAATAGCGTCTTCG
>Ga0123337_10005538_pt1 | contig 12399 bp, 12 predicted proteins | sample frozenSSSSmetaG_FD_89792 | JGI IMG/M metagenome (GOLD analysis project Ga0123337, IMG submission 89792) | Glacier valley bacterial and archeal communities from Borup Fiord, Nunavut, Canada, to study Microbial Dark Matter (Phase II) -... | ecosystem: Environmental > Aquatic > Freshwater > Ice >...
CGGCGATCGCCGCGCGCGAGATCAGTCCGCCGGTGCCGGCCGGCTTGACGATGTCGAAGCTGCCGTCGGCGCGGCACTCGGCGATCGGGTAGCCGATGTGCGCCCAGTCGGGCACCGACTCCCAGTCGGTGAAGAGGCCGCCGGTCGCCTGGCAGCCGCACTCGATGATGTGGCCCGCGAGGCTGCCGGCGGCGAGCAGATCGAAGGCATCGGCGCGCCAGCCGAACGCGTGCATCAGCGGGCCGAGGACGAGCGCGCTGTCGACGACGCGGCCGGTGACGACGATGTCGGCGCCGGCATCGAGCGCGCGCGCGATCGGCAGCGCGCCGAGATAGGCGTTGGCGCTCGCGACACGGGCCGGCAGCGGCTCGCCGTCATACATGTCGCGCACGCCGCGTGCTGCGAGCGCCGGGACGAGCGCGCTGACGTCGTCGCCGTCGACCACCACGACCCGCAGCGTGAGCCCGGCCGCAGCGATCCGCGCCTCGAGGGCCGCCGCGCACGCCTGGGGATGGATGCCGCCGGCGTTGCTCACGACCTTGATGCCGCGCGCCGCGATCTCGCCCAGCACCGACTGCATCGCGACCTCGACGAAGTCGGTCGCGTAGCCGAGGGCCGGATCCTTCAATCGTGCCGCGGCGAGGATCGCCATCGTCGTCTCGGCCAGGTAGTCGAACACCAGGTAGTCGACGCCGCCCGAGGCGACCAGCTGCGGCGCGGCGACGCGGCTGTCGCCCCAGAAACCGGACGCTCCGCCGATGCGGACGATCTTCTCCGTCGCCATGGCGCTGGTCTCCCGTTCAGTCGCGTCGCGAAGGGTAGCAACTTGCGCGGCCGCGGCGTGCGTCGCCGATGCCGCCGCTAAACTCGGCCGGCCTTCTGTGAAAACTCCGACGTGGACTTCCTCGACCCCTCGATGCTCCCCGACCGCTTCGCCACGGTCGCAGAGCTCGACGACTTTCTGACCCGACCGAGCCGCGCCCTCGTCGAGGAGCTGTCTCGCGTCGAAGGCGACCTGATGATCCTCGGCGTCGCCGGCAAGATGGGGCCGACGCTGGCGCGCCTCGCCAAGCGGGCGACGCCCGGGCGCCGCGTCGTCGGCGTCGCGCGCTTCAGCGATCCGGCGGTGCGCGACCGGCTCGCCGTCGACGGCATCGAGACGATCGCCTGCGACCTGCTCGACCGCGCTGCCATCGAGGCCTTGCCGGATGCGCCGAACCTGATCTTCGCGGCCGGCCACAAGTTCGGCGCGACCGGTAATCCCGGCCTGACCTGGGCGATGAACGTACACGTGCCGGCGCTCGTCGCCGAGCGCTTTCGGCGCTCGCGCATCGTCGCCTTCTCGACCGGCAACGTCTACGGCCTCACGGCGGTGGGCAGCGCCGGCGCGAACGAGCGCATGGTGCCGGCGCCGGTCGGCGACTACGCGCAATCGTGTCTCGGCCGCGAGCGTATGTTCGAGCACTTCTCGGCGCGCCACGGCACGCCGGGTCGGATCGTGCGCCTCAATTACGCGATCGACATGCGCTACGGCGTGATCTTCGACATCGCGTCGAAGGTGCATCGCGGGGAGACGGTCGACGTCACCATGGGCCACGTCAACGTCGTCTGGCAGGGCGACGCGAACGCCCAGGTGCTGCGCTGCCTCGCCCGCTGCACGACGCCGACGACACCGATCAACGTCACCGGCCCGGAGACGATCTCGATCCGCTGGCTCGCCCGCGAGCTCGCGCATCGGCTTGGCGTCGAGGCCAAGGTTTCGGGCACCGAAGCCGAGACGGCGCTCCTCTCCGACACGACCGCAGCGGCCGCGACCTTCGGCTATCCGCTCGTCCCGCTCGGCCGCATGCTCGACTGGGTCGCCGACTGGATGCGCGCGGGCGGCACGAGCTTCGGCAAGCCGACCAAGTTCGAGGTCCGCGATGGCGACTTCTGACGCGCTCGCGATCGACCGCCTCGGCGTCGCCGACGTCGCAGGCGGCCTCGCCCTGTCGGACGCCGCCGGCTGGAACCAGACGGCCGACGACTGGTCGTTCTTCATGACCGAAGGCGAGGTCGTCGGCATGCGCGACGACGCCGGGCGCGTTGTCGCGACGGCGGCGGCGCTGCCGTACGACCGCGGCTTCGGCTGGATCTCGATGGTCCTGGTCGACGACACGCACCGTCATCGCGGCTTCGCGACCAGCCTGCTCGGGGCCTCGGTCGCCGCACTCCGGCGCGAAGGCCGCGTGCCGATGCTCGATGCGACGCTCGCCGGTGCCGAGGTCTATCGCCGGAGCGGATTCGTCGCCGGCTTCGCGTTCGATCGCTGGGAGCGGGCGGACACCGGCGCACCGGCGGTCGTGGCGACGCGGCGCGGCGCGGTCGACGGCCCGTTCGATGCGCGCCGCGGCGCCGACGTCGACGAGCTGGTCGCGCTCGACGGCGCGGCGCAGCGCGTCGGTCGCGGCACGCTGCTGCGCTCGTTCGTCGCCCGGCCCGGCTCGCGCGCCTGGCTCGCGTCGACCCGCGACGGCCTCGTGATCGCGCGCGCCGGCCGGCGCGCGACGCAGATCGGCCCGGTCGTGGCGGCGCGCACGGCCGACGCGCTCTCGCTCGTCGAGACGGCGCTGGCGTCGACCGCAGGCCCCGTCTTCATCGACGTGCCCGAGCGGGCGTCGACGCTGGCGCTGCGTCTCGAGCAGCACGGCTTCACGCGCCAGCGTCCGTTCGTGCGCATGGCGCTCGGCGACGGCGCGCTCCTCAAGGCCGACCTGCGCATGTTCGCGCTGGCCGGACCGGAGTTCGGCTGACGTGGCGTCGTCGGCAGCCGTCGGCGATCTGCGCGAGCGCCTGTTCTCGGGCCTCGCGATTCCCGCGCACCCGCTCGCGCTCGATGCCGATCGGCGGCTCGATCGCCGGCGCCAGCGCGCTCTCGCGCGCTACTACCTCGACGCCGGCGCCGGCGGCCTCGCGGTCGGCGTCCACACGACCCAGTTCGCGATCCGCGAGGCGGGCCTGTTCGAGGACGTCCTCAGGATCGCCGCCGAGACCGCGCGCGACTGGCAGCGCCTGCCCGAGGCCGGCACGACGCGTCCGTTGCTCGTCGCCGGCGCCTGCGGCCTGACGCTGCAGGCGGTCGCCGAAGCTCGCCTCGCACGCGGCCTCGGCTACGACGCCGCGCTGCTGAGCCTGGCCGCCCTCAAGGGCGCGAGCGACGACGAGCTGCTCGCGCACTGCGCGGCGGTCGCGCGCGAGATGCCGTTGATCGGCTTCTACCTCCAGCCGGCGGTCGGCGGCCTCGAGCTCGGCGTGTCGTTCTGGACGCGCTTCGCTGCGCTCGACAACGTCGTCGCGATCAAGGTCGCGCCGTTCGATCGCTACCGCACGATCGACGTCGTGCGCGGCCTCGTCGCGGCGCGAGCCGAGGAGCGCGTCGCGCTCTACACCGGCAACGACGACCACATCGTCCTCGATCTCGTCACGCCCTTCGTCGCGATGCGCGATGGCGCGCCCGTGAGCGTGCGATTCCGCGGCGGCCTGCTCGGCCACTGGTCGGTCTGGACCAAAGGCGCGGTCGATCTGCTCGAGCGCTGCAAGGCGGCTGTTCGCGAGCACGAGGCGAGCGGCGCGATCGACGTCGCGCTGCTCGCGCTCGACAGCCGCGTCACCGACTGCAACAGCGCCTTCTTCGACGTCGCCAACGACTTCCAGGGCTGCATCGCCGGCTGCCACGAGGTGCTGCGCCGGCAAGGCCTGCTCGAGCGCATCGACTGCCTCGATCCGGGCGAGGGCCTCGGCCGCGACCAGCGCGAGGCGATCGATCGCGTCCTGCGCGATCACTCCGATCTCGCCGACGATGCCTTCGTCGCGGCCAACCTCGAGCGCTGGCTCGCCTGAAGGGAATCGCACTCGATGATCGCGCCGCCGCCGCACGCACCCAGGGTCACCGTGCTCGGCGTCGAAGGTTTCGAGCAGCCGTTCAAGCTGCGTCTGCCGTTCCGCTTCGGCGTCATCACCGTCACCGAGAGCATCCAGGCCTACGTGCGCGTGCACCTGCGCCTCGCCGACGGTCGCGAGGGCTTCGGCTACGCGGCCGAGATGCTGGCGGCGAAGTGGTTCGACAAGAACCCCGCGCTCTCGGACGCGCAGAACCAGGACCAGCTGCGTCGCGCGATCGAGCTTGCCGCCGCCGCGTACAAGGACGCGACGCCGTCGACGCCGTTCGATCTCTTCGCCGACAACTACCGCTACCAGATCCGCGCCGGCCGCGAGCTCGGCCTGCCGCCGCTGGTCGCGAGCTTCGGCAACGCGCTCGTCGACCGCGCCGTGCTCGATGCCGTCTGCCGGTTGCACGGCGTCAGTTTCTGGACGGCGATGCGCAGCAACCTCGTCGGGATGATTCCGCATCCGGTGATTGCCGATCTCGGCGACTTCGACTTCACCGCGTTCCTCGCCGGCCTCGCACCGTCGAACAGCATCGAGGCGCGGCACACCGTCGGCCTCGTCGATCCGATCACCGCCGGCGACCAGGCGATCGCCGATCGCGTCAACGACGGCCTGCCCGAGACGCTCGAGGAGGTCGTGCGCCGCTACGGCCAGCGCTGCTTCAAGCTCAAGGTGAGCGGCGACCTGCGCGCCGACCTCGATCGGCTGACGCGCATCGCCTCGGTCCTCGACGGCATTGCCGGGCCGCTGCACGTCACGCTCGACGGCAACGAGCAGTACGACGACGTCGAGTCGGTTGTCGAACTGTGGGAAGCGATGGAAGCCGAGCCGGCGCTGCAGAAGCTCTGCGCGGCGACGCTCTTCATCGAGCAGCCGATCAAGCGCCAGGCGGCGCTCTCGCGCAGCATCGCCGCGCTGGCGCGCCTGCGCCCGGTGATCATCGACGAGTCGGACGGCGAGATCGACTCGTTCCTGCGCGCCCGCTCGCTGGGCTACGGCGGCGTTTCGTCGAAGGACTGCAAGGGCTTCTACAAGTCGCTCGTCAACCTCGCACGCTGCCGCACTTGGAACGCGGAAGACGCCGAGGGCTCGTTTTTCCTGTCGGGCGAAGACCTGACGACGCAGGCGGGGCTGGCCGTCCAGCAGGACCTCGCGCTCGCCTCGCTGCTCGGCCTCGCCGATGTCGAGAGGAACGGCCACCACTTCATCGACGGCTTCGCCGGCCGGCCGCAGGGCGAGAGCCTCGCCTTCCTGCAGGCGCACCCCGATCTGTACGTCGAAGAGGACCGGCACGTGCGACTGCACATCGTCGGCGGCCGGCTTCAGCTGAGCTCGCTCGAATGCCCGGGCTTCGGCAGCGCCGTCGTGCCCGATCTGTCGACGACGGCGCCGATGGCGAAGTCGGCCTGGACCGGGGCCGCGACATGACGGCGGCGCGGACTGCGGCGACGATCGACGCGATCGATCTCGCGTTCTATCGCCATCAGGGCCATCTCACCGTCAACGGCGTCTTCGGCGCGGCCGAGACCGACGCGGTCATCGCCGACATCGAGGCCTGGGGAGAATCGTTCCTCGCCGGGCTGCCGCCCGAGCAGCGCGCCTGGTACGTCGACGGCGGCGTGCAGGCGAAGACGGTGCTGCGAAAGCTCGACAACCCGCACGCGCAGCGCAAGGCGGTCGAGGCGCTGGCGCGCGATGCGCGGCTCGTCGCGCTCGTCGAGTTGATCCTCGGCGCCGGCGTGTCGGTGTATTTCAGCCAGATCTTCTTCAAGCCACCCGAAGGCGGCGGCCCGAAGCCCGCGCACCAGGACAATTTCTACTTCGGCCCGACCGACCGCGACGGCATCGTCACCGCGTGGATCGCGCTCGACGATGCGACGCTCGAGAACGGCTGCCTCTACTTCGGCGACGGCAGCAACGTCGGCCCGGTCTACGGTCACGTCGCGCCCGAGGCCGAGCCGTTCAACCTGCAGCTGCCGCCGGCCGTGCTCGACAAGCAGCCGATGACGCCGGCGCCGGTGCGAAAGGGGGGAGTGAGCTTTCACCATGGCAACACCTTCCATCAGTCGGGGCCGAACCCCAGCACGAGCTGGCGCCGCGCCTGCGCGCTGCACTACGTGAAGAACGGCGTCGAGTTCGCGACGCCGGCCTTGCCTTACGACCACGCGCTGAAGATGCGAGTGAGTTGAGCGGCCCCAACGGGGCCGGCCCCTCCCTCTCGGAGGGAGGGGAGCGCAGCGGGGAGGGAGCGATCCTGTCCGCGTTGGGGCTGGAGTTCACTCCATCCCCAACAACTTGTAGATCCTGCGCGTGTAGACGCCGAAGGCTTCGTGCGTCTTCATGTCGAGGGTGCGCGGACGGGGCAGATCGATCGCGAAGTCGTCGGCCATGCGCGCCGGGCCGGCGGTGAAGACGACGACACGCGTGCCGAGGAACACCGCCTCGGAGATGCCGTGCGTGACGAAGAGGATCGTCTTGCCGGACTCCTTCCAGATCCGCAGCAGCTCGAGGTTCATCTTCTCGCGCGTGAGTGCATCGAGAGCGCCGAAGGGCTCGTCCATCAGCACGAGCCTCGGGTCGTGGACGAGCGCGCGCGCGATCGAGGCGCGCTGCTGCATCCCGCCGGAGAGCTCGTAGGGGCGCTTGGCCGCCGCACCGGCGAGGCCGACGAGCGCGAGCAAGTCCTTGGCGCGCTCGCGGCTCTCCTTCATCGGCAGGCCGAGGATCTCCGCCGGCAGGAGGACGTTGTCCATGATCGTGCGCCACTTCAGCAGCAGCGGCTGCTGGAACACCATGCCGATGTCGCGCGTCGGATCGAATGGATTCGAGGGCGATCCGATCGTCACCGTGCCGGCGTCGTGCGGATGCAGGCCGGCGAGGATCTTGAGCAGCGTGCTCTTGCCGCAGCCCGACGGGCCGACGAGGCAGGCGAGCTCGCCCGGCATGACGTCGAACGTCGCGTTCGAGATCGCGAGATGCGCCGTCGCGCCCGTGCCGTAGGTCTTGGCGACGTCTTTCAGGTGAATGAATGGCTCCATGTTCATCGCAGCGAACGCAGGGCCCGCGCGGCCGCCCGAAGGGCCCTGAGCGCCCCCTTTGGAGGCAGCGAGCGAAGCAAGCGTGGGGGCCTCATGACACGCGCGCATCGGGCACGACGAGCCAGCGCTCGAGCAGCAGCACCGCGCCGTAGAGCACCATGCCGATTGCCGTGATCAGCAGCACCGCCATGAACATCGCGGCCGTGTCGAGCGTCACCTGCACCTGCAGCATCAGGTAGCCGAGGCCTTTGTCGGAGCTCAGGAACTCGCCGACGATCGCGCCGGCGACGGCGAGGATCGCGGCGACCTTCATGCCCGAGAAGATGTACGGCAGTGCGCCGGGCAGCTGGATCTTGGTGAAGGTCTGCCAGCGCGAGCCCTTCAGGCTCTTGACGAGATCGAGCAGGTCGGGCTCGACCTCGCGCAGGCCGCGCACGGTCGTGAGCAGGATCGGGAAGACGCAGATCGAGAACGCGATCAGCATGTTCGGCACGACGCCGTACTTGAACCACACGATGATCAATGGCCCGAGAGCGACTTTCGGGATCATGTTGAGGCTCACGAGCAGCGGCATCATCAGTGCCTCGAGCGGCTTCGACCACGTGAAGGCGAGCGCGAGCAGCACGCCGACGACGAGGGCGATCAGATAGCCGCCGTAGATCTCGGTCGCGGTGACGCAGACGTTGCCCCACCAGTTGTAGTTCGACAAGGCGAGCGTCTTCGCCGTGTCGACCGGCGACGGCATCACGAACTTGGGCACGTCGCCGAACTTGACGAAGAGATACCAGACCAGCAGCAGCGCCAGGTGCGAGGCCACGGCCATCGTCGGACGCGACCAGCGGTTCGGAGGAGGACCCATCGGCGAGGCGATTGGAGAGGCGGAGGAAGGGGCTGACAAGGCCGCGCCGATCATAGAGCCGCGACCCGGCCGGCAGCCGGTCCATCGGGGTCATTGCTCTTCCGGCGTCGTGGGGGTGGTCGCTAGACTGGCCGCCGCTGCCTCCACGTCTCCAGGAATCGACATGCCCATGCTCCGCCGCCTCGCCCTGATCGCCGTCGCCGCTGCCTCCACGGCGGCCGCCGCGCCCGCGTTCGCCCAGCAAAAGCTCGACTTCATCCTCAACTGGGTACCGGGCGGCGACCACGCGCCGTATTACTACGCCAAGAAGATGGGCTGGTACAAGGACGCCGGCCTCGACGTCAACCTCGAGCCGGGCAAGGGCTCGGCCGTGGCGGTGCAGAAGGTCGCGGCCGGTGCGAACCAGATCGGCCTGGCCGACATGCCCAACGCGCTGACGCTGCGCGGAAAGGGCGCCGACACCGTCGGCGTCTTCAACGTCTACGCCAACTCGCCGCAAGGCCTCTACTGGCTGAAGAGCTCGGGCGTCAAGTCGGTGAAGGATCTCGCCGGCAAGAAGATCGGCAACCCGGCCGGCGACGGCGCGCGCACGATCTGGCCGGCGCTCGCCAAGGCCAACGGCATGGACGCGAATTCGGTGACCTGGGTCAACATCGACGCGAACGCGAAGCTCGCGGCGCTGAAGTCGAAGTCGATCGACGCGACGACTTCGTTCTACAACATTCATCACATCTTCAAGCGCGAGCTCGGCGACGACATGGGCTTCGTCGCCTGGAAGGACGCTGGCCTCAACACCTACGGCAACACCGTGATCGTCAACGGCGACTACCTGAAGAAGAACAAGGCGACCGTCGCTGCGTTCGTCAAAGTCACGCAGAAGGCCTTCGCCGCGTGCGCGGCTGCGCCCAAGCCCTGCGTGCAGGCGCTGATCGACGCCAACGGCGCGCTCAACTACGACAACGAGATGCAGAACTGGGAGCTGGTCGCCACGTTGATGCGCGACAAGTACTCGGAGACGGTGGCGCTCGGCATCCTCGACGACGCTCGCATGGCGTCCGATTACGAGATCGTCAAGACCTACATCGGCCTCGACACGCCGTACGACGTGAAGACCGCCTACACCAACGAGTTTCTCGACCGCTCGATCAAGATGCCGAAGTGAGGAGGGCACGACCGTGACCGCCGAGCCGCGCATCAAGACGACCGTCGTCGGCTCCTATCCGGTGCCGGAGTGGCTGGTCGCGACGCCGTCCGAACAGGGCCTGATCGACGCGACCCGGGTCGTCATCGCGACCCAGGAGTCGGCCGGCGTCGACGTCGTCTGCGACGGCGAGCTGTATCGCTTCGACATCAACCATCCCGAGACCAACGGGATGATCGAGTACTTCGTCCGGCCGATGCACGGCGTGCGCTACGAGATGACCTTCGACGAGGTCATGGCCTACCGGTCGTTGCCGGGCATGCGCTTTCGCACCCGGCCGCCCGGCGCCGTCGAAGGACCGATCTCGAGCGGCACGCTCGACCTGCCGCTCGCCTGCCAGCGCGCCGCGGCGCTCGCCACCCACACGTTCAAGTTCACCGTCACCGGCCCGCACATGCTCGCCAAGACGCTCCTGAACCGACACTACGCCGACACGCCCGAGTTGGCCCACGCGCTCGCCGCTGTGCTCGCCGAGCAGGTCAAGCACCTCGACGCCGACATCGTCCAGATCGACGAGGCCAACCTGCCCGGCCATCCCGAGGAGTGGGAATGGGCGGCGTCGGCGATCAACCGCGTGCTCGATGCGGTGAAGACCAAGGCCGCCGTCCACCTCTGCTTCGGAAACTACGGCGGCCAGAGCGTTCAGCACGGCACGTGGGAGCAGCTGATGCGCTATCTCAACGTGCTCCACGCCGACCACGTCGTGCTCGAATGTGCGCACCGGCCACCCGAAGAGCTCGCGGTGTTCAAGGATCTGCGGCCCGAGATCGGCTTCGGCCTCGGCGTCGTCGACATCAAGGCCAACGAGGTCGAGTCGGTCGACGCGGTGGCGCGCGCGATCGAGCGCGCCGAGGCGATGCTCGGTGAAGGACGGGTGAAGTACATCCACCCCGACTGCGGCTTCTGGATGCTCAAGCGCCCAATCGCCGACGCCAAGATCCGCGTCCTCTCGCAGGGCCGCGATCGCTACGAAGGCCGGACAGCGTAGAGCTGCGGTCTGGCTCGTGCACGGGAGCGGGCGTGGGACGATTCCGACTCGACCGGCGCGTCGATACCGACGGCGCTCTCGCGCCCAGGCCGATGGGCGCTTCCCGGTGCTGCCCGCCAGAATTGCCCGATGGCCACAGTCAGGATCTTTCTCGTCGAGGACAGCTCGATCATCCGCGAGAACCTCGTCGAGGCGCTGCGCGAGAGCGTCCCGGTCGAGATCGCCGGCAGCGCCGACGACGAAGCCAGCGCGATCGCCTGGCTGCAACGCGAGCGCTCTGCCTGCGACCTGGTGATCGTCGACATCTTCCTGAAAAGCGGCTCCGGCCTCGGCGTCCTGAAGGCGATGGCCGCGTTCCCGGACGAGCTCAAGCGCATCGTCCTCAGCAATCACGCCACGCCGGATATCCGCGCCAAGTGCCTCGAGCTCGGAGCGACCGCGGTCTTCGACAAGTCGAACGAGCTCGACGAGATGCTCGGCTGGCTCAATCGCTTCGCGCGAACCGGTCACGGAGCTGCTGCGTCGCATTCGTGAAGACGCCGAGGTCGCTGCCGACCGCGACGAAGGTCGCGCCCATCGCCAGATAGCGGCGCGCGTCGGCTTCGGCCGGCGCCAGGATGCCGACCGGCTTGCCCGCCGCCTTGGCGACGTCGAACACCTGCGCGATCGCCGCCTGCACGCTCGGGTGATCGGGCTTGCCGAGATGGCCGAAGCCGGCGGCGAGGTCGGACGGGCCGACGAAGATGCCGTCGACGCCGTCGACCGCCGTGATCTCGCCCGCCGCCGCGAGGCCGGCGCGACTCTCGATCTGCACCATCACGCAGATCTGCTCGTTGATGTCGCGAAAGTAGTCGGGTACGGTGCCGAAGCGGTTGCTCCGCTGCGAGACCGAGACCCCACGGATGCCGGCCGGCGGATAGCGCGTCGCCGCGACCGCGCGGCGCGCGTCGTCGGCGGTCTGGATGAAGGGCACGAGGAAGTTGTAGAAGCCGGCATCGAGCAGCCGCTTGATCTCGACCGGCTCGTTCCACGACGGCCGCACGACCGGCGCGCTGGCGCTGTCCTTGAGCGCCATCAGCTGCGGGATGAAGGTCGTGACGTCGTTCGGCGAATGCTCGCCGTCGAGAAGCAGCCAGTCGAAGCCGGCGATGCCGAGCACCTCGGTGGTGATCGGGTTGGCGAGCGAGCACCAGCAGCCGATCAGGGTCTCGCCGGCGAGCAGGCGCTTGCGAAAGGCGTTCGGAAAGGCGCGGTAGGTGTCGGGTCGGGTCATGGGGTCGTCCTCGGTTTCATTCGATCTTCACGCCGCCGCCGGCGACGACGTCGGCCCAGCGCTTCTGTTCCTTCGCGAAGAACGTCGCGAATTCGGCCGGCGACATCGTGTAGACCTCGGCGCCCTGCACCGTCAGGCGCGAGCGGATCTCGGGCGAGCGGATGATCCGCGTCAGCTCGGCCCCGAGGCGCGCGACGACATCGGGTGGCGTGCCGGCCGGCACGAGCAGGCCCTGCCAGGTGCCCGACTCGAAGCCGGCAACCCCTTGCTCGGCGATCGTCGGCACGTCGGGCAGCAGCGGCACTCGGGTCGCCTTCGAGACGCCGAGCACCTTGAGCTTGCCCGACTGCACGAACGGCAGCGTCGCGAGCATGCCGTTCATCAGCACCTGCGTCTGGCCCGCGACCGTGTCGCCGATCGCCTGCGAGCCGCCCTTGTACGGGATGTAGGTCCACTTGGCCTTGGTCGCTTGTTCGACCGCGATGCCGGCGAGATGCGGTGCGCTGCCGATGGCGGTGACCGCGAACGAGAGCGGCTCTTTCTGCGAGAGCGCGACCAGCTCCTTGAGGTTGTTGGCGGGCACCGAGGGATGGACGACGAGCAGGTGCGGCGAATACGCCAGCATCGTCACGCCGCGCAGGTCCTTCTTCGGATCGAAGGGCAGCTTCGCGTACACCGACGACGTGATCGCCAGCGCGCCGACGTCGCAGAGCAGTAGCGTGTAGCCGTCCGCCGGCGACTTGGCGACCGAATCGGTGCCGGTGTTGCCGTTCGCGCCGGGCCGGTTCTCGACGATGACGCTCTGCTTGAGCGCCGCGGCGAGCGGTTCCGAGATCGCGCGCGCGATGATGTCGGAGGAGCCGCCGGGCGTGTACGGCACGACGATCCGGATCGTCTTGCCGGGCCAGGCCTGGGCCAGGGCCGCGTGCGGCGCGACGGCGAGGGCGAGCGTCGCGAGCAGGGCCGCGCGACGGGCTGTCGGGAAGGCAGTCGTCATGGTCGTCGTCATGGTCGTCTTCATGGTCTCGTCGTCTCGTCGTCTCGTGGTGAGGAGCGTCTCAGCGCACCATCGCCGGCCGCTTCGCGTCGAAGCGCCAATCGGGGATCAAGGTC
>Ga0123337_10005541_pt1 | contig 12398 bp, 10 predicted proteins | sample frozenSSSSmetaG_FD_89792 | JGI IMG/M metagenome (GOLD analysis project Ga0123337, IMG submission 89792) | Glacier valley bacterial and archeal communities from Borup Fiord, Nunavut, Canada, to study Microbial Dark Matter (Phase II) -... | ecosystem: Environmental > Aquatic > Freshwater > Ice >...
AGCAGTCTCTTTTTCACCTCTTTATATGTTTCATGTGCAGGCAGCAAATCCAAAAGCACAACTGAAAAAGTGGTAAAAACATCTGTTGATTCTATCATTTTGCCCGCTCCTTATGAGACCAAATCTTCCATGAATTTTTGCAAGGTGATAGGCTGGAACAATGGCAGCACCCCTATCGCACCTCAAGGATTTAAAGTAGAGAAATACGCAGACAGTTTGCGCAGTGCCCGTTGGATATATGTATTACCCAATGGTGATGTACTAGTTTCTCAAGCCAATAGCGAAGTCGGTGCAGTTAAAAAAGCAGGTGCTGACCTTGCGGGTATTTCCAAGGCTGTGCATCTGACTGAGAGTCCGAATAAAATTACACTGCTCAGAGACGCAGATAAAGACGGGATTGTTGAATTTCGCAGTGATTTCCTGACAGGACTCAATCAACCCTTCGGCATGTTACTGATGGGTAATTCATTATATGTGGCGGTAACTGACGGTTTGTTAGTATTCCCTTACAATACAGGTGAGACTCATATCAGCACTGCAGGTAAACGCGTACTTGATCTTCCGGCAGGAGGTTATAACCACCATTGGACAAGAAATATTGTGGCCAATAAAAAGGGAACTAAAATCTATATCAGTGTGGGTTCTTCCAGCAATGTGGCAGAATACGGACCTGAGGTTGAAATGAGGAGAGCCTGCATTCTGGAAATCAATCCCGACGGCACTGAAGAAAGGGTATATGCTGGCGGCCTCAGAAACCCTGTAGGAATGGATTGGGATCCTGTAAGTCACACCCTTTGGACAGCAGTAAACGAACGGGACAAACTGGGCGATGAACTGGTTCCTGATTATGCCACCGGTGTTAAAGATGGTGGATTTTATGGCTGGCCTTATGCGTATTTCGGTCCTAACCCGGATCCCCGAATTGAAGACAAGTATAAACGTCCGGATTTAGTCGCAAAAAGCATTATCCCTGATGTATCACTTGGCGCACATACTGCCTCACTAGGACTGGCCTTTTACACCGGCCGTATTTTCCCGATGAAATACCTCAACGGCATGTTTATTGCGCAGCACGGGTCATGGAACAAGAAGGTGCTTTCAGGCTATAAAATTGTATTTATACCATTTAACAATGGCAGACCCAGTGGCCCTCCTGAAGATTTTCTGACAGGTTTTATCGCTGATCTGGATAAAAGCACCGTGCATGGCAGACCTGTGGGCATTACCATGATGCCTGATGGATCTATGTTATTTGCCGACGATGGCAGTGATATGATTTGGCGTATCACTTATCAAAAATAAGTCGAATATATGCGCATCGCTGCGGTGTTTTTTCTTTTAATACCTTGTTTTCAACTTGCTGCCCAAACATCTGACACTTCCGACTTCCCTTTGCAAAAAATTTCACCAAGTAAGGTCGGAGAATTTCGCATGCCTTCTTCTGAACACCTTGTAGGGCGCAATACAATTGACAAATTTAATCCATACAGCATGGTCGCAGTTATGAATTCAATTCCCGGTGTGCGCATGGAAGAGCGTTCTCCCGGCAGTTACCGCTTGTCTATTAGGGGGAGTTTATTGCGTTCTCCATTTGGTGTCCGCAATATCAAGATATACATAGGAGAATTTCCATTTACCGACGCCGGTGGCAACACCTACCTCAACAGTCTTGACCTGTCCAATATCCATAGCGTAAGGGTATTGAAAGGCCCGGAATCCAGTATTTTTGGCGCCAATACCGGCGGTGTGGTGATCATAGACCCTGTGCCAAAAAGCTCAGACAGCAGCCGAGCAAGTGTTGGCTTAAGCACAGGTTCTTTTGGACTCAGGCAAATGGATATCTGGTATACCAAACGGTTTAAAACCTCTGTTTTAACGATTAATCAGGCCTACCAGAAATCAAATGGGTATAGAGAAAACAGTGCCATGAAAAGACAGTACATGCAGGTTTCAGAACTCTGGAACTACCGACCCGATAAGAGTTTGCATGTATTGGTTCTGTTTTCGGATTTATATTATCAAACGCCAGGCGGGTTAACACAAGTACAATGGAATGAAAACCGAAGACAGGCAAGACCTGCAAGCAATTCCTTTCCCGGAGCCATAGTACAAAAAGCAGCAGTATACAATAACACTGTATTCGCAGGAATAACGCATAATTTTTTCCTTAAAAAACAAGTAAAACACACCTTTTCTGTCTTTGGCTCAAGTACCGATTTTAAAAACCCTTTTATTACCAATTACGAACAGAGAAAAGAACAAAACATAGGCATGCGCACCTATTTTGAGTTGAAACAAAACAATAAAGTCTACACTCTGCGTTTTAATCTTGGAGCAGAGGCCCAGCAAACAAATTCATTGATCAAAAATTATGGCAACCGTTTGGGGGTGCGAGATACTTTGCAAGCCTCTGACAGACTGATAGCACAACAAGGTTTTTTATTCAGTCGCCTGTTGCTGGACATCCATCGACGATTGCTTATAGAAACCTCTCTGAGTTACAATGTTTTTAATTACAGGTTCATGAACAAACATGCAGTTGATTTTACCCGCATTCGTTTTAATCCGCAACTGATGCCCCGCCTGGCTGTTTCTTATACCATCAATTCATTATTTTCATGGCGAGCTTCTGCCGGCAGTGGATATTCGTCTCCTACCCTGTCGGAAGTCCGTGCATCCAACAATATCATCAACACCTCATTACAAGCAGAAAAAGCAAGAAACCTTGAAACAGGTATCAGGTTTAGGCACAAATCAGGCAGATATGCATTTGACTTCTGTGCCTTTTATTATCAACTCCATCAGGCCATCGTAAGACGAACCGACAGTGGAGGCAACGAATTTTTCCTGAATACAGGAGGCACAAAACAACCTGGTTTCGAAGGACAAGCCGAATGGCAAATACTCAGGCCCCGCAAAACAGGATGGCTCAGGTCATTAGATTTAAAGGCCAACTTTAACTATTATCAATTTCGCTTTAAAAACTACAGTGTGAATGGGTTTGATTTTTCCCGCAATCCGCTCACCGGCGTTCCCGATTATTCAGGCAGTGTTAACCTGACGGCAAGCCTTCCTTACCATCTCAGTTTTTTTATTCAATATTATGATGTCAACAAGATACCACTGAATGATGCCAATACAGTTCATTCAAAAGCTTATCACTTGTTGCAAATAAAAATGCAATGGAAAAAACAATTTAGTCGTATATCCATAGTCGTCTTTGCGGGAATAGACAACTTATTCAATGAAAACTATAGTTTGGGCAATGACCTGAATGCCGCTGGAGGAAGATACTTTAATGCCGCGGCACCAAGAAACTATTATGGGGGTTTTAAAGTGGGTTTATAGAATAATTGTTGGTGAGTGTTCGAATGAAATGCCTCTTATTACATAGTTTGGTTTTGGGCTTTTTCCGCCACTAAACTCAATCTTTTAACCTTCGCTCATTGGGGGAAGAAAGATCATAGATGTTTAACCTATATCGATATTTATCAACTATTTATCCCGTTGTTAGGAATATTTGCTTTCATCCGTTTATCTTAGCGGTTTAAATCCCTTACTCATTCCTTTTATGTGACTGAGGGGCACGAAGTGCGAAAAAATTCCAGAGATTTAAAAATACATCCTTTTTGTTTTAAAACTAACCCTAACAAAATGACATCTGACTACTGGAATGTTACAGACCTATAGGTCATTGAAAAGACCGGAAAAAACAAGGCTGAATGGATTCAGATAATGGATAACTTTAAGGCAGCCGAAAAAAATCGAGCGAAGTCGTCGCACACCTTCAACAGATACATCAGTTGCCAAGATACCGGGCAAGAACACTCACAACAATTTACCTGAAAAAAGAAGACTAAGATCCAAGAACAATGGACACCGCATCACAAGTCATTAAACTTCTCAACGGGTATCAGAATCACCCCTTTTGATACCCTTTCCTTTGTCCCCTAAATTAAATTAATTACTTTTGCAAAGTACCCTTTAGAAAACAAACCATGTGCTTGAAAAGAACTATGATACTGAAACTGAATATCCTGCTGCTGGTTTTTTACATGCAGTCGCTGAAAGCGCAGGATTATCTCTTTTTTCTGCACAATAAATTTATTGAAATGCAGGGTATTGAAGGTGTTCACCCTGAATATGGCGGCACAGAGTATCATGCCATTTTAGATGCTTTCAGACAAAAGGGTTTTATTGTTTTCAGCGAGGTGCGGCCAAACAATACCGACTGGCAACTATATGCCAAAAAGGTAGCTGGTCAGGTTGATAGTTTATTAAAAAAAGGGGTAAATCCATCGCACATTACAATCATTGGTACATCTAAAGGAGGTTATATCGCGCAATATGTATCAACGCTGATGAAAAACCCAAAACTCAATTTTGTATTTATCGGCTCATGTTCTGATGAAGATGCCGGTACTGCAGGAATTAATTTCTGCGGAAACATCCTTTCTATTTATGAGCAATCTGATGCATATGGTCAATCATGTGCTAAGGCACTTCAACTATCTACCCTGAATGTTCCGCATTATAAAGAATTGAGACTGAATAGCGGAGTCATGCATGGATATTTATACAAGGCACTTCCTTTATGGATAAAACCATCCATGCAATGGGCCAAAGGCAATTATACATTAAAGGACAGTACAAACCGTCTAGACCTAACACAAAAAATCGACTCCCTTTTGGATGTACCTAGCAAAAGACCTTTTAACGGCCTCATACTCATCTCCAGAAATGGCGTAACCCAATACATCAAAAGCAAGGGTTATTCTGATTTGGACAAAAAAACATCGTTAAGATTAAATGATCAGTTTGTGATTGGCTCTGTTTGCAAACAAATCACAGCGGTAATCGTTTTACAGGAACTGGAAAAAGGACATCTCAAACTGGACATCCCAATCCGTTTTTATTTGCCTGATTTAAAAGACAAATGGGCGGATTCAGTGACTATTCATCAACTTCTAACCCATACCCATGGTATTGTAGACTTTGGTTTACCGCTGGCCTTTAAACCCGGCACACAATTCCTATATTCACAAATTGGTTTTGAGCTTATGGCCCGCATAGTGGAAAACACCTCTAAAAAATCATTTGCTGTTTTATCTGATGAACTCTTTAAATCCTGCAAGATGCAGAACTCATCTCACCCCGATATCAAACAATATCCAAGATTGGTGAACGGATATTCAGAGCAGATAGATGGCACATTAAAAAAAGACAGTAATTCTCTCATGAATTATGTGGCTGCCGGTGCTTTTATTTCTAGTATTCACGACCTTTTATTATGGAATACTTCTCTTCATCAAGGCAAATTATTATCGGATAACACCTATCAGCTGATGATAAAAAAACAGGACGGAGCAATCCGTCAACATCCCCTTTTCGGACCTACATGTTATGGTTATGGCATCACCATAGCGGACAAAGACAGTCTTTTACAAGTAGGGCAAACCGGTTTTGCCCCCGGATTTGTTTCTATGAATTATTATTTCCCACAATCAAAAACCAGCATCATCATACTTGAAAACATCGCCTACGAACCCAATGATCTCCGCACAAGTTTTTATTATCACACAAGCATACTTGATTGGTTAAAAAACGAATTGATGACAACTCCTTAACAGTTATAATATCCAGATGTATATTCCAAAACTTTTCAAAAACGACAACATAGATGACATCAGAGATTTTGTTGCAGAACATGGATTTGCCATACTGGTGAACAGAACAGATGGTAAGTTATGGGCGACGCATATACCTTTGATTTTGGGCACAGACCGAAATGGAAAAGATATCTTACATGGTCATATTGCAAAAGCCAATCCGCAATGGAAAGACTTTATTTCTGAAGAAGAAGTATTGGTAATTTTTACCGGTTCGCATGCTTATATTTCCTCATCATGGTATGATCATGAAAATGTACCGACCTGGAATTATACCGCAGTTCATATGTATGGCAGCATTAGAATTTTAAATACAGAAGAACTGCTTGCATCACTGGAAAAACTTGTCAATAAATATGAGACAGGATCAGAACATCCTGTAGATGTAAAAACGATGTCAAAACAGGTTATAAATGAAAACATACATGGGCTTGTGGGTTTTGAAATCAGCATATCTGAGGTACATTCCGCCAAAAAACTTTCACAAAACCGGGATGACAAAAACTACGAACATATTATCCATAAGCTTAAAGAACAAAACAACGAAAATGCTACGATGGTAGCAAAATCCATGGAACAAAACAGAAAAAAAAATGAGTATTAGAAAAGTTACAACAGAAGACATTGGACCATTGGCAGAATTGTTTGACGCCTATAGAGTCTTTTATGGCAAAACATCTGACCTGCAAGCGGCATCCGTTTTTTTAGAAGACAGAATATCCGGAGTGGAAGCACATGTCTATGCAGACTTTAACAAAGAAGAAAAAATGACCGGTTTTATCTTATTATATCCATTGTATTCCTCTACGCGGATGAAAAAACTCTGGTTGCTGAATGACTTATATGTGCACCCTGATTTTAGAGGAAATGGCATATCAAAAAAACTGCTGGACAGGGCAAAAACGCTTTGTAAACAATCAAAAGCCTGCGCATTGATGTTGGAAACAGACAAAACTAACACCATTGGCAATACCTTATATCTTGCCGAGGATTTTCATTTAGACACAGAACATCATTATTACACTTGGGAGAATTCTTCTTTATAATGCGCGTTTTTAAGGTCATGTTTTTTTGTTTGGGTCTATACCTGTTGACTGGTTTTAGTGCCCCCGGCATCTTGCACACAAAAGCGGAATCAAAACCTGATAGTCTGGACATCAAGATTGGGCAAATGATCATGATGGGTATTAATGAAAGAACAATTCTTGATAGCACAGATATCTTAAGAGATGAACTTCAATACAAAATTGGAGGTATTATACTGTTTGAAAAAAACATCAATAAACAGAACGCATATCCATCTCTGAAAAATCTGATTAATCTTTTACAGTCACAAGCCGGCACTCCCCTGCTGATGGCTATAGATGAAGAAGGTGGAAAAGTACACCGCTTAAAAGAAAAATACGGTTTTGTCCCCATGCCTTCTGCGGCGGTCTCAGGGGCTATGCATCCCGACTCCACATACAATTATGCTTTAAGACTTGCCAAAGAATTAAATGATTTGGGGTTTAACCTTAATTTTGCTCCGGTAGTAGATATGGCTATTAATCCGGACAATCCGATTATAGCCAAAGTACAGAGAAGTTATGCCGAATCGCCTTATATAGTTATCAATCATGCTATGGCATTTGTACGTGCACATCATCAATATGGCATACAAACTACCCTGAAACATTTTCCGGGTCATGGGAGTTCATCTACGGATACACACAAGGATCTTGTTGATGTGACACGTCAATGGCAACTGAGAGAATTGATACCCTACAGTCATATGATTGATTCCGGACTTTGTGATGCCATTATTTCATGTCATGTGGTGAACTGCCGTCTGGACACCAATTGTGTACCCTCTACCCTTTCCAAAACCATTAATACAGATTTATTAAGGGATGTCCTGGGTTTTAATGGGGTGGTATTTTCAGATGATATGCAGATGTATGCCATAAGCAAACATTACGGTATGGAAAAAGCCATTCAGATGGCCATCAGTTCAGGTGTTGATGTGCTGGTATTCGGAAATAATGTGAACGCAACTGTCAGAACTACAGCTACACAGGTGCATGCCATCATTAAAAAACTGGTATTGAATGGCGATATTGACATCAAAAAAATTGATGAGTCATATAGACGTATAATGGCCTTTAAACAGAAGAAATTTTGAATCTAACCAAACTCAAGATTAAATAGATTCCCTGATTTATCATTGAATAAAAAGCAGTCTGATTAGCCATTGTTTTATGAATAAAAAACGACCTTTATAACACAATCAATAATACTCATGAAACATTACCGTTTTATTTCTGCCCTATATTTATTGTTGTTGTTAAGCCACAGCATCAATGCCAGTCAAACCTTTCGTTTTTCTGTCAGCAATGAGTGGCTCAAAAATACTGGAGGTTTCCACATCAAAATTAACGGAAAGTCAATTCCTTCGGATACTTCCTTCATTTTTTTGCTCACCCATTATCCGCAATTTGATACCGTCTCATATTATTCCAACACCGACAATTCAGCAACACATGACATCATTACCCGATTCCATCCCGGCAAACATTATGAGATGGTGATGGGCAAGCGGATGTTTGAAATTTTCGAAAAGAGAAATGCCGACATCTACAACAAAGCTTTCAGGGAACAAAACCAAAAAAACGCAAATTTCGATTCTATAAGAAGTTCTCTTTACGAATCAGCACAAGTGTCTTTTTTGGTCTTAAAACATCAGACTAAAGACACGTTATTGGGGCTGTATGGCGACTGGGGTGGCATTGCTTATGCCTATTATCTTCAAAATGCATGGCGCTCGCCAACTGATATGGCTTTTAATGGCTTTTTTAGCAGCAATATTTTTAATCTCATGATTGCCAGCCCGGTCCCTGAAAAATCCGGCAAATTAATCATTAATCACAATGGGATTATTGAGGATATTGAACAAAATGACCTCGAATTTTTAGTCTATATTCAAACCCGGTTCTTTCACAACGAAAAATTATTGTTAGAATACGATGCAGCGAGTAAAACATATAGCCTGCATTTACTTGAATAAAAAACAAAAGGGTCGTTTTGACTTTATGATATAAATCATTAAATTTGATCTCAAAATAGCAGTAATTGCATGTGCTGTTCAATAGAACAACCCGATTGAAAAACTAAAGACTGAGCATGGATTTCATTGATTATTACAAAACACTTGAACTGGATAAAAACGCCTCTGATGCCGATATCAAGAAAGCCTACCGCAAACTTGCCAGAAAATTCCATCCCGACCTCAACCCCAACGATCAGGCTGCAAAAGCAAAATTTCAACAAATTAACGAGGCAAATGAAGTTTTGTCTGATCCTGAAAAAAGAAAAAAATATGATCAGTACGGCAAGGACTGGAAACATTCTGAGGAATTTGAAAAACAGAGACAACAACAAACCAATAGAGGAAATACCGGTGGATTTGGCGATGGTTCCGACTTTTCAAACAGTGATTTTTCAGACTTCTTCTCATCCATGTTCGGAGGAAATTCAGGCAGTCGAAGAAGCAGCCAGACCAAATTTCGCGGACAAGATTTGAATGCTGAGCTTCAGCTTGATATTCACGATGTCTATACTAGCCATCAGCGAACACTCACAATTAACGGCAAAAATATCAGGCTCACCATCCCTGCCGGAGTTGAAAACGGACAAACCATTAAAATAGGAGGTCATGGTAGTCCGGGAAGTAATGGGGGACCTAACGGTGACCTTTATATCTCTTTTTTAATCCGCAATTCCACCAAGTTTAAACGAGAGAATAACAATCTGTACTCCGATGTAGATTTGGATATCTATACGGCTATTCTCGGTGGCGAAATTACGGCGGATACCTTTGATGGAAAAGTAAAACTCAGCGTCAAACCGGAAACACAAAACGGGAGTAAGATTAAACTAAAAGGAAAAGGTTTTCCTGTGTATAAAAAAGATGGAGAATTCGGCGATTTATATATCACCTACAATGTCCGTATGCCAATAAATCTCTCTGAAAAGGAAAAGGAATTATTCAAGGAATTACAACAGATTAAAGACCATGGAAAATGAACATCTCATATCGGTAGAACAATTCTGTACACATTATAATATTGAGAACACCTTTATCAATGCCCTGACAGAATTTGGCCTGGTGGAAATCACCACAGTGGAAACAACATCTTTCATCCACATGGATCATATCAGAAACCTTGAAAAACTGATACATCTGCATGAACTGGACATTAATATGGAAGGTATTGAAGCTATTTTCCATTTATTAGAGCGAATGGATCATATACAGAATGAACTTCTCACCCTTAAAAATCGTTTGCGGTTTTATGAACCGGAATAAAAAGAAGATATAATTATTCAACAAATCTGGATTATACAAATTTTTAATATTTGCCGACCAAAACACACAAAATCCTAAGTCATTATGAAGAAAAAATATCCTCACTTGGTTTCCTCTTAAGGGATAACTTATTATCTGAACTGGAAAACATCAGTGAAGTATCTGACGTTTTATCCAACACCATTTCTTATGCTTATTGCCCCCGGCTATGAAGGTGTAATTTGCCCAATTATCCCATCCTTAAAAGGTATTAGATTGGGATTTAATTGGTGAACAGAACTTGCTGATCCAACAAAACTGCTGACAGGCATTGGCAACTTGCATCTGTAGACAGAAATACGCGATGCTAAAGACCTACAGAATCCTGCACTAAAAGAAGCGGTTAAAGCATTTGAAAAAAGAAACTCGGAAACCGGAAAAAAATAATTTACAGATCTTTTTATCGCATTTGGTAAAAAGTAGTCTTTCACATATATTTGTGAGACGGCTTCACATTTTTTTTGCATAACGGAATGACATACCTTCATGATACAATACTTTATTAATTCATTTAAACGCAAAATGGCCAGGAGGATTACACAAAAGTATCCTACCAGAATTGATATTTATAGTATAGAAGGCATTGGAGAGGTAAAATTTGCTAATTGGGAAAACCCTTTGGTACAAGCAAAAGAAATTAGCATCAAACAAGTGGATTTTTTTAGACAATTCCTGTCAGACAATGATCTTGCCATAGATATCGGAGCCAATATTGGCTTTATGAGTCTGCCAATTTCACTGGCTATGGGGCCTAAAAGTATGACACTGGCATTTGACCCCAATCCTTTTGTTTTTAATGTCTTGAAAGAAAACACCTTGCTCAACCCGGAGCATACAAGAATTATTCCTTACCATTATGCCATTACAGAAACTGATGACGAATTTTATTACAATTCTTCAGAAGCCTCATTTAATAACGGGGGCATTTCCAGGCGCAGGCACAGCAGACATGGCAAATATGAACTGGAAAACAAGGTAAAAGGTATTAAGCTTGAAAAATTCCTAAGACAAAATTATCCCGATGCCATTGAAAAGTTAAAACTCATTAAAATTAATACGGAAGGTTATGATGTGGCTATTATTAAATCGATTGCTAACCTGTTAAGTTCACACCAACCCGTTATTTTTACCGAGTGTTATGCGCATGCCACTGAAGAGGAAAGATTTGAACATTACCAGATACTCAAAACCATTGGATATCAATTGTATTATATTTCCTCCTATGAGATAGATGCCGAGCTTATTCCACTTGAAAAAAAAGAAGATATGCTGAAATGGAATCATTTTGATTTTTATGGTATCTTTCCGCAAGTCAATGCTTAAAACATAGAGGACTAATAAAAACAATGCCATGTCATTAGAAAAAAACCAGCCGAATCCTTACCTCACTTTATGTCAGGTGGCTGGTTCCTGTATACTGGCTGGTGCTGCTTTTGGCGCTGTGAGCAACATGATTGACGGCGCTATCAGCCCGTATTATTTCAAAACAGTGATGCATTGGGACTTTCCGGATATATGGACCGCAGCCGTATCACAAGGCCTATTCGAAGGGCTGATTTATGGCACTATATTCTCCATTATATTCACTACCGGTTTCGGACTGATTACCAAAGGCAAGGCCGGATATGGATTTGCTTTTACACAATTGCTTAAAACTATTGGGTTTATAGGTATTTGCTGGTTATGCGGTGGATTATTTGCTATTTTGCTGACCAGTATTAACCCGGATTTTTATAGAAAGTTATTTCCTATCACACCTAAAGACGGTATAGAAATGTTAAAATTTGCATGGACAGGCGGTTCCATATGGGGCGGCATGATAGGCGGACTACTAAGTTCTTTTTTAGCTGTGGTCATGCTAAAAAACCGCTGGTTACAGAGTCAGGAAACAGAAGAGTAAACTCTGAAACCTGTTAAGTTTATATTTATTTACGCATGCAGACACCCAGTTTTATCACGGATTTCATATCTATAGAAACAGAAAGACTTATTCTTCGTGAACTGAGTCCACGTATCTATCAGGCTATTTTTCAATGTAATGACAAGCAATTGATGAAGTCATTTTTCGGTTTTGCAAACGATGATGAATTGCTAGCAGAAAAATTCAGATTTGAAACCGGTCTTACCTCATTCAACAAATCTTTTTTCAGCTTCCACATGATAGAAAAAACAAGTGAAAAAGTAATTGGTTCTATTGGTTATCATACCTGGTATACGCTGCATGACAGGGCGGAGATTTATTATATCATTCGCAATGAAACAGACAGACAAAAAGGATATGTTTCTGAAGCTATCAGGCCTGTGCTGGATTATGGCTTTAACAAGATGTCTTTAAATCGTGTAGA
>Ga0123337_10005542_pt1 | contig 12396 bp, 8 predicted proteins | sample frozenSSSSmetaG_FD_89792 | JGI IMG/M metagenome (GOLD analysis project Ga0123337, IMG submission 89792) | Glacier valley bacterial and archeal communities from Borup Fiord, Nunavut, Canada, to study Microbial Dark Matter (Phase II) -... | ecosystem: Environmental > Aquatic > Freshwater > Ice >...
CGCTGTCGGCGGATCGTGTCGAGAATGCGCCAGCGGGCGCGCTTCAGCAGGTGCTGTTCGGGCGTTCCGACCGTGACATCGAGACGCGGCATGATCTCGAGTACCGCGACCCATGCCTCCTGACGCAAATCGTCCTCATCGACTCCGCAGCGTCTTCCGAAATACGACGCCATTTTTTCAATGCGTGACTGGATCGTGTCCAGCAGTTCGTCCTGGGTGGCAGCGGGACAGTTTCCCGCTTCGTACCGTTCCAAAAGTCCGGGCATTACGCTTCTCCTCGAAAAAGCAGTCAACAAAGAGCTGACAACAAAAAAGCAGACACTAAAAAACGCACATTCATCGCGGGCTCGGCAAGTGATGACCACCTGCGGATTCCGGGACGAGATGCGCGTGACTACATGAGACGGCGATTTACGCCATCACATGGTCTCTGCCTTCTCGATCAAGAAGCGGCTGAAAGGGAAACTACTGCACACAGACGTCGAAATGCCTGCGGGCTAAAGCTTGCCTTTCGGTGGACAAGACCCGAGTTCAAACTTGATGCCGACGGGCAATAGCCCTCTGAGCGGCACTATGTTCATCTTTCTCAACACTTCCCCACCTCCGTAGTTTGGATTGGCAAACAACTAAAAACTTAGTGACTCTGACGAGCGGTAAAGTCAATCGAATGGATCAACTGAGGCCGCGCGGATACAGGAATGAGGCAGCAGAGCGCACTTACCAGGCGCTGGCGCTTCAGCTGTACGCACTTCCCGCATAACTTCATCTAATACAACTGCGTATCGTACAAAATGAGTATAACACCTATTTCGGCGATTACCCCACCTTTGCTAAAGACTGTAGAAACTATTTTTGGAATTATTTTTTGCGACTGGCTGTTTGCTGCGTATGACGCATGGTCGAGGAGACAATCGATGCGAAGCGAAGGGCTGTTCTCGCTCGTAATATAAACGATTGCAGTACGGTGTACAACTCGTCTGTTGTCGCTGGAGTATAATAGTGTGCGGTGCGAATGCTTCGTCACATCACATTCTGCACGTATTTCACAGCCGAAACGATCGTTTGAAGACAAAAATGAGTTGAATACCAAAAATAGAAAGTGATAGAAGAGTATGATTTCGTTGGAAGAGGTAACGCGCGAAAAGCAGTCCGCCCTGCTCGAGACTTTCGACAGCCCGCGCCCCGAGCGCAATTTCCGTGTCGTCCACACCTGCCCTGAGTTCACGTCGGTCTGCCCGATCACCGGACAGCCCGACTTTGCAACCATCACGATCGACTATGTGCCCGACCGTATTTGCCTCGAACTCAAGTCGCTCAAAATGTATTTCTTCGCCTTCCGGCAGCAGGGAATATTTTATGAGGCGGTAGTCAACCGCATACTTGACGATCTTGTGAATGTCTGCCACCCGCGTCAAATGACCGTCACAGGCGATTTCAATGTGCGTGGGGGCTTTGGCTCCATCGTGACTGCCGAATATCACAAAGAAAACGCCTGAACAACATTCCTGACAGTTGGCTGGTCAAAGCCGACACTGAAAAATCAACAAAAAATCAACAAAATTGATAGTATTTTAGTTTCCGGTAAATCATGCCACTATAAACACAATTGAGAGAAAAACCGTGTTAAGGGTCTGTAAACATATAACTTCCCGAATTCAAGAGAGCGCAGTAAGCAGCGCCCTAAGAATGCCAGGGAACTTATTCTTTTACAGTCCCTAAGGGCACGGGATTGCCGGAATGGTAGTTCAAGGGAATTTTACATGACGCATCCGGCTCACATCGAAATGATACCGACCGAAGGGATTGAGATGTCGGTGGGGTAACGGGGTGCAATGGCTCAGGTCCTCGTCACGGACCACATGCCCTTCCTGACGCAGTTGCTCGACAAGCAAGCCCATCTGACGCGTATTCCAGCAAACAACGGCATTATGCAGCACGGAGAGGCAACTGAACGTGTGCAGTTGGTCCTCAAACTCCCGACCTCGCAACGCACCCTCCTTGCCGAAGCAGAGAAATCGAGACAGGCCATGCGACCTCTCGCCCTTATTGAGTTCGCGTCCCATGCGACGGCGTAACTGTTCATCATCGAGATAAGTCAGAATGAAAGCCGTCTTGTAGACCCGACCGATCTCCGCTAGCACCTGGTGGATGCTGTTACGGCGTGCATAGGAGCCCAGGCGATGCAAGATGAGGGAAGGTGAGACATTGCGCGCTTTTATGGAGGCGATCACCCGAACGACTTCATCCAAGGATTGGCGAATACACTCTGGTCGAATCGTCCCCGTCAGCAGCAGATTCAGGTGCGGATACTTCTTGGTGCGGTCCATCTTGTAGAGGGTCTGGTCTTTGACATCGCGAATGCGAGGCGCCAGATCGAACCCCAGGAGAGCCGCCCGTGCCTGTTGCGAATCCGAAACTCCCGGTCACTACTGGCTGGCTTGGCAATTCTATGCTGCGTGGACAGGTGGCTGCGTGGAAAGCAAACTGTCCGCTGGACTGCTCCACTGCTGTCCGACGATGCTAAACTTTCGCGCAAGGCCATCTGCCACGCAGAAGACTACATCTTTGCCGCCTGTCAGCCGACCGCTGGATTGCTCGGAGTAGTTTACGTTTACAGTGCCAAGGACGAAAAGCTCGTGGGCCGCATCAGTAGCGGAAAAGAATACACCCAACGGACCGGCTGGGTGGACTTGAACAACGGACTGCGCGCCCGTCAGTTACCCGACGGTCGCTACTGCCTCACGCAGGAAGAAAACTTTCACGGCAAAGTGCTGGTCATCCTGTGGACACCAGCGAATGCCGGGAGTCCTGCTGCAAAGTAAGCGGCGGAAAAACTCAAAAATTATGCACAAATCCGCACCAACAATTTTCTGCCGTCAGACTTCCATTCTAGTCTTCGAGATCGTTTCTCGTCTACTCCTGGTCATATCGAAGAATCGAAAGAATCCGATGAAATTCGTATGGCGAAGCCTCGCTCTCGTCTCTGTTTTGATAGGCTCCGCTCGCCTCAGCAAAGTTGCCGCTACTGTGAGCGCCACGGACTTCCCGATCTGGATCGAGTTAGACAAGCCCCAACTTGTAACTGTCGTGATCGAAGATGCGGCGGGCCACCGTGTACGCAATCTGGTCGCGGAAATGCAGTTGCCTGCCGGGCGGAACCGGCTGAGCTGGGATGGCTTCGACGATGGCAGGCGCAATGCCCATGGCGACCTCATACGAAAGCGTGTCGCTCCGGGGACCTACTGCGCTCGTGGTCTCAGCCATGACGGTATCAAAACCATTTACGAGTTCACCGCTTACAGTGGCGGCAATCCTGCCTGGCCAAACAAGGAACGCACCGGGGGATGGCTGGCGGATCACTCCGCGCCTATGAGTGCACTGTTTCTCCCTCCTGGCGCGGGCTCACCGTATGGCGGAGGAAAGTCGCAGGTTCTGCTCTCTGCCCTTATTGCTGAGGCGGGTGCGCCGTTTGTGTGGGTGGGCACCGATGGCGAAACTTATCAGCGAAACTCAGTTTTCGGCTGGGATGGCGCCATTGCTCTCGCCCGCGATATCGGCACCAGGGGACGCGACGACGTCTATGCTTACGGCATTATGGCCGGGGAGACGTCCATCAAGTTGCGCGGCTTTAAGCGCGACGGCAGTGGCATGGAAATCCTGACCTACCAATCCGCCATTGCGATGCCACGTGAGCCGGGAACCATCGGCCTATCGCTCGCCGTGCGCGATGGTTTGGCCGTCATCAGCGTCCCCGGCGAAGAGAAGCTTTTGTTTGTAGACACCATCGGAAAAAAGGTGCTGGGGTTAACGCCGATGCCTTCACCGCGTGGACTGTTATTTGACCACCAGGGACGGCTACTCGTGGTGAGTGCCGGGAAAATCCAGAGGTTCACGCTCAGCCGCAAGGATCCGGCTGCCGCGCCGGTTCTGGGGGATGCCACGATCTTTGTCGCCCAGGGGCTGGAAGATCCGCGCACCCTCGCCATCAGTGCTTCAGGGGAGGAACTCTATGTGGCTGACTGGGGTCAGAGCCATCAGGTCAAGGTATTCTCACCCACAGGTAAACTCCGCCGCACGATTGGCAAACCGGGCGGAGCGCAACTGGGTCTCTATGATGAGCTCCGCATGACCCGTCCGCAAGGTCTGGCCCTGGATGACAAAGGGCAGCTATGGGTCGCCGAAGCGGATCACCTGCCCAAACGCATCAGTGTCTGGACTGCGGGCACTGGCAAGCTGGTGGAAGCTCGCTATGGGCCACCGCACTACGGCGGTGGCGGCACAATTGATCCGCTGGACAAGACGCGTTTCTTCTATGCCACCTTTGAAGGTGTCATGGAGTTCAAGCTCGATTGGGCCAACGGCACCTCCCGTCTCCACGCCGTGGTTTGCCGCCAAGACATCCAACGCTTCGCCAGAATGCCGGGTGAAAACTGGTTGCCTGAGACGCCACTGCGTGTTGGCGGGCGAACTTATCTTATTGGCGGCTATCAGGGCGGCTTGCGCGGCAACACCTACACCGCCACCTTCTTGTTGGATGAGACCACGCACATTGCCCGGCCCGTTTCCTATGTCGGCAGTGACCGCTGGTGGCCCAATGTCGCCAAAGACAAGGCCATCGTCGCCCTGGCTCCCGACAAGAAAAACGAACAGTTTCTCGCCTGGTCTGATCTGAACAACGATGGCCAGCCGCAACCCGAAGAGTTCACCTACCGTGTTTTCGATGAGACGTTCGTTGGACGAAATGGCGAGACGCGCAAGACTTTTGGTTACCGTGATTTCAACGTCAACTCCGATCTGTCCCTTCAGGGATCCTGGGGCATCACCGTTCCCACACCTCTGATCCGCCCCGATGGGGTGCCCATTTACGATCTCGCTAAAGCTCGCTTTGCAATCACTCCCACCCAGGAGCTGGTTGCAGGTGAAGATGGCTACGATACCCGGCCACTGAAGGATGGCAGCTCACTGGTCGGACTGCTCTCCGCCTGGCGCAAAAACAAGCTGCTCTGGAGCTATCCCGAACGCCGGGGCGAACCGCCGCAATTTCCCGGCGATATTGTAGACCCGACCCGCTTGCTCGGCCCCGTCGTCACGGCAGCCTTGGGCGATGCCGGACAGTGGTATGCCGTCAACGCCGAGAAGGGGAATATCTTCCTCTTTACTGCTGACGGCCTGTTCATCCAGGAGCTCGGTGGCGATATGCGGGTCAAACCGCTCATCCGCTTCCCCGAGGCGAGACGCGGTCTGGTCATGGAAAATATCAGCTTTGAGGATGAGCATTTCCATCCGACCATAACGCAGACGCAAGCCGGCGAGATATACCTCGTCGCGGGCAAGGAGCACTCGTCGATCTTCCGTTTGGCAGGATTTGAGAATATTCGCCGCCGCGCCTTCGGCACGGTGCAGCTGACCCCTGCGGCCATGGCTTCGCTGCCCGAAACTCGGGTCACCAAAGCCCGCCAGCAGGGCCGGGCCACGACCTACGTGAACTTGCTGACCGCTCCTCCCAAGGTGGACGGCAAACTCGATGACTGGAGCGCTGGCACACGCTGGCAGGAGATCGGCAACGCTGGACTCGCTGCGGTCACCGTAAGTGGAGATCGACTCTATGCCGCCTTCAAAACCAGTGACCCGCACCTGCTGGATAACGACGCCGTCAATCCCACGTTCATGTTCAAAAATGGCGGTAGTATTGACCTCATGATCGGGACCGATGCCACTGCCGATCCCAGACGCACTTCGCCCGTCAAAGGTGACCTGCGGCTCCTGGTCACGAAGGTCAAAGGCCGTCCGGTGGCGATGCTGTATCGCGCGGTAGTGCCGGGGACGCAAGAGAAGAACCGAGTGCTGTTCGAGTCGCCGATCGGCAAGGTTTGGTTTGATCGTGTTGATGACCTCAGCGGCCAGCTCCATCTTGCCCAAAACGGCGGGAACGTCGAGTTCTCGGTGCCCCTATCAGCGCTTAGTTTTTCGCCGCAGGCGGGCGAGAGCGTCCTGGCTGACTTCGGCATCCTGCGCGGTAACGGCGCCCAGACGATCCAACGTCTCTACTGGAACAATTTCAATACAAGCATCGTGAGCGACATCCCTGGCGAAGCCCGGCTTCAGCCAGCAAACTGGGGTCTCTGGACTTTTCGAGCCTTCAACACCAACCTGCGGGACCCTGATCCTGCAGCGGTCAAGGCGACTATTTCAGGTCTGCGTTATGACCTGTTCAAGCCCACTGGGAATTTTGAAGGCCGTATACCCGATTTCTCGAAAATGCAACTGACCTCAAGCGGGACAACTGACACCTTTGTCTTCCCGACCAGGGCCGAAAAACAGCCGGGCCTTCGATTTTCCGGTTATATTACCGTTCCTGAGGATGGGCTTTACACCTTCTATTTGCAGTCCGACGCGGAAAGTCGTCTTTACATCGGCGACCAAATGGTCGTGCAAGCAAACCGCAATGAGACCATCACCTACGACGGTGACATTCTTCTGAAGGCCGGCAAACATGCGATCCGCGTCGAATACGTCAACGACTTTGCCCGCGCCCAACTCCAAGTCTCCTGGCAAGGATCAGGCTTCGGGAAGACAGAGATTGTCCAAGACTCGCTCCGGCGTGAACCATGAACCGATGATAGGAGTGAAGCAAGACAGCATCAAGTCTGCCCGAAAAAGCCGCGATATATCTGCCAGATGCGGCAATCAAAACGTACAACAGACATGAATTATGCGATTTTTGCAAATAATTTTGGCAATCACTTGACAACTGATTAGATTTAGTCTTATAATACGACCGTACTACCAAGGTAGTACGGTCGTATATGCACCAGCTGGTCGGGACACTTTGTAATGTTAGACAGTGAGAAATTGGAAAGCATAAAAACACATAGTGCTAAGGAAGCGCCTCCGATGCCCGCCTACTGGCGTATCGCGAACGATCTTCGCACCAGAATACACAGCGGTGGCTGGTCCGAAGGGACGATGCTTCCAAGTCGCAAAAATCTTGCGCGGGAGTATGGCGTTGCGTTGCGTACGATGGAACGGGCAATTAGCGGGCTGCTCGCAGACGGTACGCTTCGCGCCGATGAGGGACGCGGAACGTTTGTTGCTCAGGGAGCCGTCGGGAAGTCCTCCACGCCAACAACGGAAGGATCGACTGCACGATCCAATGCATCTGGCTTCAGCGGGGCGCGCCTCGAGCACGATCTATCGAGTAACAGCGGCAGGCCAAACGTTTCACCAACTGCAACTATGGGAATCGTAACGATGCTTCCCCACGATCCCTTTGGGGAGGATGGCACCACTTTCTGGACGCGCCTGATAATCCGCTCGCTCGAAGGGGTCTGTACGAAAGCTGGGCTGGCGACGCGAATGGTGAGCGAGCTGGATGCACGGCATGATGTGGTCGGGAAAATTACTGCGCTGATCGAGCAGGGAGTGGATGCCCTCGCCATTGTCGGCATCTATAGCGTTGTGAACGATGACACACTGCTCTCCGTAATCGGTATTCACAACATTCCTGTAGTGTATATCTCCTGGCAGGAGACTCGACTGCCACTGCCGCACGTTTTTTACGATCAGCAGGATGCGGGCTATCAGGCGGCGCAACATCTGCTGCACAGCGGCTATGACAGGCTGATGTTCCTGCGTCCCTTCAAAGCGGACTGGATTGAAAAGCGCCTACAGGGAACGCGTGAGGCGCTGCGTCATGCGGGACTTCCGGCGGATCGGTTGATGGTTTACCCGGCAGAAACCTCACTTACCGAGTTCGACGAGGAGCGTACCACTGCTGGCTACACGGCCTTGATGGACGCCACTCGCAATAAAATACTTTTTTCTACTGATGACGTCACGCAATCTCACGACGATACCCATTCCGTTCTGAATCCTGATTCTGCTTTACATCCCCCGCTGCGCGGCTCGGCAGCAGTGAACGGACACGAGACCGAAACTGCCTACGGATCGCGGTCAGCTGGCGTCTGGGGTTTAATCGCGCCGAATGACGCAACTGCACTGGAAGCGCTTCGTGCCGCTTCTGAACTCGGGAAAACATTCGGAACGGACTTCGGTCTGATCGGTTTCGACGACGATATTTTAGCCGTCACGGCAGGGCTGTCGACGATGCGCCCGCCTCTGGAGGAGCTCGGAGAAGAGGCAGGGCGGCTGCTGATCGCCGCTCTTGAAGGCAAACGCGCCAGCCTGCAGGTTCGACTACGATCTCATCTTCTGGCGCGCCGCTCTACCAGCAGAGGAACGACACTTCGAAGGGAGTAGAGACGGCAGACGCTATGCGCTCAAGAGTGCGCTCGCACGTTTGTCGTACCAGTTCCTGCCCGTCTGCTTCTGGTTCGTGTATTCTCTCCCCCTCCTTCGTTTTTGTTCAAGGAGGGGGTTGGGGGGTGGTGCATAGTGAATGTATTGAATTCTATCGGAGGAGGTGAATACAGCAATGGCATCAGGTCGGTCCGCATCGAAAAACGGGGTGCCGCCCGCAGTCATCGTCGTTATAGTAGTATTGTTCGTGCTTTTCATCAGTTGGCTGGGATACGCGAACCTCGCTCCCAATGCACCGCAGGAGGGCAGGCGCGAAGCAGCCTCACCGCAGATGGCTGAAAACGATGCATGGATCAAGCAGAAAGCAGTCGAGTGCCAGGGAGATTTCAATAAACTCAGTGCCGAAGATCAGAAGAAAGCCCAGGAGATCACGCGCAACATGGCTCCAATGGCGCTGAAAGGAGCTTATCAGGTCAGCAAGCACTGATCGACTCGTATGTTTCGCCCGGCAATTTTTTATCCGCCTATCCGCTCGTCAATATTTGTAGAACGCTTTTTTTCGCTCTCTCATCACGTTCATACACTCCAGTCACACTGGAAGGAGAAAACAACCCAATGCGATACTCAGACAATCGCAGAAGCCAGAGGAAACAGACTGGCTTCACGCTGATCGAACTGCTCGTCGTGATCGCAATTATTGCAATTCTTGCGGCGATTTTGTTTCCGGTTTTTGCGCAGGCGCGGGAGAAAGCCCGTGCCGTATCCTGTCTTTCCAATTTGAAACAGATTGGTCTCGCAGGCTTTATGTATGCTCAGGACTACGATGAAACTCTCGTTCGCGCCAATGGCAACGGCGACTCTACGGAATGGTCTGCCGCCCTCGATCCATATATCAAGAACAAGGGTAATCTTGGACAGAACAATGCTGCACTACAGGGTACCGTCTTCTCCTGTCCGTCGCGCACCGTCGGCAATCCCTACGACTATACCGTCAATGGCTTTATCACCGGCGCCAATACTGGAGCTGCCTGGTGGCCGCCCGATAGTAACGGAGACCGCACGGAGCCTTCGCTCACAATGGCAGGCATCGATTATCCCGCAGACACCGTGTTCTCTGCCGATGCCAACAAGTGGCGTGCTGCAGGCTGGGGAGTGCCCTACGAGGGATCGGGTACAGACTTCCTGCGCGATCAGGATGTCGGGTTCGAAAAGCACACCGATGAGTGTGTGAAGTTCGTGAAGGACTGGCTGCAGGTCAAAGACTATACCGATGGCTTCGATGTCGCGACCGATGGCTGGACTGGCAAGTATCCTGCTTTCCGCCATAGCCGCAACGGGCAAAAGTCGGGACTGGCGAATATGGTTTTCGTCGATGGTCATGCCAAAGCTATCCACTGGGGAACACAAAAACCGCAGAACTGGATGGCCGGGTTGACGGACGCTCAAAAGAATCTGTAGGCTCCTCAATACTCCTATGGGTCGGGCACCAGCAAGTCGTGTCCGACCCATCGCTTTTTCACTTCACATCTGGAACTCACATTTATATCCGGAACTCAAGATTGAAATCTGCCCTCAAAACAGCGCAAACGATTCAAGTCGATCCCACCGTTTCTGCCGAAGTCATTACATCTAAACGATCTAAACGAAGCAGCAGAACGATTGGCGGCTCTTGGCGTGGGATACTCCTGCTTGCTGTGCTGCTAGCGGCGGCGGCTTTCCTCTGGACGGCGCCGCAGCGCGCCGAACGCGCACTCCAGTACGCACCTCTTTCGAGGCTCGAAGCGGTTGTCAAAGAGAGCAGCAGTGCAAAAGCCTACTACTATCTCGGGTTGCGCAGGCAGAAGCTCGGCTTGATCGCAGAGGCGCAGAGCGCGTTCGCCCACGCTGCCGCACTCGACAGCGACAATGAATTGAGCTGGCTTGCCTGGGCGGAAGCGACCGATGAGCGCGGCGGCAGGAAAGAGGCGCAGGGGATTTTGAATGCCTACCTGAAGCTGCATCCACAATCCCCGGCTGCGCATCTGGCGATGGCACGTATTTACCGCCGCGCCCACCTGAACAAACAGGCTGTGACTGAATCGCAGGAGGCGTTGCGTATTGCACCCGACGACCCGGTCGCCTATCGGCTGATGGGAAGAGCGGCGATGGGTGCCAATGATATGACCAGCGCGATAAAGCCGCTCGAACGGGCGATAGAGCTCGCCGACACGGACTGGGGCGCACGGGTCGATCTCGGTAACGCACTCGTCGAACTGCATCGTGAAGCGGAAGCGATACCGCATTTTCGGCGGGCGGTCGAACTAAATAAAAATGAGGGAGAGACATATTTCTCGCTCGGTAGAAGCCTGCTTTCCCTCGCGTCTTCCCCGCAGCAGGTGCAGGAAGCACAGGACGCACTGCTGCAAAGCCTGCGTCTCCGCCCGGATATTCCTCGCACCTACCTACTTCTCGGGCAGTCGTTCACCCGGCAAAATCGTCTGCAGGACGCGATCCAGATGCTCGACCGACTGGACGGTATGCACGTTGACAGCTCCGAAATCCTTTCGAAAGCGACCTACCAGAAAGCAGCCATCTATCGCAGACTCGGCGACACAGCAGCGGCAGATCGTGAAGAAAAACGTCACGCTGAGGTGCTCGCTTACAGGGCTGAAAAAGACCATCTTGTAGATACAATATTGAAGTCGCCGCAGGTTATCGAGGAGCGATGGGAACTGGCGCGTCGCTGCGCAAAACAGGGTGAGTATGAGGATGCAGTTGCTGCTTACCGGCGCCTGCTCGAAATTGTGCCCGATAGCGAAGCGGCGCGGCGAGAACTGGAAGCTGTGCTGCAGAAACAGGCGGAGACGCTGACGCCACACACCAGTACCGAGCATGAAGCCGCCTCGAATAATGCGCCCTCTCCTGACCAACTGCTGGCGGATGCGGATGCGCTCACGGTACAGAAACGCTGGAAGGAAGCGGAGACAGCGTATCGGACGATCGCGGATAACTTTCCCGGCATGGCTCGCGCCTACGAAGGCTGCGGGCTTGCGCTGCTCGCGCAGGATCAACAGACTAAAACGGAAAGCGCGTTCTACTTCCTGCAGCGCGCGGTCGATATCGATTCACACCTCCCACAGGCTGCCGCCACACTCGCGCATCTCTATCAGGAAGCGGGTTTCCGTGAGACTGCCATCTACTATTTCGAGCACGCCGTTCGCGAAAAGCCTGCGAATGCGGACTACTGGCACGCGCTCGGAATGGCGTACGGCAGTAAAGACAAACAGTGGGATAAGGCAAAAGCGGCGCTGCAGAAAGCGGTTACGCTGAACGGGAACAATGTCACCTATGCGCTCGATCTCGCCGAGGCGCAGTCGGCGAGCGAGCAGCGAAGCGAGGCAGAGGCTACCTATCGTCGTGCGCTGGCGATTGCGCCCGATAGTGCAGAAGCGCAGGCACGTCTGGGCGGATTCCTGCTCGATGGAACGGTGACGGCGGAGCGCATTACCGAGGGCCAGCGTCTACTGGTGAAGTCGCTCGCGGCGCAGAAAGATGATCCCTACGTTCTCTACAGCCTCGGAAGAGCCGCGCAGATGCAGAAGGATGACCGTCAGGCTCTCAAATACTTTCAGCAGGCGCTCTCCCGGTCACCCGACATTGCAGAAGCCTGGTATGCCCTCTCCCGTTCGTACCGCAGTCTGGGGCAAAAAGCGAATGCGGATGTTGCGGAAGCCGCCTCACACAAACTGCGCGACACGTACACCGAAACCACGCACACCGAAGAACTGCTTAAAAACGATCCCAAGAACGCCGCTCTGCACCTCAAACTCGCGCGGCTGAATGCTGCCGGAGGGTTGAACGCCCGCGCCCTGAACCAGTATGATACTGTGCTTCAGACCGCGCCGCAGGATGTCGCCGTACGTAAGGAACGCGAGGCGCTCGCCGCTCGCCTCAAAGCGGAGGGGCATCTGCCCTCACAGACCCTTTTCAACGCGATGATCGCAAGCTATGCCCGTACACACAGACAGCCATGAGCTAAGCGGTGTAGCACAATAACTTCGTAGATTTCGATCCCGTGTCCGAAGGACACTTAGCCGCAGGCTCGTAGCGACGGACTTCAGTCCGTTGAGGCAAGCATCGTAACAACCCTGGCTGAAC
>Ga0123337_10005544_pt1 | contig 12393 bp, 9 predicted proteins | sample frozenSSSSmetaG_FD_89792 | JGI IMG/M metagenome (GOLD analysis project Ga0123337, IMG submission 89792) | Glacier valley bacterial and archeal communities from Borup Fiord, Nunavut, Canada, to study Microbial Dark Matter (Phase II) -... | ecosystem: Environmental > Aquatic > Freshwater > Ice >...
AAAACGACACTTGTCGTTTTGTCGGAAAATTTAAGGGTAAATTAATTAGACCATTGTGACTCTGATTAAACGGATGATCATTGATCTTTTTATTTTTTATCAGAGTTCATCTTTTAGATCAGTATCATCTGTGTTCTTTTTATTTTTTCGATCAGGAATTATTTCTTAAATATCAACGATTTTATTTTTCAGTGCATAAATGATCATTGAGGGAGTATTTTTGCAACCCGTTTTATCCAGAAGGTTGGATCGGTGGCATTTAATGGTCATTGGACTGACATCCAAATGCTTTGCAATTTCTGCATTGTTCAAGCCAAGGCATATTTGTTGCAGCACTTCCATTTCCCGAGGGGTAATACTGGCAATATCAATAGATGTGGTGGTGCTTTTACGATCGAATTTAGTGATAATTTTTTGCAGTATTTCACTGGAGTAGTAACTTTCCCCCAGCATGACTTGCTGAATGGCCATTTCAAGTTCATTGATACCGTTTGATTTAAGGATGAAACCCTTGACCCCCAGGTCGACCATTTTATAATAATAATCTTCTTCACTAAACATGGTAAAGGCAATAATTTTCAAGTCCGGCATCAAGTCCAAGGCTTTTTGGGTGGCTTCCATACCGTTCATTTGTGGCATATCAATATCCATTAAAACCAAATCAGGTTTAAGGTGTGAGAGCAGTTCGATAAACTCTTTTCCATTGGAGGCCTCTCCAATTACCGTGGCAAAATTCTCCAGGGTAATAATTGATTTCAACCCTTGCCGAAAGATTTGGTGGTCATCAACTATAATTAAATCAGCTTTTCTGGGAGGATTTGAAATCATGAAACGAAATAGTTTATTTGACAAATGTTCAATATTAATCGCTTTTAATAAGTGCGGCAGTCTGGTTTACAACAGCTTACACCATTATGCTTGCTATTGTAGTTTTTTGAACTTTGAACCCAGTAAAAGTAAAATACAAAACAATTGCCGGGATAGACTAAAAGAGGCAAATGTATCGTCCAATAGGTGTGTTTTGGCTGGGACAAAAGGAGGAGAATTATATCCAACAAAAGGAGGAGATTAGTTGGTTCATGCTACATGATATATCTTTAGTAAACATGGATACCCCACCGGCCAGGATGAGATTTCATAGTATTGGCTAATACAATTGGGTTACGTAGGACAGGATGCCACACGCGCATATTGGGTTGAATAGGAAACTATTAAACTATTGAGCACTCAACCCAGTTGGGTAGTTGATATTCGGCAGCGTTTATATTTTCTTAAATCTCAATGATTTTATTTTTTACAGCATAAAGGATTAATGCAGGAGTATTTTTACAACTTGTTTTTTCAAGCAGGTTCGAGCGGTGGCTTTTAACGGTTTTTGCACTGATAAATAGTTTTTGTGCTATTTCTTCATTGTTCAGTCCAAGGCATATTTGTTGCAATACTTCCATTTCTCTGCCGGTAAGACCCGCATTTTCAGTGGGTTTAGCAGCATTTTTACGGCCAAAGTTAGTGATGATATTTCGCAGCACTTCGTTGGAAAAGTAACTCTCACCCTCCATGACATCATGAATTGCCTTTTCAAGTTCATTGATACCGCTTGATTTGAGGATGAATCCCTTAACACCCAGTTCAACCATTTTGTAATAATAATCTTCATCTCCAAACATGGTGAAGGCAATAATTTTTAGGTCAGGCATCATGGACAAGGCTTTTTGGGTAGCTTCCATACCGTTCATGTGAGGCATGTCAATATCCATTAAAACCAAATCAGGTTTGAAATCCGAGAGCAGTTCTATAAACTCTATTCCATTGGATGCCTCACCTATTACAGTGGCAATATCCTCAACAGTAAATAATGTTTTGAGACCCTGTCGGAAGATCAGGTGATCATCAACAATAATAATAGTTGGCTTTTTCATACGATTCAAAGTTATTCATTTTTATTATATTAAAAAAACCCAAAATATATAAAAGGTAAAATTCATTATGTACTGAAGTTTTTATGTACATAAAAAGCAAAATATTTTAGTTGTCAACCTATGCGCCTTGGTGACTGTGTGTGGTCAAATAGATTGATGATGGCATCCAGTGCTTTTTGATTGTTGGAATAGGTTAATTGATAGAAGGAGAAATGAATGATTCGCTCGAATAAAATGGCAGCATTGCCTTTGGTCGGCGTTACCCATGCCTGGTCAAGCAATAACTTTATCGCCCTTACCGGATCAAGTTTCTCCCAGATGAAATCCACTGAGGCGTTGTAGTGTATAAAAACGAATTCATGAACAGGGAATATATTATTGCCATAATCCAAATGTTTATTGGGTGGCAAATATCTGACACTTTTCTCTGGTGAGATATAATTCAGGGGCTCTTGCTCCAGGTCAGGAAAAAGAGAAGCCAGTAAATCCATCGAGCTTTGTTTCACCGACATGGCGATAGGAAAGGGGTAAGCTTTCAATGTATCACGGTCAATGGGGACAAAATCATCGGAGATGAGCTGATATCCTCGATCCTGAAGAAGTGCAGCCATGGTGGTTTTACCGTGGTTAGGTGGCGCTGAAAACAGGATGGTTTTCTTTCCGTTGGTGATGGCTGATGCATGAACGGTCATCAGCCAGTCCGCATCCGTTTTATCATACAGCACATTAATCAGGAACATGAAAATGAGCCCTTTAACCAGGTGGGTTTCATCTTTGGCCCAGATTCCCTTTACTATACCCTTAAAGCGAAAAACAATTTGCCCTTCGTAGTTAAATAATTCAAACAAAGGCATACCAAGGTTCCCTTCTGAAGTTTCGCAATGACGGATTAAAGGATGTAAGTAATATTCTAAATCTTTTGTTTCATAAGAGAATGCCAGCAATTTATTGCCCAGTTGGTAGCGATGAACAGAAAAAGGTTTAAAAATATGATCATTCAGACCCTTTGAACCCATATTTATCCTCTTCTGAGCTTTGGCAGGCTGGTTCATTTTATCAATTCCCAAACGAATATCCATAACAAAAGTAAGGCTTTCTTCACTTGTAACACTATAACGAAAAGCGAATTGACTGACAATGGTTTCTAACTTAGAGCGTTTGACAGTTTTGCTGAAAACAAACCATGCAGGTTCTTCAAGTTGAAGGTACGAATCGCTGTTTTCAAACCAGACAAGATATGATTGTCCGATTCTTTTTTTTAGATAGGGTATTGCTATCATTAAAGTGTATTTAGTCAGGTACAAATTTCTGCTTATGAATATTTAAAGATAAAAAATATTTGGGAATATTAACTCACCTTACGCATGAACATGGACACTAAAAAAAAGAATCATTGATCTGACTGATTGTACAGATTTAAACTGAGCTTTAAAAATAGATTTATTCGGATTCCATGAAAGGGATAAAAGATTAGTGTTCCTTTTTCTTATTTCTTAAAAATCATTGTTCTTTTTTTATTATATATCCGAGTTCATGCGTAAGGAGAGATTTATAATTTCTGCTTTAAATTCATACCTTCTTACAAAAACCTATTAATTAGAAATATACGTATTTAACTACTCCTTTTGGCTAATATCAATCTACTCCTTTTTTCGTAGTTAAAATACACCTATTGCCCCTTTAATATTTGACTTTATTCCTCTAAATTTATTGGTGCAAATTAGAACGATCCTGGCATCCGGACTCTCGGGGGTATTGGTAATTAATTACTATCTGCTGATGTTAAGTTTCAAATAATTTTAAATATTTTGTATATAATAATTGTTTTTTGCCTGGAGGTTTCATAAATTCACATAAATCCTCCAGGAAACATATTTGATAACAAAATTAGATAATTCACTGTGGAGATAAAAATACATATAAATAAAAGTCAAAAATTTACTGATAAAAAGATTATAATGAAAAAAAATTTACTATTTATTGTGTTCATCATTGCGATGAGCGGGTTTGTTCAAGGTCAAATCAGGTATGTTACTTCTAACGGGGCCGGTTTAAAAAACGGAACTGATTGGTCAAATGCTTACGACAGTACAAAATTGCAAACTGCCATTGAGGAAGAGGCAGTTCCGGTCATAACAGAAGTTTGGGTAGCCGCGGGCACCTATACACCTGGCACATTGGTGACCGATTACTTTTCTTTGAAAAGCGGTGTGGCCGTATATGGCGGTTTTGCCGGAAGCGAAGTTTCACTTACAGCCCGTAACTGGATGGCCAATGTTACCATCTTAAGCGGAGAAATCGGACAACCAGGGATTGCGACCGATAACTGTACCAATGTGATTTATAATTCAGGCGTTGGTAGTTCAGCTATATTAGACGGCTTTACCATTCAAGGCGGCTACAACGGAATTGGAATGGGAAAATCTGGAGGTGGAATTTTTAATCATGCTTCATCACCTATGATTAATAACTGCACCATTACAGGAAATACCGGTTCATTTGGAGCAGGAATTTATAATATCGAGTCTTCCTCACCAATGCTGACCAACTGTTTAATCACCAACAATTCTTCCCGCAGAGGAGGAGGAATCTGTAACAATGGATCATCTCCGACTTTGATTAATTGCAATATTACTTATAATACGGCCACAATTGATGGTGGAGGGATTATGAATCAAAATTCATCAGCCCCTATTTTCATCAATTGTACCATTGCCGGTAATTCAGCAGTAACCTATGCTGGAGGAGTTTATAATACGACTTCAGCAATAACAACCTTAAACAATTCAATTATATGGGGCAATGGTGCAGGCACAGGTGGCAAACAGATTTATGTTGAATCTGGATCAGCCATACTTGACCATTCATGCTACGCAGATGATGCAGCCAATTCGGCTGCCAATATTGGTGGATTGATTACTGTTACCAACAGCATCGTTTTAGACCCTCAATTTGTAGTTGCAGGTGGAAACGATTTTCTAATTGCCGGTAATTCACCTTGCGTGGATGCCGGACTGGATTCTTACAACACCCAGGAAAATGATCTGCGGGGCACTGGCTTTGGCAGAAAATTGGATAAATTAACTGCCTCTCCGGGAATTATTGACATTGGAGCGTATGAATATAAGTTTGGTGTTGACCCAGTAGGTAGTGTATCATTTACCTGGTCGGGAACTACAGACACTGACTGGAATAATGTTGGCAACTGGCCGGCTACTGTGCCTACAATTTCAGATGCTGTAGTTATACCCGCTGGAGTAACCAATTATCCAATGATTAGCACTGCACTAACATGTTACAACTTAACGATTTCAACTGGTGCATCGCTTACGATTACCTCAACTGGCGCAATTTCTGTAACTGGCACAATTGTAAATAACGGTACTCTTGCCATTCAATCAGATGCGGTGCGCACAGGCTCTTTAATTGCCGGGAATGCCAGCGGTACGGGTATAACCGTGGCTCAAAAGTATTTGACTGCCAAGACATGGAACATGGTTTCATCGCCTGTGTCGGGTCAAACTATTGCCAGTTTCCTCACGAGTCCAGTAAATCTTACCAATATTGAAACAACTGGTACCGGCAGAGGAATGATGGATTATGATCCTACAATGGATATGTGGAACAGCATGTTTACCAATTCAACAGTAGGAATCGTAGGAGGTGGTAAAGGATTTTCACTACGCCTGCAGGGAACTACCGATGCTCCTGTTGAATTTACCGGATCACTTCAGGCTGGACCCATATCCGTAGGTACTGTAATTGATAAGTGGAACAGTGTTGGAAACCCATATACTTCTGCTATTAGGATTAATTCCAATGCAGGTAGTGGCGCTAACTTCTTAACTTCCAATGCAGCAAGTCTTGACCCAATGTATGGAGTTTATGTCTGGGAGAAATCTTATGTAGGTGAAGTGGCCACAGGCCAATACACTGCTATTTCAAATGTGCCTTCTTTATTACCTTCAGATTCTAAGTTGGAACCCGGACAAGCCTTTATGGTAAAAATGAAACCAACAGTTAGCGGTGTCAGTTTTAATAAGATGATGCAAATTCACAGTGCTGGCGTGGAACCTACAACAGGGGTATGGCCAACCATTAAACTGTCAGCTACTGTTAACAATCATAAAAGTTCAACCATCGTAGCATTTAACAGTAAAATGACCAACGGGTTAGACCTCACCTACGATGCAGGGTTGTTCAAAGGCGGTTCAGAAATGGCTCTTTATACCCGTTTGGTAACAGATAACGGATTTTCTTTCGCTATCCAGGCTTTACCTGAAAATGAATTTAACACCGTGATTGTTCCTGTCGGAATTGATAGTAAATCAGGTGGCGAAGTAGTTTTCTCAGCTGAAGTATTTAACCTTCCGCTCCTTGGAAAGGCTATTTTGGAAGATAAACTGACAAACACGTTTACCGACCTTTCATTGAACAATTATACCGTAACTATTGATGCAAATACGAGTGCTTTTGATCGCTTCCAGCTTCGTACTTCTTTCCTGACAGGGATTGATAAAGGAACCGTGGCTGGTCAGCTAAGTGCTTATTCAATCAGGAATACTGAAATCAGGGTTACCGGAGGTGTAAGTAAATTAGCCATTGCAACACTGTACGATATTCAGGGCAAAGTGATACTTGTCAATAACTTGGAAGAGGGAAGCTTAAATAGTATCCGCACTCCTAATCTTAAAACTGGAATATACGTGTTGACTGTTAAAGATAACCAACGTGTACAAAGGTTCAAAATTCCTGTAAGATAATAAAATCTAATCTTAATGAAATAGTCTCATTGAGATGAGATTTTTAATAGCCGCTTCAAGTAATTGAGGCGGCTTTTTTATATTTTTATAGTTGGATACACAATCTATTTATACGTTGAAATATATTGAACAATAGTATCCTTTTCAGGTGTTGAAAACGTACTAGGATAACTTTTCATGTCTTTTGTAATTTTAATTGCTTTTACTTTATACTTATGCCTTAAATATTTTTCCACCAGTTCAGTAGGTCCATAGGCATTTATTAAGTTTAATAATTTCCTTTTAAAAGGATGAATATGATCCTTTTTTGGATCCTGCAATAATGCGGATAGGAGGTTTTTTGCAGTTTCAATGTCCACTTTCTGTTTGGATACCAGTTCATTTACAATTATATTGAAGAAGCTTTGAAATTCTTCCTTATACTCAGGCGAACTACGTATTACATTTAAGGGAACAGTTGAGTAGGTGGCTGAACTGTAATCTTTTTCCCGTGCGCCATAAAATATGGGAAGTGTTCTATTCTTTCCTTCAATCAATGAAAAGAAATTAAAATAGATCTCTGCTAAAAAAAGATTTGTGAATTTTAACCTTTCTCCTTCCATACATTTCTTGTACATTTCCAAAAAGGTAGTTGTCCGGATTACAGAATATAACAAGGAAGCATACAAATTTCTAAACTCAGCCAGCCTTTCCGTAGGAAGGCTTTGATTAATATCCTTATCAAAATTTCTGATGTAGCTAGGAAAAAAATCAAGTTTATCCTTTTTCATTTCATAAGAAAGATAATGTCCTTGTGCTGAGTCATAATCAAGATGAAACTCTAAAAAAACAACGCATTGCTCAATAGCCTGGGGTACAATAAAATCGTCATCAGCGCAATAAACAACATATTTAGTGTTGATGTAAGGGAGGATATTATTAATTTTCCTAAGAAACTGTTCTTTGGGAAAATGAAAATAGGTCAATTTCGGAAATTCATTTAAGTAAGGAAATGGGACTTCTGAAGAGTCTGAAACTAAAATCTGAATATTTGTTTGTGAATAATAATGGAGTACCCGTCGAAGTTTCTCTGGGCGATTATGTGCAGGAATTACAACTGATACTGATTCTAAATTCATAAATATTCTGTTTGATTATTTTAGCATTTTGACCCAACAAATTTAAGATTAATCGTGACAAATAGGAAGGGCGGAATATTTTAGATCATCTGAATCCCGAAGCATTTTCAAGCTTTAAAGTTTTGAATTTTCCATTCTAAATAAATTACCTTTACCGGATCAGTGTTTCTCTGGTTAGGTTTGATCATGAAGAAGGTTTTAATCATTACATACTATTGGCCACCATCGGGTGGCGCGGGCGTTCAGCGGTGGCTGAAGTTTGCCAAATACCTGCCCGAATTTGGCTGGCAACCTGTCATCCTTACAGTTGATCCCCAATACGCCAGCTATCCGCAGCGCGATGAAAGCCTGAAAGCCGAAATAGGCCCCCATTGTATGGTCTATACCACCAAAAGCTTCGAGCTATACAATGCTTACAAATTTATCTCCGGAAAGAAGGAAGTTCCATACGGTGGTTTTGCAAATGAATCCCAGGAAGGCTGGCTTCAGAAAGTATCCAAATTCCTGAGAGGTAACTTCCTGCTTCCTGATCCCCGCAAGGGATGGAACAAGTATGCCCTGAGAAAGGCCTCTGAACTGATCCGGCAATTCAACATTGATACGGTGGTAACTACCAGCCCGCCGCATTCGACACAACTTATAGGCCTTCAGTTGAAACAAACATTTAACATTAAATGGATCGCCGATTTACGTGATCCATGGACCGATATTTATTATTACAATCAGTTTAAACATACTGCCATGGCCCGTCATATTGATAATCAATATGAACGAAAGGTGGTTGAAAATGCTGATTTGCTTGTCACTGTCAGTGAAGATGTTAAACGCATCTTCGCCAGTAAATCAACTTTGCCCATTGCCGCCAAAACAGTCGTCATTCCCAATGGCTTTGATCAGGATGATTTTATGATAAAACAAGTGCCGGTAGAAACTAAAATTGTGATTACTTATACCGGAACCATTTCTGAAGCTTACCCTGTAGATAGCTTTCTAAAAGCCCTGTGTGCCTTGGAGGAAGCGTTGAAATCGCAAATTCTGATTCGCTTTGTAGGTAAAGTACCGCCATCGGTTGTTCAGAAATTCAGGGATACAGACCTTGAAATTGAATTGGTGGGTTATGTCGACCACCCCAAATCAATCGAGTATTTGTTACGCTCCAACCTGCTTTTGCTCATTATTCCGGAAGTGAAAAACAACCTGGGTATCCTAACTGGTAAATTTTTTGAGTATCTGGCTGCTCAAAAACCTATTCTGGCCATTGGGCCAACCGATGGCGATTTGGCTAAAATCATCAAGGACACCAACTGTGGAAATCTTTTTGATTACAATGATGCGGAGGGTATGCGACTTTTTATAGCGGCAAGCCTAAAGCATCCGGCTTTAATATCAAACCTGCAAATGGCAGGCGAATATTCTCGTAAACATTTAACCAGAAAGATTGCCCAATTATTGAATGTTTAAAAGGTGAATCTATGAGTAAAACGATCATTATCAACCGGCCAATTTCTGAATCAGAGCTAACAGATATTCAACTCCTGATGGAAGATGGAGCGAAGGTGTTTACCCTATCAAGAGGCGAGTCATTGGATTTTGCACAACCCATAATTATAACTGCGGATGAAAAACGGCAGCTCAATTATCAAACCATGGACGAGGTGCTTCAATTTGGTGACCTACCTGTAGGTGACCAAACTGTGGCCGATCTTTTCCGTATCGACACTGCCAGCGTTTGGCATTACCATAAATTCAGGATTTATTTTGCCGTGCGTAACCTGATGTATTTTCTCCAGCCCATCAAACAACAATTTACCTCTTTCGAAGATCACTCCTGGTATGTTTCTGCGGAAGTTAAACAATTGCGCAACATATTTCCTGAAGTTGAATTCATGTTTCCCGAGGAAGAATCAAAGAGTGGATTCAATTTTTCAATCCTTTTTAGTTATGTCTTTCTGATAAAAATGCGTTGCTTGATGTATCTTTTCTCCTCTAAAAAGAAACCGGAATATCTCCTGTACATGACCGAGAAGTATTCGACTGTGATGGATAAAAAGACCCTGAAAAATAAAACAGGGCATCATATCCTGGAGTATCTCATCACTGAATTGGATGACCGGTTTGCATTGCTCACCGAGGTTTTAATGCCAAAGCCCAAAGGTAAATCTGACTTTTCTTTTTCCAGTAAACAGTATCAACGTAGGCTGAATAATTGTCCAAAGATATTCCTTGAAGGATTCATGATTTCAGGTCTTTTTAACAAAGAAGTCAGACATTCAACCCGTTCAGCAAAAAAAGTGCTGCGCATGAGTTATCCCCTGGTGCGTGAAATACAGCTTTCAGTAATTCAACAACTGACCCTCGAAGTTTTCCGGTCGCTCCATTCGTCTTCTGGATTTTTCCTGTTTCGCTATTTCGCTGCCCGCAAATTCTTTGCCCACTCCGGCATTAAAGCAGTCATTGCGGGTGATGAAAACAGCCCGCTCACCAAATCACTATTGGATGCCGCCAAGTTCTGTGGAATAAAAACCATTGGGATGCAGCACGGGACCATGCACGATTTGCATCCTGCCTATCTCTACACCCCCAACGATCGCAAGCATCACGTGATGCCTGATCTGACACTGACATGGGGAAAATACTGGGAACAATTTCTCATTGAAAAGGGAAATTACCCTTCAGATTCAGTGATTTCTGTAGGGCAAATCCGAACAGATATCATCCCATTTATCACGCGAGCTGAAAATCAGAAACAGGCAAATCCTACCCAACGCATACTTTTTGCCTCTCAGCCACAGCGCGACCCAGAATTGCGGTATCAGGCGGCTTTCGATGTGTTCAAAGCCGCTCAGAAATTACCCAATACGCAGCTGATCGTAAAACTTCATCCACGTGAATTTGCCGATTCTCCCTATTATACGGCCATTGCAGTTGAGGCTGAGTGCAAGAATTATACGATTGATAAATCATCCGATCTGTATCAGCTCATTGCTTCGTGCGATGTATTGATCACCTGTTTCTCGACCGTGGGTACTGAAACGGTTTATTTTTACAAGCCTTTGATTATATTGGATCACCTGAAACAGGATATTCTGGGTTATGCAGCTGAAGGTGTGGCTTTTCAGGCTACCAATGCGGAAAGTTTAACCACCATTCTGTCCCTTATTTTTCGGGGAACACTTCGGGTAGACCGTTTAAAATACAATTCATTTATCCTCAAATATGCATACCAGATCGATGGCAAAGTGGCTCAACGGTGCATCGATGCAATTACTTCTGAAAACAGCATTCAACAAAACTAAATAGAATTTCAGGCCTTTAAATTGATCAACTTAACAGAATTAATTCTATGGTTTAATCAATAATTTTGAGTAATTGGGTTCCTAACTCTTAAGTTCGTTTTTCATACCAATCAAATGACTCCTGAAGTTCTTTGATAGCCGTGGATGAAAAAATAACCTTACAGCTCATTGGGAAATTGATTTTTTTATTCTCTTTTTCAATTCCGCCCATTCAATTCCTTTATCTCTTCCACTCTTTAAATCTGCAGACTGGCTATTAAGCTCCTCAATTAGGTACTTATCATTCCACCATTGGTCCATTTCATTGATCTCTCTTTCAACGATGGTATAAATGGCTTTTACTTTTTTATCATCTGCTGCTTTAATGGTTTCTGATAATTTATTTCTGATGGTAGATGGTTTCATACTATTCTATTTTACCCAAAGGTAAGAAAAAATGAACTCCCGGTCATTGAACTCTTTTTTATCAATCTCAACTCTCTATAGATCAACTACGGAATTAAATTTGCAGGCTTTTCATAACTGTGTTTACCGGATTAATTCCTTCTATGCCTATCATATCTTTGTCTTATTCTTGTCATACCACTATTTTTTATAAAACATATTTTTACTATATATATACCGAATCAATACCGTATCTTATTCGTATATATACGGTTTATATACGGTGTTAATACAGTTTTAATTCAATTTATAGAAAAAAATGGTATGACAAGGATAAGACAAGGATATGACAAGAATAAGAGCAGGTTCATCACTAAAGCTTTCACCGGTATAAAGGCAAGGGGTAATTACACAGGTGAAGGGATATGCTTAATGTGAGTGACATTTTGATATATTCCAAGGATTGGAGCCAGGTTGGATATATAAAATATACTTATGTATCCTACATCAAATTACACTTAAAATATTACCTTACGCATGAACACAGATATTTAATAAAAGAGGAAAAAAGGACACTAATATATCAGTAAAATCAGTGTTCCCCTTTTGCTTTTTTCTTTTTCCTTTACATCAATATTCCTCTTCTTTTGCGTAAGGTGAGTTAAAACATCTGATTTATGTTTTTTTTAGGGTAGCCACGAAGGTTCTACCTTAGAATTAAATAACAGTGTAATATGTTGGCAGGATGCAATTTTGCACTACTTCTGCCTTGTAGCTTCCACATATTTCTCAATAGCTGTGTCCAATAGGTTTTCTTTTTGAAGCATTAATTCCACAAATTCTCGGAAAGCTCCATCGCCCCCTTTGCGTGTCAGCCTTACGTGGGCATACTTTCCCATGTAACCGGGAGCAT
>Ga0123337_10005547_pt1 | contig 12388 bp, 3 predicted proteins | sample frozenSSSSmetaG_FD_89792 | JGI IMG/M metagenome (GOLD analysis project Ga0123337, IMG submission 89792) | Glacier valley bacterial and archeal communities from Borup Fiord, Nunavut, Canada, to study Microbial Dark Matter (Phase II) -... | ecosystem: Environmental > Aquatic > Freshwater > Ice >...
ATGAAAAGGTGCCTCTCTGTCACTCTTTCTTTCTCTGTGTTTCCCGCCCTCCCCCCCCCCCTATCCATCCCGCCACTATCGCAGTGGCGGGAAACCAGCGACCTCTCTCTTTTTCGCCCCCATTCTCCCCATCCTCCCCAAGCTCGGCTGACCAGCCCGCTGCTGCTGCTGCTGCTACTGCTGCAACCCGCGACAGCCCGGCTCACAATACGATACTGAAGGTGTACAAAGCAAAGCTAGCTGTCTTCCTCTGCAGTCGTGGCCGTCCCAGGGAAAAAATAACTAAGTACTCCCGACTTCCATCTGCGATGCAGATGAGTCGTGTGATGGTACGCCGATGCATGGACAGCGCGATGAGGGGAAAGGAGGGAAAGTTGAGGGAGAAGCAGGAGAAGAACGCCATGGAATCGTTGATCGCTCTTCTTCTTCTTCTTCTTCTTCATGCATCCGACCATCGTGAGGGATTGGGAAGACTGGGACTGCGGGTGGTATGGAAGAGTGACGATTGTCGTCATGACAAAAGAGTAGTCGACGAAGAGAGAGAGAGAGGGGGAGCTCATCAATGCTCGGTAATGAAGAAGTTGTTTTTCTTTGATTTCTCTGAAGGGGGTTGGTTGGTGTATTTCCCACCACCAAAAACGGAGAAGCAGATAGGATGATCATGGGCAAGGCCTACGATTGCGACGAAGCAGAAGTGGGTGTACTCAGCTCTTCGGAGAAGCGTCTACGATAAGCAGCCAGCGCACTGGCCACCAAGTGGAAATCCTTGACTCCCTTGCTGCGCAGATCAGCGATCACCTGGCGGAGACCAGCAACCCAGCGGTCGTGCTCCGCTTTGCTTTTCAGGTTGTTAGCAGTGGACATCTGGGCCAGGATTTTATCGTCTGTCACGAGAGTAAGCGGTTAGCCTTTTCATGTCCACGATGGGGAGAGGGGGGAGAAGGGGTGCATGGATGAGGAGCGGAATGTGACCGAGCCCGCATCATGAAGAAGCTGTTCAGATGATGTTGTGCACGCACCAGTCAAAGCAACTTGGCGGAAGTGCTGCTCCTTGCAAGCTGAGTCTTCACAGGTCCCTTCTGCAAGCTCCGTCGGGCAGAAGGGTTTTCGAGGATCAATGCTGTTGCTGAATGTCATGGACTTGTAGCCACTCGGCACGATTTCGGGGAAATGGTCATGATATCGGAAGTTTCGGAAATATTTTCCCGGAGTCTCATACGGGGTGAAGTGGGATGACGCCTGTGGAATCTGCGAGACGTCATGTTAGCACAAACACGCTGCTGGCGTCCTGATACATACCGTACGACCGATATCCGCCTGACGCGTTTGCGATGCGATCTGCGGTTTGTCAATGACCGCTTCTGTGAGCTGCATACCATCTTCAGCATCATCGATCAACATCGAATCACTGAACTCTTCGTAGGCTGGCTTCGTTGATGGTGATGCGTCTCGGGTAACGGTCTGGTCAATCTGGGCAGGCCCGATGACCTCGTCCTGCGTCGAGGCTGATAGTTGTGGTGCGTCCACAGGGTCAGCCACATCAGCAGGTTCGTAGGATTCCGAGTCATTTTCAGGCTGATCGTCACCCATTCGATCCGGGTCTGCGGGCTCGTAATCTTCCGAAGCACTATCTGACATGCTAACGCTTCCATCTTCATCCACAATGTCAGAGTCGGCTGCTTGAAAGACAGGTGCTTCGTCCGCGGCTCCATCCTCCACGATCGGCGGTAGGGATTCAACCTCAACCCTATTGGCTTCAGGGATTGGTGCAGCAGAAAGATTGCGCTGCCGTAGTGCTGTCACTACATCAACAGGCTCATCGGCTGGTCTGCTAGTATGTAAACTCTTCTCGAATTCCCAATAGGTATCGACAGTACGGTTCAGGGAGGTCAAAGCGTCCGCAGTCAGCTGCCTCATATTGCTGTTCTCTTCAGAAGGTTGAGGGACAGTTTTCTGGTCTGCTGATGAGCATTGCGAGGTACATACACTAGATGATTGCTCTGTTGTATGGGCCGGGAAGCCTTCACCATGAGCGATTGGTGCATCTCCGTTTTGTTGCGGAGCGTCTGCTGCTGCCTGGTGGCTGGCGATTGAGTTATCTTCGGCGTTGTCATCAGAGTTGGGCGACTGCTCCCCGTAAGCGTCTTCCCCGTTTAATTCGGCGTGAAGCTGTGCTTCAAGCAATCTAGATTCCTCGAGTATCTCGGCCTCACGTCTCTCTGCTTCTCGTTTCAGCTCAGCCAAGTTGGCCCGCTTTTCGGCGAGCTGAGCCCGACGGATTTCTATCTCAGCGGCATTCGGAGTCCCTTCTCTTGTTGCTTTTCTCCGAAGAAGCCTTTGCCGCAGGTCTTCTGCCTTGACCGGTTCCTTGATGGCATGGAGCGGCGTAGATGGTGTGCTGGGCAATTCATCTGGTCTGGATGGGGCCAAGACAGGGGACTGAACCGCTTCACGCAGAATGTCCGCATTGGCTCCAACGGGTGGAGGCGGCTTGGGAAGCCCTGGACTTGAGGGATGCGATGGTCTAGCGAATGACGTCCTGATAACAGGCGTGGCAGCGTTGCCAGTTGCTTTCGGCGAGCTCGCGTGCGTCACACTCTGCTTGACTTTCCGTCTTTCTTCCATTTCCGCGATCTTCTTCCGCATAAGCTCAATCTCCTGGTGCTTCGCTTTCCAAAGCTCTTCCTTGTCCTTTTCTCTCCCAGGGGTTTGGGCAGCCGTAGATGTAGGTGTATTGATGACACTGGTGGAATAACTCGTCGGATTAGAGGAGGGAAAATCAGTCAAAGGAGGCAGGTTACGTATGGTGCTCCCTCGAACAGATACAGCAGATACAATACCGTCCTGAGGTGTCGGCTTCTCCTCGTCTGATTCTCCATCGAGCTCCATCTCGACGTCTTCTACCTCTCCGTCGCTTTCTTCTTCACTGAGAACGATCTCAATTTTGTCGTAAGACTCTTTTTGGCCGAACGGCCGCTTAGCAGAGGGTCCTGCCTCATCAAAGGAGTCTGATGCTAATGGCCGTTTCTGCGGGAGGCGTACTGGCAGCATGTGCCCACCAGGTGACTGAACAAAGTTGCTCAAAAAATCCGTAGTGGCTTCCTGACTGACGGAGCTTGCTGTCGAGTTCACACTCATCGGTTCGTCGACCTTTTCCATCTGCGGAGGCTCACTCCTCCTATCTACGCTGGGGAAATCACCGACGTCTGCTAGGTTTGTCATGAACAGACCTGGGATTGCGGACACAACGCCGTTCGAGTTGGAATCCGCTGCAGATTCAGCAGGTCCCAGTTTCCGAGAATCTACTGGATATTGAGGAGTGGCCGAGGCTGGGGATGAAGGCACAGAGGCAGCCTTAGGCATGTCAACCTTAGACATGCCTTGAGCCTGCGACTTACACAAGGCCTCCTTCTTGAGCGCCTCCATCTTCTGACGAATCAATTCAGTTTGAGCTTTGTTTTTGGGTTTGGCTGTGGCTTCCAGTGATGGCAAAGGTGGCTTTGCTGGTAGGGAGAGTGGCGTTATAGCAGCCTCAAGTGCAGGATGCGGTTTCGGAGTTTCAGCTGGGGCATCTGGTCGCCTTTCAGGGACAGGCCGAGGCGGTATAGCCTTGCCTGTCTTAGCTGCTAGAAGCTGAGCAATACGATCCTTTCTCTCTATCGCCACGTTCGATGATGGCATAGCAATGGGGGCCTTCTCACTGTGGAGAGTGGCTGAGACGGAAGCCTTGGAGGACTTTGGGACGGTTGATTGCGGCTGCTTGTCAGACTCAGAGTTGGCGGATATCAAGTTCGTACTGGCACGTATCGTGCCGGCGCCTTGTTGTTGTTCGTGATTCATGTTACGGAGAGAAGGATCTGGAAGCTCTTCGGTGGGTTGTGGACTTTGTGAAGCAATTTTCTCAATTTCAACGAGCCTTTGTACTTCAAAGGCAGGTGAGGCTGTTTTGAGTAAGACAAAGTCTTGATCGAGGTCTTCGTACAGGCTCCGAAGGACGTAAGGATCGACCCCTTCTCTTATTAATTCGATGTATTTGATATTATGAGGTACAAGTGAGCGCACAGCGTCCTTGGCTTGTTCGCGCAGCAGTAGGGTGGCAGGTTCCATATGGTCTGCTTTTGCAGGTAGCAAGGGTTTGGCGCTGTCAGAGGTGTTTCCCTGGGTTTCCATCAACTCCATGTCTGGCTCTCCCGAACCCGGTGTTGACGCAGAGGGGGGGTTGTAAGCTGAGATTCAGTAAGCCTGAATCAAACGAAACGCGAATATAAGGTCTTACAAGAAATACTGTCACCATCCGCAGATGGCACGCGGTTGTCCCCGGCTTCTGTCGGACGCTGAAACACGTTGCCCATTGTACTGGAATCGGAGAGCGCAGCTCTTGACGCGGCCGAGACTTGTTTGACAGCACTTTCCGAAGCAGCCAGCGTCGAATGTGGGGCAGAGGTCATTGGTTGGGTTCCTTGATAACACACCTGTTAGACGTTGCTGCTGGTGGGTAGAATTTTTGGAAAACGTACGAGCTGAGTATTCTTCCTGGTTGGAAAAGGCTATTTCCGCAGGCTTCGCCGACAACCTGCTCTGTGCCTTGCTGCCCGGCTGAGTGGGTACTATTACTGACTTTGCTGAACTTGCATCCAACTCGCCGTCACTTAGCTCACCTTCTTCCCTAGCAATTGTCAAGGTATTTTGATGATACTCAGGAGGAGCGGGAGGAATATGTAAAGGTAGTGGGTTCGATTGTTGCGAAAGCGAGCTGCCCATTAAGAAATTATTAGGAGGAGTAGAGGTAGCGGCGAAATGTGGAGGTGGGGGTGGGAACTGAGGAAAGCCAAGATGGGGAATTGGGACTGGAGGGTAGGGCGGCGGTGGTAGGCTGGAACTGGCAAAATGTTTGAATAGGTCTGAAGAGACGTGGAAAGGTGGAGGCGGAATTTGTGGGGACCCAGCGTGTGCTGTGGTGTTTGAGCCTGTCGCATTCGCCATGAAATTGTGGTTGTTGAGCGCGGAGGATGGATGGGGTGAGATTGTTGTGCTGTAGCCTGCTCCGCTATGGGCAGGCGGAAGCTCTGCTCGGGACAGTGTCTGGAGGCCGCCATGTCGCAGGCCAGCATCGGCATAGTTGTACCCAGAATATGCGCCACCAATCGAGGATCTAGGAGGAAAAGGGTTCGACATGGTTGCGGCTGTTGGTGCAATGCAAAGCGAAAGTCAAAAACAACTTATGGCAGGATCTCCGTTACTGGGAAAGCAGAGGAGATGGAGGAGACAGCAGACTCGGCCAATCTAGATCTGCGCGCATGCTGTAGATGTTGGATGATGAAGGATGGGTGCTGGCTCCTCCACAGCGAATTGCGCCAAGTGTGATGAACTGGTTGTGTAAGGTGCGAGTAAGACCACCACAGCTGCCGTCTATCAAGACAGACGAAAACAAAGGAGCTGCGAGGAGGTAGTTACTGAGGGAGTTGGTGCTGGTGCTTCTGGTCTTCGGCGAGCAATGCGTGCAATGCGAGTAGCAATGAAGGTAGGGTGGATCAAGCTGCGTTTGGCGTTGATGAAAGTATGGAAGCCTCTGGCACGGGCAAGTTCATGCAGTTCGTGGTAAATTACGGAGTATTACGTATTGACAAGTACTCGTTAGCTACTAGTAGTTAGGCAGGTAGATCAACTGCTAGTGACTGCAAGGAAAAGGACCAGCTGGACTAACCTAAAAAAGCTAGACTGGTTGCTAGTGGAGGCTGCACCCGCGACGCGCCATTGGCTGTCCAGGGATGGTAGTTATCCGAGTTGGTGCCCTATGTAAACAAATGCTTCGGCTCCTTCAAGACGACTGACATTGATCAAGCAAGCTTTCATGCTGAGTCCTGATGTTGCCTGTGCACATGACCAGCCTCTGTCTTCCTGTTTAGCGAGGTTCTACAACTGCTCTCTTGTTTTGGAGGCTTTTCCTTCTGTACCACTAATGTCTGCTTGTGCCACGGGAACAGCAAGCCCGAAGCTTGGATTATCATCTACGAAGCTTTAACAGCAATATTGCATTCTACGAACAACAACGTTCATCTCCATAATGACGAACGGCGCACTCAATGGCTCTTCTTTGCGCAGGAACCCCTTCAGCAGAAGCTCGCCCTCACCTGCTCCCATGCTTCCCATCCAAGGGCCATCGGCTGGCCGGCCTAAATCGATGGTACTCAATTCTCCTTCAACTCAGAATGCCGGCCATTCACGACACCAATCATTCTCGCCTTCTGGGACTTCGCCTTCCATACCTCACCATGTGCGCCCACATGCGACATCAAGCCGAAACAGCTCTTCAAGCACATTTGCGCCGCAATTTATCAAGACCGAGTCCATGAAAGCGGGAAGTGAAATGGTGAAGGGCATCGAGGGCGAGAACGACTTCTCTGGGAAGCGATATGTGTGGTTAAGAGATTCTGAAAAAGCCTTCATCCGCGGCTGGGTGGCAGCCGACCTCGACAATGGACATGTCATGGTCCAATGCGATGATGGAAGTCAACGAGAAGCGAGCCCCGACTCGATGGATAAGGTCAACCCGGCAAAATTCGACAAGGCGGACGATATGGCGGAGCTGACCCATCTGAACGAAGCTTCGGTCGTTCACAACCTGCACATGCGATACCAGTCAGACCTGATCTACACCTATTCCGGCCTGTTCCTGGTCACCATAAATCCGTATTGTCCTCTGCCAATATACAGTAACGAATATGTGAAGATGTACAAAGGCCAGAGCAGGGAGGATACCCGGCCCCATATCTTTGCCATGGCAGATCAAGCGTTCCGGAATCTTGTCGAAGAAGGCATAGACCAGAGCATACTGGTGACCGGGGAATCAGGGGCGGGCAAGACAGAGAACACGAAGAAGGTTATTCAGTACTTGACCGCTGTGGCTACCACAGACACCCCTAGAGCCAGTCGCTCACCGGTAAAGCAATTCTCCAATCTTTCCCAGCAGATTCTGCGTGCCAATCCTATCCTCGAAGCTTTCGGCAATGCTCAAACCGTGCGCAACAACAATTCTTCTCGATTTGGAAAGTTCATTCGTATCGAGTTCAGCCGATCGGGCCAGGTAGCAGGAGCATTCATTGACTGGTATCTGCTGGAAAAATCGCGTGTAGTCACGTTGAACTCCCAAGAGCGCACGTATCACGTCTTTTACCAGCTCCTTCAGGGTGCGGACGAGAGACTCAAGGACGACTTTCTTTTGTCTGGCATGGATGTGGAGGATTTTGCGTATACACGAGCAGGAAACGATACCATATCTGGAGTGTCGGATAAAGAGGAATGGAACAGTCTCATCGAAGCTTTTCACATCATGAACTTCTCCGACCAAGACCAAAGAGCCATTCTGAAAACCATCGCTGCCGTTTTGCACCTTGGAAACATTACGGTGATGAAAGAAAGTAGCAGGGCCGATCAAGCTTGTCTAACCGCAGAAGCCTATGAAGCCGTTGACAAAGCTTGTAGACTGCTGGGAGTCCAGCCAGAACCTTTCGTGCAAGGTCTCCTCCATCCCAAAGTGAAAGCCGGCCGAGAATGGGTTGAGAAGGTCCAGACTCCAGAACAAGTCCGATTGGCCGTCGATGCACTGTCGAAAGGCCTCTACGAGCGTGGCTTTGGTGACTTGGTGACCAAAATCAACCGGCAGCTCGATCGCGGTGGCATGAGTGGCGATGATACCAAGTTTATCGGTGTCCTTGATATTGCTGGTTTTGAGATCTTTGAAGAGAATAGCTTTGAGCAGCTTTGCATCAATTACACCAATGAGAAGCTGCAGCAATTCTTCAATCACCACATGTTCGTCCTTGAGCAAGAGGAATATGCCCGAGAGCAGATACAATGGCAGTTCATTGATTTCGGGAAGGACCTGCAGCCGACCATCGATTTGATCGAGTTGCCGAATCCGATAGGAATCTTCTCTTGCCTGGATGAGGACTCTGTCATGCCGAAAGCCACGGACAAATCCTTTACCGAAAAGCTCCATTCTCTGTGGGAGAAGAAGACGCCAAAGTACAAACCATCACGGCTCGCACAAGGATTTATCATCACTCATTATGCTGCCGAGGTGGAGTATTCCACCCATGGATGGCTTGATAAGAATAAGGATCCGCTGAATGACAACCTTACGAGGCTCCTGGCGGCTTCCACCGACAAACATGTCGCCAAATTATTCTCCGACTGTGGGGAAGAAGTCGACGATATTAGCAGTCCACGAAGTCGTGTCAAGAAAGGGTTGTTCCGAACTGTTGCACAGAGGCACAAGGAGCAATTGTCAAGCCTCATGGCTCAGCTACACCAGACACATCCCCACTTTGTACGCTGTATACTTCCAAATCACAAAAAGAAACCGAAGCAATTCCACGCACCTTTAGTTCTCGATCAGCTCCGCTGCAATGGCGTGCTTGAAGGCATCCGCATTGCACGCACCGGCTTTCCCAATCGCCTCCCCTTTGCTGAATTCCGATCTCGTTATGAATTGCTGTGTCGCGATATGCCGAAAGGATACCTGGATGGCCAAGAAGCGGCTTCGATTATGCTTGATAGGCTTGGTTTGGACAAGGCGGTTTACCGTGTCGGCCTCACCAAAGTCTTTTTCCGCGCTGGTGTGCTAGCAGAGCTGGAGGAGCAGCGAGATAGCCTCATCCGAGAGATAATGTCACGCTTTCAATCCCTCGCGAGAGGATTTACGCAAAGGCGAATCGCAAACAAACGGCTTCACCGAGCCGAGGCAACTCGCATCATACAGCGGAACTTTAATGTGTACCTTGATCTGCAAGCTAATCCTTGGTGGAGACTGTTGATGAAGATGAAGCCTCTGCTCGGCGCCACACGAACGGCAGGAGAAGTGAAAAAGCGTGACGAGAAAATTCAGCAACTTGAGGTCAAAATGCAGCAAAGCCTTGCCGATAAACAGAGGCTAGAAGAAGACCGGCGTAGGGCCGACATCGAGGTGCAACGCGTCCAGCAAACCCTTGAAAGTGAGCGTGCACTTGCGCTCGACAAGGAAGAGATCTTCAAACGGCTTCAGAATAGGGAGACGGAGCTCAACGAGAAGTTGGCTGATGCTATCGCTGATCAGGAGACGTTGGAGGAGCAGTTGGACCATCTGATGGAAGCAAAGAAGAAAGCGGAAGAAGAGCTTGACCTGAGGAGAACGCAGCTCGAGCAGGCTGGCCTGATCATCACCCGACTTGAAAATGAAAAGAAAGATCTGCAGCAGGAGATCGAGGAGCTAGATAGCCAGTTGGATGAGATAGCAAAGAATCACACAGCCAAGGACGGAAGAGTTGAAGCTCTCGATCAGGAAATCCGAGTGCTGAACAGCCAGTTGAGTTTGAAAGATCGCAAGCTTCAGGAACTGGAGGCGAAACTGCTCAAGACGGACCAAGATTTGGACGTCAAGCTGGCCAACACCACCAAAGAACTCAACGTCTCGAAGAAGCAAGTGAAAGAACTACTCGAAGAGAATCGTTCTACGCGACAGCAGCTCTCCGAACTCTCGTCAACCTCCACTGCTTACGAAGACCTTGTACGGCGAAAGGAGAGTGAGCTGGCAACGTTGCGCGGTGACCTCAAGCGCCATGAGTCGGAAAAGAAGTCGATTGCTAATGAGCGCACTTCCCTAGCATCCCGACACGACTCAATGCAATCGCGACTCCGCGAGGTCCAGGCAGAGATGGATGCCATGAAATCGCAAAAGGCAAACCTCGAGCGCGAAGCCCGGGACGCAAAGACGCTTCTTGAAAAAAGGATTTCGCAAGACGCCCAATCTGGTGAAAGCCGTAAGATGCTTGACAGGCAGATTTCAGACCTCAAGAGCCAACTGTTCGAGGTACAGGCTGAGCTGAGCCGAGAGAGGCAGTCCCGTGATGATGTTCAGATGCTTGGAGAGCATAAGCTGACAGAATTGAAGGACAAGTACGAAAACCTCAACGAGTCAAAGATCATCATTGAAAAGGAGATGTACGTTCAGCAGGACACTCTGAGGCGGGCGACCGAGGCCAGGGCAACGGCCGAACAGAACCGGAAAGAGTTGCAGTCTGAGTTGATCAAGTTGAGGGAGCGATTTAGCAATGTTGAGAATGCTCGAGCGGAGGTGGATAACGAGCGGACACTCTTGAAGCAAAGCAACGAACGGCAAATCGCACTCAAGAAAGATCTCGAGTTCAAGACTAAGCAGGCTGAGGAGGCTGAGGCTGAGAAGGCAAGGCTCTCCGTCGAAGTGCAAAGGCTCAAGACGACCATGATGGAATCCGACAATTTCCGAATCCATCATGATCAGCACAAGGAGAGACTCGAGCGAGAACTCGTGACGGTCAAAGGACGCTTGACGGCATCGGAGAACGACAACAAGGTACTGTTGAACAAGATTCAGCTCAAGAATCTCGACATCGCACGGAGCAATTCAAAGGCAGGCGATACTCAAAAGTTCCGCTTGACGCAATTGCAAAGTGAAAAGGGCAGGCTCGAGGAAGAAAATAAGAAGCTCTCCAGACAGCTCACGGATGCCACGGTCTCCATCACCTCGCTCGAAAAGCAAAAAGAGAAGCTTACTCTCAGCCTCGAAGATCTGAATCATGAGGTCGCCAGGGAGCACAAGACGAGCAGGAGCGCGGAGAAAGCTTCCTCTACCATCAATATGCAGCTTGCGAAAGTGAATCGCGACCTCGAGGCAGAACGACAGCTCAAAACGCAAGCGCAGGCCAACACACGCCAGCTCCAAGCGAGCCTTGATCAAGCCAACAAGGAGATCGACGAGTGTCATCAACAGCTCATGCTCTTACGGAAGGTTTTCGATACTGAGCGCTCGGATTCACCGACGGACTGGACTTCAGCGAAGCCAGATCTATCTCGTGTCATCGACCTGGCGACTCTAGTCGAAGCACTACAGACCGACCTACGAACCAGCGTCGAGAAATGCTTCCGTGCTGAGAGCCAACTAGCAGAGATGCGGAGACGGCATGAGGATGAGATGACGGAGCTTGATGCAAGGTACTCGAACTCCAAACGCGCTCTACTGGAGGAGATGGATCAGAATCAGGTACCGACACCGAATAACGCCAGATCGCCTACTCGAGCTCTGCGCAAGGCTTCCAATCCCATCAATCACCGCTACTCGAACAACACGACCCCGAACCGGTTGCGTGATATGAAGGAAAACATCGGTCCTGATTCAGGTCGATCTGACCGCACGGTCGACACGGTCACATATCAGAAGAAGATGGACATGGCGACCGAGCTGGAGGAGTTGCAGAATCAGCTACAGATGACACAGATGCAAAATCGACACCTGCAGGCCCAGCTTGATCGAGGCACGCCGAGTCGAGATCTCTGGGGCGCCGAAGACAGTCCATCGGTGCGAAGGGTGCAGAAGCTGGAGCGCGAGAATGGAAGATTGCACGATCGGCTGGATGATTCGGCGAAGAAGGTATCGGCCCTGGAAAGAAGCATCAGGACGGGTGAGCTGAGCCTACGAGATGTGCAGGCCAAGAGTCACGAAGAGCTGTACGACCTCATCAATTCGCAGGAGCAGAGCCGGAAGTCCTTGTTGCAGACGCACAACTCGGTGGTTGCGGATCTCGCGGAGGCCAAAGCCCAATTCGACAAAATCAAGCACGCAAAGGCTGCCACGGAGGTGGAGCTCCGTGACGCAACGACAGATCTGCGGGAGCTGAGTCTCGCACAGGAGCAGGATGCGGCGAGTCGGCAACAGCTTCTACAGGAGTTTTCGGACCTCCAGATCCGGCTTGACGCTGAGTCGAGCAAAGTCGGCGATTTGAGCTCCAGTCTGAGTCTGTACAAGACGAGGTCGGACGAATATTTCAGCAAGCTCGAGCAGGCCGAGATTGCCGTGCTCAAGGCCTCGAGAGCTGAAAGCTTTGCCAAAGCCCAGGCGAGGGAGGCCGAGGATACGTGTGCGACCATCATGGCGGAGCGGAAGCAGATGGACAACCTGGTTGAGGACCTGCAGCGGCAGACGCAGAGCTATGAGGAGAGGGTCGAGGATCTGGCTGCCGATCTGGACAGTGTGACACAGGCGAAGAAAAGGTTACAACATGAGCTGGAGGATTACCGGAGTCAGCGCGCCATGGACATTGAGGATAAGGAGACGAGTATGGAACAGGCGAGGAGGAAGTATGCCATGGAGTTTTCCACGCTGAGCCACGATTTGGAGATCGAGCGGGAGAACGTGATTGGCCAGAGGCAGGAGAACTCACGTTTGAGGGATGAGCTGGAGGAGCTGCGAGGGAAGTGGGACGACGAAGTGCTGAACTCGAGCAGCTGGGCCAAGGAGAAAAGCAGGATGGAGATGACGCTCCAGGACCTGGCCAAGTCGCGAGACGAGGCAGCCGCCGCCCACAGCGACGCCCAG
>Ga0123337_10005548_pt1 | contig 12387 bp, 7 predicted proteins | sample frozenSSSSmetaG_FD_89792 | JGI IMG/M metagenome (GOLD analysis project Ga0123337, IMG submission 89792) | Glacier valley bacterial and archeal communities from Borup Fiord, Nunavut, Canada, to study Microbial Dark Matter (Phase II) -... | ecosystem: Environmental > Aquatic > Freshwater > Ice >...
TCAAGCGATCGCCTATCAAATGCTCAAGAGCATGGGACTCGGCGACGCGGAGTACAGCTGCTTGGTGGCGCTGTGGGACCGCGAATCGCACTGGAACGTGTATTCGAGCAACAGTTCGAGCGGTGCGTACGGCATACCGCAGGCACTTCCCGGAGACAAGATGGCGTCGGCTGGCGCGGACTGGGCGACCAATCCGGCGACACAAATCACCTGGGGGCTTGGATACATCGCGGACCGCTATTCGACGCCGTGTGGAGCGTGGGCGCATTCGGAGTCGGTCGGCTGGTACTGACCGAGCGTCAGCGGAGCGAACCGTATGCTGGAATCATGCCCCGTTCTAACCGGCCCAGGGGTCGTCGGGGGGATGACCCGGGCGACGAGGCCGCTGACCTCTCGCGGGCGCTGCTCGGGCTGCGCACCGTGGACCACCGCCGTGACGGTGACTGGAACGTGCAGACACTGACCGGCGACTCCTCGACTAAGCCGTACACGTGTCCCGGATGCCGTCTCGAGATCTCGACGGGAACGCCGCATCTTGTCGCGTGGCGTGCGGATGGCGTACTCGGTGATGCGGACGATCTCGCGGCACGTCGGCACTGGCACACGCACTGTTGGCGGATTCGCCCGTGAACGCGGGGGAGAGCGTGGTCCCGAGGGATATGACGCAACCCGAGGTGATCACGTGATCGAGATTCGCGGCGGACTGGAGCTTCCCGCTCGTCGAGAAGACATCGAACTCCACACGAGCGACGGGCTGACTCTTGTCGGGGAGCTCGCGCTGCCCGCGACCGCTGAGCCGGTCGCGACGATTGTTGCGCTGCATCCGCTGCCGACGGCGGGCGGATTTATGGACTCGCACATCATTCGCAAGGCCGCCGCGCGGCTGCCCGCACTGGCCGATCTCGCGGTTCTGCGTTTCAATTTCCGAGGCGTGTCCTCTCCGCGGGGTGCGTCGCAAGGCACCTTCGGCGACGGGATTGACGAGCAACACGATCTCGCCGCAGCGATGAACTTCGTGCGTGAGCAGGGACTCCCCCACCCATGGATCGTCGGGTGGTCTTTCGGCACCGAGGTAGCGTTGCGGTTCGGCCTGCGGTATCCCATCGATGGTGCGATAGTGCTGTCGCCGCCACTGAAGCGAGCTACCCCCGACGACGTGGCCTCATGGGCGGGAAGCGGCAAGCGGCTGGTGGCGATCATTCCCGAATTCGACGACTACGTGCGACCCGACGAGGCGCGCGAGCGATTTGCGAGCGTCCCCGAGACCGAGTTGGTCATTGTCTCTGGCGGACGTCACCTCTGGGTGGGCGAGCAACAAACCTATCGAGTGCTGAGCGAGATCGTTGCGCGGCTCAACCCGGCTGCCCTTCCGTTGCCGGAGTCCTGGCCCGAGCCGTAGCGAGGGTCGGTGCCGCGCGCTAGCGCTCTGCCTGCCGCGGGATCACGACCTGCTCGGTGATGAGCAGAATGGCCGCGGCGACCGGGATGGCGATGAGCGCGCCGAGCACACCGAGGAGCGTGCCGCCCGCGAGGGCCGCGATCACGACGATCGCGCCCGGTACTTTAACCGCTTGCGACATGATGCGCGGGTTGAGCACATATGCCTCCACCTGCATGTAAATCAGGTAATAACCGCCGACAAAAAATACACTAGGAGCTCCATTGAAGGCGAGGACGATGAGGGTGTTCACGATTGAGCCAGAGAGGGTACCGACGAGTGGGATGAGCGACCCGAGGAACGCGATGAAAGCGAGGAGCGCAGAAAATGCAACCGGGATGCCGAATAGGGGAAGCACGAGTGTCAGGTAGATAAAAGAGAGGACGCCGTTGACGAGCGCTAAGCCGCCCTGCCCAACCACGAAACGGCCCACCGCGTGGCTGATCTGCTCGGCGAGGTCGATGAAGGTCTCTCGCCGCGAGGCCGGAACGAGTCGATACATGCCGCGCTTGATTGACGTGAGCGACGAGACGAAGTAAATCGTGAGGATAAAGATGATCACCGCGCCAGTGATCCCCGTGGCTATGTTGATGCCAACCGTGAGCACTCCGCCGCCGATACTTGTGAAGTTCAGCGACTTGACCCACGTTGTTGCGGAATCGATCAGACCCTGAAGACCCAGCCACGGGAACGTCCGTTGAATGGAATCGCGAATGGAGTTGTCGGAGAAGGCGGTGATGAGCGACGGAATCGTCTTGATTGCCGTCTGGACTTGGCTGACGATCGCGGGGATGATCGCGAGAATAACCCCGATAAACACCCCGGCGACCGCGAGAATCACGGTGAGGATTGCGACCGGGCGTGGGAAGCGGTGCCTCTCCAGCCAACTGACGAGCGGGTCGAGCCCCAAGGCGAGGAACAGCGCCGCACCGACGTAGGTGAGGATCGTCGCGAGGTTACCGATCGTGACGCCGATTCCCACGGCGAGTAGCACTCCCAACCCGCCGAGTAATCCGACACGAAAGGGGTTCTGTATCTTCACGGCGGTTCCTTTATCGTCGATGATGGGTACGAGTAAAGGTTACTGCTCCGCTGTGACGCGTTCGGCATCTTGCAAAACGCCTCGCAAGTTTTCGAAATACCCTGCGACGGTTTCGCGCTCAAGCTTAATCTTCGCGAGGCGTTCTTCGGCCTCCGACACGAGTTGTGAACTGCGCATGTCGGCGTCCTTGATCGTGGCCCTTGCTCGCGCTTCCGCGGCGCTCACCACCGAGGATGCGTGCGCATCCGCTTCCTCGCGCACGGCCTTCGCTTGCGCCTTCGATGTGCTCTCGAGCGATTGCGCTTCGTTGCGCTTGTCGTTGGCGTTACGAATCGCTTCCGCGAGCTGAGCCTGGGCCTCGTCGAGGTAGTTCTGTGTCTGGGCGGTTGCCTCGCGGTGCTTGGAGAGGAACTCCTTTTCGGCGTCCTCGCGACGGGTCTTGAGCTCAAGCTCGAGGTCGTTGCGCGCTTGCTCCGCATCGCGGGTGAGGCTCGTACGAAGCTCGTCGCGCTGGTGCGCGAGTGACGCCCTCGTTGTCTCGGTCTCGCTCGCGAGTTCTGCCCGCTGGCGCTCGATATCGCGGGCGAGATCGGTCGTGTGTTGCTCGATATCGTGCGCCAGTCGTGCGCGCGCGTCGGCAATCTCGGTTTCAGCTGCCGACCGCTTTGTCGCGATCTCTGCTTCGGCCGCGGCACGACGCTCCGCGATCTCGGCCTTGAGCGTCGATCGTGCGGCGGCCGTGTCGGCGGCCAGTTCGTTTCCGGCCGTCGCGATCTCGGCATCGAGGGCGGTCCGTGCGGACGAGGTCTCGGTTTCGAGCGTTGCGCGTGCTGCGGCGGTGTCCGCTTCGAGGGCCGCGCGCGCTGCGGCTGTGTCTGCTTCGAGCGTTGCGCGGGCTGCTTCCGTGTCGGCGGCGAGGTTCGCGTAGCCGGCCTCGACATCCGCTTGAAGCTTCGCCTGTGCTGCCTGCGTCTGGTTGGAGAGCTTCTCTTGGGCTGCCGCCGCTTCGTTGCGAAGCTTGGTGCGCGTGGCGCTCGTCTCCGCGGCGAGCGACTCGCGCCCGGTTGCCAGCTCGGCCTCGAGTTCGGCGCGCCCTGTGTCGAGCTCACGAGCGAGGTCGGTGCGACCCTGTTCAATGTCGCGAGCGAGCGTGGCGCGCTGAGTAGCGTTGTCATTGTCGAAGTTTGCGCGGCCCAATTCCGAGTCTCGAGCAAGCTGCGCCGCCGCTTCGCGGGCTTCGGCGGCTTCTCGCTCGGCAGCGACTCGCAGTTCGGCCGCGGATCGCTCCGCCTCGGCCGTGAGCGCAGCCGCTTCGCGTTTCGCGGTTGCGCGGGTTTCCGCGGTCTCCGTTGCTAAGGCCGCGCGGATTGCCGCGGCCTCGCGCAGCGCATCCTGATTAAGGGCTTCGGCTTCGGCGCGTGCGCGGGCGGTCTGCTCCTCCGCCTCGCGGGTGGCATCGGCGCGGGTCTTCGTCGCACTGGACGCGGCATCGTCCACGAGGGTCTGCGCCGTAGTCACACTGTCCGCGCGAAGCTTATCGACGTCGGACTGCACTGTGCTTCGCAAACGTTCGGCGTCGATATCCGCCTGACCGATGAGCCGCGTCGACTGCTCCTCGGCCACGCGCAGCGTGTTCTCGAGCTTGGTGCCGAGCCCCGCGTATGTGGGGCTGCCGGTCTCGTCGAGTTCGGCCTGAAGGTCTTCGTTTACCGCGAGAAGTCTCTTGACTTCCTTGGCCGCGTCCATCCTCTCCGTCCGTGCTTGGATGAGCTCGCGTCGCATGTCTCCAACAACGCGGTCGACTTCGTCTTTGCGGTAGCCGCGCATTTCGGTTCCGAAATCGGTCTCGTCAACGGCCATGGTTTCTCCTTGCGCGGTCGGAACAACCCTCAGAGTTTAGCGTGCGTCGGGAGCGGGATTCACGGTGAAGTCGGCCCGGCGCTTACAGCGATCTCCCAGTAACGTCCCAGACTCAGAGTTGGGTGCCCACCGGGGTGTCGGCTAGTCTGAAGTGTCTTTATTGCTGTTACTTCCACTTTTCTTGGGAGCCCCTCCTCTCGTCCCTAGTGCGAACGCCCGCCTGTGAACAGTCACATGGCCGGCGGAGGGTGCCATGACCTGTTGTCAGGCCTGGCAGCACGAAAGGAGTAGTTCGTGCGATTTGTTCTCGCCATTATTTGTTTTGTTGTCGCTGCCGGAATGATCGGTTACGGAATCGCGCAGCGCACCGTTCTCCTCGAGCCCGACCAGGTCGACGTGTCGACCGTCGTGTCGGGCGGAAACGCCGTGACGGTCATCGACGGTGCAACCCTCAACGCGTTCCCCGGAGTCCAGACTCTCTCGGCCAAGGGCGATGGAAAGATTTTCGCCGCATACGGGCGAACGAGCGACATCGAAGCCTGGCTCGGCAACACCACCTATACGAAGGTGGGTTACGACAAGGCCAGCAATTCGCTCACCAGCTCGGTTGTTCCCGGAAAAGAAACGGCGGTGCCCGACCCAACCGGCTCCGACCTGTGGTTCGGCGAGTTCAGCAACGACAAGGCGGTTCTTGCGACGGTCAACGTTCCTGCCGACGTCTCGTTCATCGTGATCTCGGACGGCAAGTCTCCCGCACCGGCAAACCTTCGGATTTATTGGCCGCTCGACAATTCGACCCCGTGGGCCGCGCCGCTCATCGGAGGGGGAGCAATCGTGCTCATCGTCGGCCTCGGGTTCTTGCTGTGGGCAACCAACCACATGCGCAGCGGGCGCGGGCCGCGTCGAAAGGCCCAAAAGATGCCGAAGGTTCCGCGCAAACCCGCGCTTAAGCCACAGTCCCGTAAGGCCATCGACGCCCCCGCGAGCGGTCGTCGGCGCGGGATGACCGCTGTGCCGGTGGTTCTCGTGGGACTTCTCGCACTCAGCGGGTGCAGTGCCATTTTTCCGACAGCCGGGCCGGCGAGCGTTCCCACCCCATCAAGAAGCGCCGCCTCCCCGATTTCCTCTCTTGACCCGCCCGCGGTGACCGCGCGCCAAGTGGAACGGATCATCTCCAAGGTCAGCGTCGTCACGACGAAAGCCGACAAAGATCGTGACGCGAAACTGATCGCCACGAGATTCACGGGAGCGGCGCTGCAGCTTCGGCTCGCGAACTACACGATTCGCGGCGTCGACCCGACGATTGCCGGTCTCCCGACGATTCCGGATGGACCCGTCAAGCTCACTTTGCCGCAGCAGACTCTTACCTGGCCCAGAACGGTATTCGCAGTCATCCAGGACGACAAGGACACCAAGATTCCGCCGGTCGCAGTGTTCCTCGAACAAGACAATCCTCGATCCGACTACAAGGTCAGCTACGCAATCACCCTTGAGCCGTCGGTGCAGTTGCCCGACGTCGCACCGGCGAATGTGGGAGCCTCACGCTTGTCCCCGGACAGCGGCCTACTCAAGCTGACCCCGAAGGATGCCGCCCTGGCATACGGGGACATCCTCGAGAAGGACGTCGATAGCGCCACCTACCTCGAATTCGACAAGACCGGGGACAGTTTGCGGACCGCTGTGGGACTCACATACAAGCAGGGGATCAAGGCCTCGCTACCGTCGACGGCGAGTGTGTCATTCGGCCACGCCATCGGGCCGGCACCAGCGATCGCCTTGGCGACCAACAGTGCCGGTGCGATCGTCGCGGTGAATCTCAATGAGATCACGACCGTGAAACCGGTCGAAGCCGGGGCAGCCGTCAACCCGACGGGGGCCGTCAAGGCTCTCTCGAATATCTCGGTGAGTACGTCCGGCGTCGTGGCGACGTACGGGGACCAATTACTGTTCTTCATTCCCGCGGCGGGCAGCGATGCCAAGATTGTGCTGCTCGGCTACAGCCAGGGCCTTGTAACCGCCAAGGAGATCTAATGTCGAATGCCCCCCTGAGTTCAGCGTCCCTCCGTGGGGCCATTGACCTGTCGTCGCTCGTTCGCCCGCCCGCGCCCGCGCCCGGCGCTGGCGGAAGCGCACCGGCTGGGGGCATCGTCCGGGTGGCGACGGATGCGACCTTCACCCAGATCCTCGATCTGTCGTCGATCGTGCCGGTGGTCGTCGAGTTCTTCGGGCAGGGCCTCGAACCGACGCTGGGTCCGGTGGTCAGACAATACGGTGGACGACTCGCGCTCGCGACCGTCGACGGCACGGCGAACCCGCAATTGGTTCAGGCGTTCCAGGTCGAGCATGTTCCGACGGTCGCAGCGGTCATCGCCGGCCGGCCAATTCAGTTGTTCACGGGCATGCTCGCCGACGCCGGATTGCGCGATGTGTTCGAGCAACTCCTGCAGGTTGCCGCACAGCAGAACGTCACGGGGACGATTGCTGAAGACGGTGACACCGGGGACGGCACCGAGGCCACTCCCGTCGAAGAGCCGCTGCCCCCGCACCACCAAGAGGCGTACGACGCGATCTCGACCGGGGACTTTGCGACCGCAATTCGGGAGTACGAGACCGCGATCGCGCAGAACCCGCGTGACCAGCTTGCTGTGGCTGGGCTCGCGCAAGTTTCGTTGCTTGCACGCTTGGACACTGCGTCAGCCGAGTCTGTTCGAGCCGCCGCGGCCGCCCACCCCGAGGACGCCCAAGCCCAGCTCGCCGTTGCCGACCTCGATGTCGCCGGCGGCCACCTCGATGACGCGTTTGCGCGCTTGCTTGACCTCTTCCCCACACTCGACGCGGCCGGGAAGAATCTCGTGCGCACCCGTGTCCTCGAATACTTCGAGATCACGGGTGCAGACGATCCGCGAGTGGTCGTCGCGCGCCGCAGACTCACCGGGCTTCTGTACTAGCTAGAGCGACCGGTAGCTGCGCGGCGTGAGCCACAGCCCGCCGAGGGGCGGAAGCGTGAGTTCGACCGATGCCGGGCGACCGCCCCACGGCTCATCTAGTGCGTCGACCGAGCCGAAGTTGCCGACGCCCGATCCACCGAACTCCGCGGCATCCGTGTTGATGACTTCGTCCCAGGTGCCCCCCACCGGCAGGCCCACTCGGTAAGGTCCGATTGGGTTGCCACTGAAGTTGAAGATGCCCACGAGTGGCGCTCCGCCGTGCGACCAGCGCACGAATGCGAGCACGTTCTGGGCGGCGTTGCCGCCGTCGAGCCACTCGAAGCCGGCTGGCGTATTGTCTTGCTCCCAGAGCGCGGGAGAAGCGGCGTACACGCGGTTGAGTGCGCCGACGAGTTTCTGCAGGCCCTGATGGATGGGCTGGTCGAGAATCCACCAGTCCAGCCCGCGTTCCTCGCTCCACTCGCTCGGCTGACCGAACTCGCTACCCATGAAGAGCAATTGCTTGCCGGGGTGGGCCCACATGAATGAGAGGTACACGCGCATGTTGGCGAGCTTCTGCCACTGGTCGCCCGGCATCTTGTGTAGCAGTGATCCCTTCCCGTGCACGACTTCGTCGTGGCTGATCGGCAGCAGGAAGTTCTCGCTAAAGGCATAGAAGAAGGAGAACGTGATGTCGTTGTGGTGGTACGAGCGGTACATCGGGTCTTCCTGCATGTACTGCAGCGAGTCGTGCATCCAGCCCATGTTCCATTTCAGGCCATAACCGAGCCCGGATGACGCGGTCGGCTTGGTCACGCCGGGCCAACTCGTCGACTCCTCGGCGATCATCACGATGCCGGGATTGCGCTTGTATGCGGTCGCATTGACCTCCTGCAAGAAGCTGATCGCCTCGAGGTTCTCGCGTCCGCCGTACTTATTGGGCAACCATTCGCCGTCCTTGCGCGAGTAGTCGAGATAGATCATGCTCGCGACCGCATCCACCCGCAGCCCGTCGATGTGGAACTCCTCGAGCCAGTACAGCGCGTTAGCAACCAAGAAGTTGCGCACCTGCGACTGGCCGAAGTCGAAGATGTACGTGCCCCAGTCCATTTGCTCGCCGCGGCGGGGGTCGGAGTGTTCGTAGAGCGGCTCGCCATCGAAGCGTGCGAGGGCCCACTCGTCCTTCGGAAAGTGTCCTGGCACCCAGTCCATGATCACGCCGATGCCGGCGCCGTGCAGTCGGTCGATGAGGTATTTGAGGTCGTCGGGATGCCCGAACCGGCTTGTCGGCGCGTAGTACCCGGTGACCTGGTAGCCCCACGAACCTCCGAACGGATGCTCGGCGAGCGGCATGAACTCGACGTGGGTAAAGCCGGTCAGGGCGAGGTATTCGATGAGCTGATCCGCGAGACCGCGGTAGTCCAGCCCGGGCCGCCACGACCCAACGTGCAGCTCGTACACGCTCATGGGAGAGTTGTGCGGGTCGGTGTTCGCGCGCCGCGTCATCCATTCGTCGTCGCCCCAGGTGTAGAGGCTCTCGCCGACCTTCGATGCCGTCGCTGGCGGAATTTCGGTGTAGCGAGCCATTGGATCGGCCCGGGTGACCCACGTCCCCGAGGCGCTGAGGAGCTCGAACTTGTATGCGCTCCCGGGCATCAGCGCGGGAATGAAGAGTTCCCACACTCCGTTGTCGTCGAGCCGGCGCATGGCGTGCCCGACGCCGTTCCAATCGTTGAAGTCACCGACCACGCGAGCGGCGCGCGCGTGGGGCGCCCAGACCGAGAAGCTCGTGCCCACGACATCCTCGTGCGGCCGGAAGTGCGCCCCGAGCACTTGCCACAACTGCTCGTGACGGCCCTCACCCCACAAGTACAGGTCGATATCCCCGACCGATGGCACGAACCGATAGGGATCATCCGCCGTCCAGGTTGGACCATTCTCGTAGGTCGTTTCGATCGCGTAGGCCTGGCCGGGCGCGGAGACAGTGCACTCCCACAGTCCGTCGGCGATGTGAATCAGTGGTGCCCGCGATGCGTCGGCGCGCACGGCTGTCACGGTTGCCGCGAGCGGGCGAACGACCCGGATGACGAAACCGTCGCCCGAGGGATGCTGCCCGAGGGCATCGTGGGGGCGAGGATTGGTGCCGTTTGCGAGGCTCGCACTGTGCTCGCGGCTCAGGGAGCTCGGTGCCGGTGACGGTGTTGACTCCGGTGTCGGCTGGGACCTGGGCGCCCCGGTCGGCGACTCTGCCGCCGCGGGGGTCTTCTTCGCTGCCATGTCAGGCCTCTCAGATTTCTGCTCGGGGGAACTCCACGCGCAAGATGTGCACGGGTTCGGTAAACGCATCGAGGCGCACGTAGTTATCCCGGCCCCAGTGAAACCGGGAACCCGTGATCAGGTCGACGACCGTGAACTCGTCGTCGGCATTGAGTCCGAAGCGAGTCGGGTCGAGATGCACGGTTGTCTGGCGCACGCTGTGCGGATCGAGGTTCGCCACGACGATGATCGCGTCGGGTTTTCCGCCCTCCACGTATGCCCCCGCGAGGTACTTCGAGTACACGAGCATGCACTCGTCGTCGCTCCAGTGCACCTCGAGGTTGCGCAATTGGCGCAGGGCAGGATGCGCCGCTCGAATCAGGTTGAGCTTGGTGAGGTACGGCGCGAGCGACGTCCCCGCTTTGTGTGCCGCGACCCAGTCCCGTTGTTTGTACTCGTACTTCTCGTTATCGATGTTCTCTTCGCTACCGGGGCGCGCGACGTGCTCGAACAGTTCGTAGCCCGCATACACACCCCAGCTGGGACTCGCGGTGGCGGCGAGCGCCGCTCGGATCTTGTATGCGGCCGGTCCACCGAACTGCAGAAACTCTGTGAGGATGTCTGGCGTGTTCACGAAGAGGTTCGGTCGGAACGCCGCCGCAGTCTCCTTCGAAATGCTCGTAAAGAACTCCTCGAGCTCGACCTTGGTGTTTCGCCAGGCGAAGTAGGTGTACGACTGTTGGAACCCGACTTGCCCGAGCGATTGCATCATCGCCGGACGCGTGAATGCCTCGGCCAAGAACACGACGTACGGGAATTCGGCGTTAATCTCGTGCAACACGAGCTCCCAGAACTGCAGCGGCTTGGTGTGCGGATTGTCGACGCGGAAGATCGTCACCCCGAGGCTGATCCAGTACCTGAGCAACCGGAGCACTTCGGCCCGAATCCCGTCAGGGTCGTTGTCGAAATTGATCGGGTAAATGTCTTGGTATTTCTTCGGCGGGTTCTCCGCGTATGCAATCGTTCCGTCGGGCAGCGTCGTGAACCACTCGGGATGCTCGCTCACCCACGGATGGTCTGGCGACGCCTGCAGAGCAAAATCAATGGCGATCTCAAGCCCGATCCGCCGCGCCGCCTCAACGAACGTGGTGAAATCCTTGACGGTGCCAAGGTCTGGATGAATCGCGTCGTGGCCGCCATCGGCGCTCCCGATCGCCCACGGCGAGCCGGGGTCTCCCGGCGTGGTCGTGAGCGTATTGTTGGGACCCTTGCGGCCGGTGAGACCGATCGGATGAATCGGTGGCAGATAGAGCACGTCGAATCCCATGTCGGCTACCGCTTGGAAGCGTTTCGCCGCCGTGCGGAACGTTCCGCTCGTCCACGTGCCGTCCTTGGCTTGCTTGGCCCCCTCGCTGCGCGGGAAGAACTCGTACCAACTGCCGACGCCGGCGCGCTCGCGCTCGACGCGTAGGGGGATCGGCTCGGTTTCGGTCACAAGACTCGCGAGCGGCTTAGCTTCGATCGCGGCCGTGAGCTTCGGGTCGAGGGCGATCGTGAGCTTCGCTTCGGGCGTGAGCGAGGGATCGGCGAACGCAGCGGCGGCATCCCCAACAACTTTTCGAGATCCCGCCCGGTCGAGCAGCAGTCTGCCCATCGTGACCATGAGCTCGACATCGACGCCTGCGGGAATCTTGAGTTCGGCGTTGTGCAGCCAGGTCGCCCAGTCGTCGGTGAATGCGCGTACTCGCCAGGTCCACTCGCCCGAGATCGGGAGCACCGCTTCCGCGCGCCAGCGGTCGGTGCCGGGGGCGGTCGGGCGCATCCGGTAGGTCGTCGACCGACCCTCGGGATCCGTGACAATCAGGCGCACGCCCAGCAGGTCGTGTCCCTCGCGGAATACGGTCGCCTCAAACGGCACAACCTCACCACGGTAGGCCTTCGCGGGCCACCGCACCTCGGGCTGCTGAGGCGCGAGGAAACGAATCGGGATGCGACCCAGCTTTGGTTCGTACTCGATACCCACGCTGGAACCGTACCGCGTTTCCCCTCGTGCTCCCTAAGGAAAACCGCCACTGGCGCGCGCAAAGTGTCCGCATTCACGCGGACAGGTTCTGTACCCCTGACTGGGGATTATCGTCGGCCTTACTGTTGCGTACTGTCGGTAAGTGGGGGGAAACCACAGTTTGGGGCGGCACCTAACAACCGGCTTCGCTGTTGATCACTTTCCAGCTTGAAGCAGTACATAACACCGAACAACCCGGAAGGAACTCGTCTACCCGAGGGGTTCCTCGTCACCGTGGGTGCGGCCTGTGCCGCGCCCGAACGGTGGCGTCGATCCTGACCGAGCACGTCGGTGCACAACTCACCGGTGCCGTGGCACCTGTCGAAAGGAACACCATGAACAAGCTCATCAAGGGTGCGATCGCTGCGGCTGTCGGTATCGCACTGCTCATGGGTGGCGCAACCACCCTCGCATTCTGGAATGACTCTGCCAACGTGCCCGGTGGCACGATCAGCGCGGGAACGCTCACGATCGCTGTCCCTGGCACCATTCCCGCCACGGATGGCTGGAAGAGCGGCTCGACCGCGATTGCCAACATCTCGAACTACCGCATAATTCCAGGCGAGACCATCACCTACACGAAGACGTTCAGCGTCACCGCGACGGGTGACAAGCTCACCGCCGCGGCGGGGCTGACCGGTGGAGCAATCACGGCCGCGTCCGCGTCCGCAGCCGATGGCGCACTAGCCGGCTACCTGACCAAGACCGCGACCTTCACGGTCGGCGGGGTCAGCACGTCGACCGTCAACGCCGCCGCTGGGACGCAGACCGTGGTCGTCACGACCACCCTGACGTTCCCGAA
>Ga0123337_10005552_pt1 | contig 12378 bp, 10 predicted proteins | sample frozenSSSSmetaG_FD_89792 | JGI IMG/M metagenome (GOLD analysis project Ga0123337, IMG submission 89792) | Glacier valley bacterial and archeal communities from Borup Fiord, Nunavut, Canada, to study Microbial Dark Matter (Phase II) -... | ecosystem: Environmental > Aquatic > Freshwater > Ice >...
AGCCCCGAGCACCCGCTGGCGGCGAGCTCGGCGGCGAAGCCCTCGACGCCCCGGCGCAGCACGAGGTTCCAGTAGGTCATCACCAGCGAGGGCGCACCGGCGTCCCGCACGGCGGCGGTGGCGTCGAGCACGTCGACCACCCGGGACCCACCGGCGAGCGCGGCCTCGACCGCGCGCTGGATGACGGGGCCGTCCATCAGGGGGTCGCTGTAGGGGACGCCGACCTCGACGATGTCGACACCGGCCTCGACCATCGCGACCATCGCCTCGATCGACCCCGGCACGTCGGGGTAGCCGACCGGCAGGTAGCCGATCAGAGCCGCCCGACCCTCGGCGCGGCAGGCGGCCAGGACCTCGGAGACGCCGCTCACACCTGCGCCCCTGCCTGGGAGAGCTGCGCGTCGTCGAGCATGCCGAAGTACCTCGCGGCCGTGTGCACGTCCTTGTCCCCCCGGCCGGAGAGGTTGACGAGCAGCACCGCCTCCGGTCCGAGCTCGCGCCCGACCTGCATGGCGCCGGCGAGGGCGTGGGCCGACTCGATGGCCGGGATGATGCCCTCGGTGCGGCACAGCAGCTGGAACGCCTCCATCGCCTCGTCGTCGGTGACGGCGCGGTACTCGGCCCGCCCGCTGTCGAGCAGGAACGAGTGCTCGGGCCCGACGCTGGGATAGTCGAGGCCCGCGGAGATGGAGTGCGACTCGACGGTCTGGCCGTCGTCGTCCTGCATCACGTAGGTGAAGGCCCCGTGGAGGACGCCCTTCTCCCCGGCAGCGAACCGAGCAGCGTGCTTGCCCGTCGTGATCCCCGCCCCGGCTGCCTCGAGCCCCACGAGGCGGACCTGGGTGTCGTCGAGGAAGCGGTGGAAGATCCCGATGGCGTTGGAGCCGCCGCCGATGCAGGCGAGGACGACGTCGGGCAGCCGCCCGACGAGGTCGAGCACCTGCGCCCGGGCCTCGACCCCGATGACGCGGTGGAAGTCACGCACCATCTCGGGGAAGGGGTGCGGCCCGGTCACCGTGCCGAGCACGTAGTGGGTGTCGTCGACGTTGGCGACCCAGTCGCGCAGCGCCTCGTTGACAGCGTCCTTGAGGGTCTGGCTGCCGTTCTCGACCGCGACGACCTCGGCTCCGAGCAGCCGCATCCGCGCGACGTTGAGGGCTTGCCGCTCGGTGTCGACCTTGCCCATGTAGACCACGCACTCCAGGCCCAGGAGGGCGGCGGCGGTCGCCGTGGCGACCCCGTGCTGGCCGGCGCCGGTCTCGGCGATGACCCGCCTCTTGCCCATCCGCCTGGTGAGCAGGGCCTGACCCAGCACGTTGTTGATCTTGTGCGAGCCCGTGTGGTTGAGGTCCTCGCGCTTGAGGATGATGCGGGCACCGCCGGCGTGCTCCGCGAAGCGCGGCACCTCGGTGATGATGCTGGGCCGTCCGGTATAGGTGCGGTGCAGCCGCTCGAGCTCGCCGACGAACTCGGGGTCGACCATGGCCTTCCGGCGCACCTCGTCGAGCTGCTCGAGGGCCGGGATGAGAGCCTCGGGCACATAGCGACCACCGAAGTCACCGAACCGCCCCGGGGTGGGTGCCGGGGCCCGCGTCTGCGCCGGGGTCGGCGGCATCGGGGTCACCGGGGCCGCGTCGCCCGGGGTGTCGGTCGGGGTGTCGGTCGGGGTGTCGGTCGTGGTCATCGGGCCACCTCCACGGTCTCGGTGCTACTGGTGGAGCTACTGGTGGTGCTGCGGGTCATCGGGCCACCTCCGCGGTCTCGGTGCTACTGGTGGAGCTACTGGTGGGGACGACCGCAGCGAAGTCGGCTACGGTGCGGGCCGGGGTGCCCCCGGTGACGAGGGCCTCCCCTACGAGCACCCCTCGGGCTCCAGCGTCGGCGTAGGCCTGCACGTCGGCGAGGTCGCGCACCCCCGACTCGGCGATGGTCACGATGTCGTCGGGCAGGAACGGGCGCAGGCGGGCGAAGGTGGAGCGGTCGACCTCGAGGGTCTTGAGGTTGCGCGCGTTGACGCCGACCACGGTGGCTCCGGCATCGAGCGCCCTGCGGGTCTCCTCCTGGTCGTGGACCTCGACCAGGGCGGTCATCCCGAGCGCCTCGGCCTGCTCCCGCATCGCCACGAGCCGGCCCTGGTCGAGCGCGGCGACGATGAGCAGAATGAGGTCGGCCCCCCAGACCCGCGCCTCGTCGATCTGGTAGGGCGCCACCATGAAGTCCTTGCGCAGCACCGGCACCTGCACCGCAGCCCGCACGGCCGCGAGGTCGTCGAGGCTGCCGCCGAAGCGGTGGCGTTCGGTCAGGACGCTGACTGCGGTGGCCCCACCCGCAGCGTAGGCGGCCGCCAGAGCGGCGGGGTCGACGATGGGAGCGAGCGCGCCCTTGCTCGGGCTGGAGCGCTTCACCTCCGCCACGACGGCCAGGCCCGGAGCGTTGCGCAGGGCTGCCGTGGCGTCGCGGGCCGGGGCGACGTCGGCCAGACGCCGCTGCAGGTCGTCACGGCTGACCCGCGACTCGCGCTCGAGCAGGTCGGCCCGGACGCCGACGATGATGTCGCTCAGGATGGTGGGGGCATTTGACACGTGGCCCAGACTACGCGGCAGCGGGAGCCCGTCCCACGGGATGTCCCCAGGATGCCTCTGGACCTTCCCCTCGACCGACTCCGCCACATGGGATCAAATCAGGAAGGGGTCGCGGGTCAAGCCCCGCATCCGATGGAGAGAGCTCCGGCGCAGGTTCTGCCCGCCCGGCAGCAGACGGCTCGCGGTCCCCACCAGCTGGATGACACCTCCTGGGGTTGGTCGATCCTCACTGGAAGTGAATGCGAATTCATGTATTGTCTTGCCTATGTTGCTGCTGAAGCTGGCCCGTCTCCCGCTGGCTGGTCTGGTCTTGGCGTCGCTGCTGGTCCTCCCTGGTGCCCTGAGGGGCGTTGTGGTGTCGTTGTCCTTGGGGCGGCTGGACCTGGGATGGCTTGGGTACGCCGATGTCGGGGTCCGGCTTGGTGTGGTCGAGGCTCTGTTGCTGCTCCTGGTGAGCGGAATCGGGTTGGTGGTGGCGGTGTACAGCGCCCGCAACCTCGTCGGGCAGGAGGCGCTGGCGCGATATGCGCTGTTGGAGACGCTTACGGTGTTCGCGCTGGCGCTGACGGTCACGGCCTCGTCGCTTCCGGTGCTCGCCGCCGGGTGGACCGCCGCCACCGTGACCCTCTCAGGGTTGATCGCCCACCCCGGGACCATGCGTGCCCGGCGGTCCGCGCGTCAGGTCCGGTGCCGTCTGCTGAGCGGGGATGCGCTGCTGTGGGCCGGTGTCGTCGTCGTCGGGACCAGCGTCGGCACCATGGACAGGGCAGGGCTGGCCGAGCGCGTCAGTGACGCCCCATCGGGGGTGGTGACCCTCGCTGCACTGTTGTTCGTCGGGGCCGGTGTCATCCGGAGTGCCCTGTTGCCGGCGCACCGCTGGCTCCCGGAGACCGCGGAGGCACCCTCACCGGTGAGTGCGCTGCTCCACGCCGGACTGGTGAACGGCGTCGGGGTGCTTGTCCTGCTGCTGTGGCCCGTGGTCGAGAACGCACCGGCTGCGCGGGTGCTGCTCCTCGTCCTCGGTGCGGTCACGGCGGTCGTGTCCACCGCTGCGATGCGGACCCGGGCCGACGTCAAGGGACGTCTGGCGGCCTCGACCTCGGCCCAGATGGGCTACCTCGCGGTGCAGGCGGGGCTGGGCATCCCGGCTGCAGTCCTTGCCCACGTCGTCGGGCACGGCGTGTGGAAGGCCAGCCTCTTCCTTGGGGCGGGCGGCGCCGTCGAGCGTTCCCTCCGCCGGGACGCAACACCCCCCTCGGGTCGCACCCGGCGCACCGTGACGTGGACCGGCGCCGCGGCAGCCTGCGTGACGACGGCAGCCGCGGTGCTGCCCGCGGCGTCGTGGCCCTCACTCACGGCCCCCGCAGAGCTGCTGCCTCTGGCCATGGGGACAGCGGTCGGCTGGGTGGCCCTGGTCACCGTGGTCCGGCAGCGGTTACCCCGTACGGCGCGAGCCCTGGCCTGCGTCCTCGTGCTGACCGCGACCGCTGGATACATCCTGGGTCTCCGGGCCCTGGGTCACGCGCTGGCCCCCACGGTCGGTGAGCCGGCGCCTTGGTCGAACCTCGAGGGGCCACCGACGGCGGCGGCGGTCCTTCTCCTCCTCGGCGTCGGGGTTGTCGCGGCCCGGGTGGACCGGGCGGCGCGACGCGGATCGTATGCAGCGCTGGTACGGCGAGCGGCGGGCCCCTCCCTGCAGCCGCCGACCCTGCGCGAGCTCGTGACCCTCCGGCCGACGGTGACGATCAGGGCCGTGTCGGTCACCGCCGAAGACGCGGCGGCGGCGGGTCGCCTGGTCGACGTCTCGGCCCGTACCTGTGCCATTCTCTTCCCTCTCGACAGCTTCGTCGCCAGCAACCCGTTGGCCGGGCTCGAGGACCTCGACGTCGAGGACGCGCTGCAGGTGGCCTCCGACGTCTGGGGCGCCGAGATCGGGCCTTCTGCCGAGGTTTTGCGCCAGGCCCTGGCTGCTGGCCGGGTGGAGGACGCAGACATCGTCGGCGCGATCGGCGCGGCCCTCGGTACGGACCGTCACACCGGGCCTGACGGCCGTAGCGCACTCATCCGCGTCCTGCTCTTCGCGGACGACCCCCCAGATCACCTCGTGAGCGAGGCGGCCCGGGCCCTCTCGAGCGCAGGAGTAGAGGCGGGGTGGGTCCTCCGGACACCCCTGCAGGCGCTGCCCGCGCGTGCGGTGGCGATCGAACACCGAGGCCGTGACGTGGCCAACCAGCTGTGCGCCCGATCCCTGGCCGGCCCGAGCTGGCCCGGTGCCGCCGGCCCATGGCGGGAGCTCCGGGCGAACGCGACCGGCCTGGACGGGATGCTGCGAGTGCGTGGTGCCCGCGACGTCGTGGCCACCTTGCCTGAGGCACCGTCCGCGGCGATCGCGGCGCTCCTGCGGCATCTGGACGTTCCACGTGTCCACCGAGCCGCCCTGCTGGCGCGGCTGCTGGCGCGGGACCCCGGCTGGCCGGCGCATCTGGCCTGGCGTATCAGACACGCCCGCCTCGGACGGGAGGCGGGCATCGAGGGCCCCTCGTCGGTGAAAGAGGCCAAGGGTCTCCTCGAGGAGCTGGTAGCCACCCGTCTCGCGATCGACGTCATCCTGGCCGAGGCCCATGCGCCTCGTCTGCTCGGTCGGCCGTTCACGGCCTCAGACCTGGTCACCCCCTCCCGTCTGCCGCAGGCTCGATGCCTCGCGGTGGCGTTGTCCGCCGGGATCGTCGGAGCCGAACCGACCCCGCACGAGGTGCAGCAGTTCATGCGCGCCATCGACCCCGTGGCTGGTGGGGGCCTGGCCACGGTGCGAACCGAGGTGCTCGAGCGCGCGTTCCGGAGGCCGTTGCTCGACGCGATCACCACCAGGGCAGGCCGGTCCGACCCGAACCGGCCCGGACCCGCCGCCCAGCTCGTGACCTGTATCGACGTGCGATCCGAGCGGCTGCGCCGCCACCTCGAAGCGGCTGGGCCGTGGGAGACGCTCGGCACCGCAGGCTTCTTCGGCCTGCCGCTGCGCCACGTCTCCACCAGCGGAGTCAGCACCGAGCGGGCACCGGCGCTCCTGCGCCCCGTACCTACCGTCTCGGAACGCTCACGACCGGGCGGTCCCCTGTCGGGCACCCAAGACTGCTTGCGGTCCGCGGTGCGCTCCATCGAAGCGATGCCGGGGCTACCCTTCGCCTGGGCGGAGGCGGCGGGATGGCTGTACGCACCGTTCGTCGCGATGGCAACGGTCCTGCCGCGCTACTCTCGGGCCCTGCGTGACGCCAGCCACCGGTCGTTCGGGACCTCGCAGCGCGGCGACCTGGACATCGTGGCCGACTTGGGCGTCGAGCCCCTCGTCGATGCTGCGGCTGACTTCCTCAGCACGCTCGGGACACCCGCCCTCGCCCGGCTGGTGCTGGTGGTCGGCCACGGCGGTCGCATCACCAACAACCCGCACGTCGCCGCCTACGACTGTGGCGCCTGCGGTGGCTCCGCCGGTGACGTCAACGCCCGCGTCATCACCTCGGCCCTGAACGTTCCCGCGGTGCGGGCGAGCCTGGCCCGCAGGGGCCTGGTCATACCTGAGGGCACCTGGTTCGCGGCCGCCCTGCACGACACCACCCGTGACGCCGTCGAGGTGTTCGACCGGGAGCACGTGCCGCAGCAGCTCCAGGGGACCCTGCGGCACCTCGAGGCCGATCTGGGCGGCGCCGGGGTGCAGGGCCGCGCAGAACGGCTCGGCCTGCTGCCGGACGCGCGGTCCGGTGGAGCTAGCCGCCTCCGCCGCGAGGTCGAGGACCGCTCGGCCGACTGGGCACAACCGCGGCCGGAGTGGGGTCTGGCCGGTGCGGCTGCCATCGTCGTGGGCCCCCGTGAGCTCACCAGCGGGCTCCACCTCGCCGGGCGGGTGTTCCTGCAGTCCTACCGGCCCGACCAGGACCCCGAGGGCACCGTCCTCGAGCAGCTGCTCGCGGCCCCCGTCGTGGTGGCCCAATGGATCACGGCCCAGTACTGGGCCTCGACGGTCGACCCGCACCGCTTCGGGGCGGGTGACAAGACGACCCACAACGTCGTCGGTGACGGACGCGCCCTGTCGGCGGTGCTCACCGGAGCTCGCGGGGACCTGCGCATAGGTCTCCCCTGGCAGGCCGTCTCGCCAGGCTCACCGAGACCCCAGGAGAACGGCCACCGGATCGGAGACGGGTACGGACACGGACAACCCTGGCGGTCGGCGACCGGTCACGAACCGGTGCGCCTGCTGGCCGTCGTCTATGCCGAACGGGACACCATCGAACGCATCCTCGGCCGCCAGCCGGGGGTGTGCCGACTGGTCGCCGGCGGGTGGATCACGTTGTCCGTCGTGGAACCCTGCGGCGGGCAGACCTGGACCAGGACCCGGGACGGCGTCTGGCTCGCCACCACCGACCAGCCGGTCGACACCGACAAGCAGAAACCCCCCCGGTGACGACTCGGGATCCGGCCACCGCCTGCCGGGGGGGAGGTTGCCGCGACCATCCCGGCCCTCGGTGCGATCGCCAGGAACGGCGCCCCACCGGCCGCACCGCCAACCCCGCCAGTTGCGACCGCTGCAACCCCTGACCCAAGCCACCGCAGGTCGGGTCCACCTCGAGCAAGGTTGCCGATGGCGGGTGCAGGTCTGGCACGCCCGCAGTGGCTGTGAAAGGAGAGGCAGTGAGGCTCGAACTCGTCGATGACGATGAGGTGCCTGTTGGGGCGGCGTGTTCAGACCTGACAATTCTCGACGGGAAGCGGGTCGTCATCAGGGGAGGTGAAAATCTCCAGAAGATCACGTACCGGCCGGTCAGCCTCAGCCGGATGACGAAAGGCCCGGTCCGGGTGCAACTGGTACTGGTTGCGCCGACCGACGCGTTCCCGGGTGAGGTAGCCCTCCTCCTCCAGGTCCACCAGGATGGCCTGTACCGCTCGCTCGGTGATCCCCACGAGGACGGCAATGTCTCGCACCCTGGCATGAGGGTCTCGGCCCAGGGCCACCATGACGTGGCCATGGTTGCTGAGGAAGGTCCACTCTTTGGGAGACGTCGTCTCGTGCACCGTGTCGGGCCCTTCCAGCTGACTCGCAAGCACTTCGCGGAGACCTGCACATCCTCGGTTGGCGGCGACATGTTTGAGGAATGTCGGCACCGGCATTGCTGATCGTAGCCACCTCTCGAGTCTGCGGGCTTCCCTGCCACTGGGCAGTCAGGCCCACCTAGGGGGCGAGCCAGCCTGACAGCGGCAGGCCGGGAAGGTTGCGCCACACGGTGAAGATCCCGAACGCCACCCCCAGCACCACCCAGGTGCGGTTTCCGACCGCGAACGTCGGGACCGGGCGACCGGTGGCGCTCGCGGCTGCTGGGCCTAGCACCGAGAGGGCCAGCAACGGCAGGAGGGCGGTCACGAGCAGGTTGGACGAGAGGGCGCCCGCCACATCGAGACGGGTGAGCGACGCGACGGCACGCAGGCTGCCGCAGACCGGGCACCAGAAGCCGGTGACGGCGTGGACGGGGCAGAGCGACACCGGGAGGACGTCGTAGCCGCGGGTGGCGTGCAGTCGCGCCAGCACGGCCGCGAGGGAGCCGGCGCCCACCCCGACGACGACGAGGCCCCGCGCCCGACCACCGGCGCTGCGGTGGTCGGGAACGGGGCCCGTGTCGGTCACCTCCCTCTCCGGGAGTGGCTCGTCGTCAGGCCTTGGGGGCCACGACGACGACGGTGCCGAGGATCTTGTCGGCGAGGGTCTGGCGCTTGCTGTCCCACAGAGGGAAGAGCCACCCGACGTAGCAGATGACGCTGTCGACCAGGTGTGCGAGGTCACGCACGAAGGCCATCCCGGCACCGATCGGCTCACCGGTCTTCTCGGACACCAGGCGCACGCCAGCGACCCCGCGACCGATGGTCTGGCCGGTCGACCCACCCTTGAGGTAGCGGTTCCAGATCGTCATACCGAGGAGGTAGACGACCCCCAGGATGTACAGGGGTCCCCTGTTGCCACCGATCGCCGAGAGGACGTAGAAGGGGATGGACAGCGCGATGAAGTCGATCAGCCCGCCCAGCGCCCGCTGCGGCCACAGGGCCAGCGCGCCCGCCGTCCCGTCCTGGGCGCCGCCGTAGCCCGCCGGTGCCGCGCCGTACGCGGGAGGCGGTGCCGAGGAGTACGGGGCAGGCTGGTCATAGGGCTGGCTCGGTGGCTGCTGCCCGTAGGCCGGCGGGGGCGGTGGGGCGCCGTACGCAGGTGGTGGTGGTGCCGACCCGTAGCCGGGGTTCGAAGGAGGGTTCTCCTCGGAGTCTGACGGACCTCCGGGTGGCGGGGTGCCGTAGGACATGGTGTTGGCCTTCCTTGACGCGAAGTGCGCCCCCTGGGACGCGAGTGCTGTGGACACTAGCGTGTCGGGGTGGTCGCAGCACCGCCCCGAGCGCGTGTCCTCCAGAGAAGCCGCGTGTGTCCCCCAAACAGGTGGAAAAGGGGCCGGACCACACCCAGAGCGTTACCTACCAGGGGGATGGGGTCAGGACGTGAGTCAGGGCCGGCGAATCAGGACGTGCCGCTGTCGTGCCGGCTCGACCCGGGCTCCTTGGCGCCGTTGGCGCGGCCCTCCCGCGAGCTGGCCTTGGCCTCGTGCGCTCCGAAGCCGGCCATCGACATGACCTTGCCGGCCACGGCTCCGGCCACGATGATGACCGCGCCGAAGCAGAACCAGAAGATCGACGGGAAGATCGCGGCGAGCGACATCACCAGCGAGCCGAGCGTGACGAGTCCGACACCGGTCCAGGCGGCCGTGCTGTGGCCGTGGCTCTCGGCGTGCTCATGGTCGTCCACGGCCTGGCCGTGAACTGGCGCCTGCTCGCTCATGTCGGGGTCCTCTCGCGGGTGCGTGCTCTTCGCGTCATTGTGTCAGGTCGTCGGCGGGGCGGTCGGGGGGGTCGGGGGGTTGTCGTCGGTCGGGTCACGCCCGTCGCTGAGGGCGTCCCAGGCCGAGCTCGCGGGTGCGTCGCGGGCCACGCCCGGCCCGTCAGGGCCGGCTGGGGCAGCCCCGCCCGCCGGCGTGGGGCGCTCGAAGCGGCTGGAGAGCCCCTCCCACCCTCGTCCCGCCGGCACCGAGAGCGCCCCGAGCACCGCCGTCAGCACGGCTGCGATCAGGGCGGGCCAGGGCCAGGGCGTCAGCGTGCCGGGGGTGAATGCCGACGCTGCTCCCACGGCGCCCGGGCCGCTGCCGGCCGACAGCGCCGCCGACGGGTCACGCAGGACGCCGACCGTCAGCGCCAGGGCCCCGAGCGCGGCCAGCGTGAGCAACGCCGAGGACACCTGCCGCAGGCGTCGGCCGGTCGTCAGCACGGCGACGCCTGCGGCGAGGGCCACCAGTCCGAGCGCCACGAGCCCCGGCGCGGCCTGGTCTCCGGTAACCGTCAGCCCCCGCCCGGACAGGACCACGTCGCTCGTGCGTCCGGTCACCCAGGGGCGGGTACCGAGGACGACCACGGCGAGGCTGGGCACGAGCAGGAGGACGGCCGCCCGGCGCTTGGTGAACCAGGCCGTCACGACGTGGCGCCGGTCGGCACCGGCCCCGGCTGCGCGGACCGCAGTCCAGCGCCGGCGCGGACGGCGCGCACGACGGCCGCCGCCTTGTGCAGGGTCTCCTCGAACTCCAGCTGGGGCACGCTGTCGGCGACGATGCCGGCCCCGGCCTGCACATGGGCCCGCCCGCCGCGCAGGACCGCAGTGCGGATGGCGATGGCCATGTCGAGGTCTCCGGCGAAGTCGAGGTAGCCGACGACCCCGCCGTAGACCCCGCGGCGGCTGCCCTCCATCTCGTCGATGAGCTGCATGGCGCGGGATTTCGGGGCGCCCGAGAGCGTGCCTGCGGGGAACGTGGCGACGAGCACGTCGTACGCGCTGCACTCGGCCCGGATCTCTCCGACGACCGTCGACTCGAGGTGCATGATGTGCGAGTAGTGCCGCAGGCTCATGAATTCCACGGTGTCGACCGTGCCGGCGCGGCACACGCGCTGGAGGTCGTTGCGGGAGAGGTCGACCAGCATCACGTGCTCCGAACGCTCCTTCGGGTCGGCGCGCAGCTCCTCCCCGAGTCGCACGTCGTCCTCGGGGGTCTTGCCGCGCGGACGCGACCCGGCGATGGGGTGGGTGATGGCCCGTCGGCCGGTCACCTTGACCAGCGCCTCGGGGCTCGAACCCACGACGTCGTACGTCGTGCCGTCGGGGTGCGGCAGCCGCAGGAGGTACATGTACGGGCTGGGGTTGCTGGCCCGCAAGGCGCGGTAGACGTCCAGCGCATCGGCGGTGCACGGCATCGAGAAACGCTGGGAGACCACGATCTGGAAGGCCTCACCGGCGCGGATCGCCTCCTTGCTGCGCTCGACGAGGTCGTGGTAGCCCTCCTGGGTCTGGTTGCTCGTCACCTCGACCTCGACGGGCTCGACGACCGCGACGGTGCTCGGTGCCGGCTCGGCCAGCTCGGCCGTCATCCGGTCGAGCCGCTGATGCGCGTCGGCCCAGGCCCACTCGACCCGCTCGTCGGTGCCGTCGTGGTTAACGGCGTTGGCCACGAGCAGGAGGGACCCGTCGGTGTGGTCGAGGATCGCCAGGTCGGTGGCGAGCACCATCCCGAGCTCGGGCAGGCCGAGATCGTCGATACCGGTGTCGGGCACCCTCTCCCAGCGACGGACGGCGTCGTAGGTGATGGCACCGACCATGCCGCCCGTGAGCGGGGGCAGGCCGGGGATGCGGGTGGTGGCGAGCGCCGCCACCGTCTCGCGCAGGGCCACGGTCGGGTCTCCCGTGGTGGGGACGCCGATCGGCGGGTCGCCGAGCCAGAGCGCCTCACCGTTTTGCTCGGTGAGGGTGGCGCTGCTGCGGGCGCCGACGATGGAGTAGCGGGACCACACCCCGCCGTGCTCCGCGGACTCGAGCAGGAAGGTGCCCGGGGCGTCCCTCGCCAGCTTGCGGTAGACCCCGATCGGGGTCTCGCCGTCCGCGAGCAGGCGGCGCACGACCGGGACCACCCGTCGGGTGCGGGCCAGCTCGGAGAACATCCCGAGCCCGGGCCAGGTCTGGCCCCACCCGGTCTCGGCGGTGACGTCGGGGCCGGTGCTGCTGGGGGTCTCAGACATCGGCGGACGCCGCAACGCGTTGGTCGGGGGCGAGGACGACGGCCTCGAGCGGGCGCGCGTCGAAGCAGGTGCGGTCACCGGTGTGGCAGGCCGCGCCCACCTGTTCGACCCGCACGAGCAGGGCGTCCCCGTCACAGTCGAGCGCGAGCGAGCGCACCCACTGCACGTGGCCCGACGTGTCGCCCTTGCGCCACAGCTCCTTGCGGCTGCGCGACCAGAAGGTCACCCGGCCCTCGCTGAGCGTGCGCGTCAGGGCCTCGTCGTTCATCCAGCCCACCATCAGCACCTCACCGGTGTCGTGCTGCTGCACGACCGCTGCGACGAGGCCGGAGGCGTCGCGTCGAAGCAGCGCGGCCACCGTGGGGTCGAGGGTCGGGGTGGAGTCGTTCACCCCGTCATTCTGCCGGGTCGGGGGTGGCACCTGTCGCCGGGTCGCGTGCGTGGGTGGCCTTCGTGCCGTGGCGACGGCTCCGGAGCCGACCGGTCACGTGGTGACCGCCCCGTGGGCGCAGGGCCTGCGCCCACCCGGAGCGGCGCCGTACTGGTCGCCCGGCGACGCCGTGTGGTGGCACTACCGCCGGCGCGACTGGCAGCCCGGTGACCCGGTGACCCGGTGACCCGGTGACCCGGTGACCCGGTGACCCGGTGACCCGGTGACCCG
>Ga0123337_10005553_pt1 | contig 12376 bp, 11 predicted proteins | sample frozenSSSSmetaG_FD_89792 | JGI IMG/M metagenome (GOLD analysis project Ga0123337, IMG submission 89792) | Glacier valley bacterial and archeal communities from Borup Fiord, Nunavut, Canada, to study Microbial Dark Matter (Phase II) -... | ecosystem: Environmental > Aquatic > Freshwater > Ice >...
AAGCTGCTCGCTCTGTGGCAGAACAATATAGCTGGACTAAGATGGCACAAACTTATGTGGATCTATTTGAGGAGTTAAGCAAGAATGCGGAACACCGTTCTCATACCGACTTATCGCCGTCCACAAGACCTCTCACGCTGCCTTTTGGCGCTACAGGAGCAAATTAAACCTGTTGACCAGGTGATAGTGGTTGTCCGCGATACTGACGCAGAAACTTGGCAATTTCTCGCCCAATTCAACGCACACAAACTGCCACTGCATACTGTGAAAGTGACACAACCGGGGGTAGTAGCAGCCCTCAACGCCGGACTAGCAGCAGTGGAGGGCGATATTGTTTCCATTACTGATGATGATGCTGCACCCCACCCGGATTGGTTAGAGCGCATCGCCGCTTACTTTACCTGTGATAGTCGTCTCGGCGGTCTAGGAGGACGTGATTGGATACACCACGGCAGCAAATTAGAAGACGAATCCCGTTTAGTAGTTGGACAGTTGCAGTGGTTTGGGCGAGTGATTGGCAACCATCATTTGGGAGTAGGAGAACCGCGCGAAGTCGATGTTCTCAAAGGTGTAAATATGAGTTTTCGTACCCAAGCAATCGGGCAATTGCGCTTTGATAAGCGGATGCGTGGTGCAGGAGCGCAGGTACACTTTGAAATGGCATTTACTCTGGCATTAAAGCGGGCTGGTTGGAAGATAATTTATGATCCTAACGTTGCTGTAGATCACTATCCGGCACAACGTTTTGATGAAGATCAGCGAAATAACTTTAATGAAATTGCTTTTATTAATTTAGTCCATAATGAAACCTTAGTTTTATTAGAGCATCTGCCATTTATCCGCCGAATTGTATTTTTGTTCTGGGCAGTATTTGTCGGTACCTGTGATAGTTTGGGTTTACTACAATGGCTGAGATTTTTACCTAGCCAAGGGCAGTTGGCTGGTAAGAAGTTATTAGCATCCTGGCGTGGGCGTTGGCAAGGATATAAACAATTCGTAATTCATAATTAAAGACCGACTCTTTAATCTTGAATTCCTGTCAAGCCGCCAAATTTATTTATATGCACATCTAAAATTGAATGAATTCTAAGCAGATACTTTTCAATAGTTTTTTACAAGAAAGCTATTCTCCTGAAGAGCGATCGCTACAGGGTTGGATGGCGATCGCAGGCTTTGTATTACTGACTGTAGTTTGCTATTTTGCTGGTGCTACTGCCGCATTGCGCCTAATTTACCCAGTAACAGCTTTGGCAGTAGCCATATTTTTATACTTGCGGCATCCCATTCTCTACATCAGTTTTACTTGGTGGATCTGGTTTCTTACACCCTTAGCTACCCGCTTAGTTGACTATCGGGTGGGCTGGGACCCTAGCCGTCAAATGCTCATAGCACCCTACTTAGTGGTGTTTGTCACCATAGCAACATTCTTCCGACACTTTCCCAGCGCCGCTCGTCAAGGGGGCTTACCGTTTGTTTTGGCTTTTATCGGAGTGTTCTATGGCTTTCTAATTGGTCTAATTTATAATCCACCTATCCCTGTAGCACGCGGATTGATGGATTGGCTCAGTCCGATCATTTTCGCTTTTCACTTATTTATAAACTGGCGAGATTATCCCAGCTATCGCCAGAACTTTCAGCGAACATTTCTCTGGTGTGTGTTGATTTTAGGAACTTATGGCGTATATCAATTTGTGGTAGCTCCTGAGTGGGATAGGTACTGGCTTATACAATCAAAACTATTCATGAGTTCTGGAAAACCTGTGCCTTTCGGGATGCGCGTCTGGAGTACATTGCACTCAGTCGGTCCCTTTGGTTCCGTGATGCAGGCTGGGTTGCTGTTGTTATTTACCAGTTCGGGAAACTTAATTTTTCCGGCTTCAGCTGTTGGTTACTTATCCTTTCTGTTGACACAAGCACGTACTAATTGGGGAGGCTGGTTATTTGGAATAATTATGATTATGGGTTCAGTCAAAGCCCAGATTCAAATGCGCTTAATTATCATAATTTTGGTGATGGCAATTTGTGTTGTACCATTGACAACTATCGAGCCAATTTCTGGGGTTTTAGCAGCCCGATTAGAAACTTTTTCTAATCTTCAAGAAGATGGCAGTTTTAAAGATAGATCAGGAAGTTACGACAAAAATCTTGGTTTAGCCCTTTCTAATGGTTTAGGTAACGGCTTAGGAAATATCTGGAAAGTCAACGAAAAAACTGGTCAAATTGAAGTGGTGGTGATTGATAGTGGGATTTTAGATATGTTTTTCACCCTTGGTTGGTTTGGAGCGATCTTTTATATGGGTGGATTAATCTTGTTGATTATTAGTGTTAGCAGCTATGGTGAAGGTCGTTTTGATAGTTTTGTTAGTGCTGCCCGTGCGATTGGTATCAGTTCTTCTGCACAGTTAGTTATTGGTAGTGGGATGTTGAGTGTAGCAGGAATGATTCTTTGGGGGTTTTTAGCTATGGCTATGGCAGGACATAAATACTATAGTAATCCTCAGATTGCCTACAAGAAGTCGGAGTTCTGATTATTACAAATTAAATAGGATAGTTATAGATTATGAAAGTAATTATTGTAATGCCACTAGCCGAGCAACGAGGTGGCGGTGAAATGATGCTTTGGGATTTGGTGCAGCAGGGACGTAATGCCAGTGTTGAGTGGCTGGTGATATTTTTAGAAGACGGCCCGATGGTAGAACAAGTAAAGTCCCTCGGTATTGATGCGCGAGTTGTGGAAAGTGGACGTTTACGGCAAATTCACCGTTTTATTGGCGCTGTTTTTCGGATAGCTGCGATCGCCCGCCGCGAACGTGCAGATATAATTGTAAATTGGATGTGGATCACGCATATATCTGGAGGTTTGGCGGCAATGCTGGCGGGCTTACCTGCTGTGTGGTATCAACTAGAAGTACCTAGTGATCAGACTTGGTTGGTGCGAATCGCTACTTTAATCCCAGCGCGGGCAATTATCACCCTCTCGCAAGATGGCAAGCAAGCACAGGCAGAGATTTGGCCTCACAGACCAACACCTTTGGTTTATCCTGGTGTTGCATTAGACCGATTTGAGCCTGATGCTTTGCCTTCTCCTGAAGAAGCACGGCGGAAGTTGGGTTTACCTTTACACGGGCCGTTGATTGGAATTGTTGGACGATTGCAACGATGGAAAGGAATGCACGTATTGGTGCAAGCAATGCCCAAAATTTTACAGAAGTATCCTGATGCCCATTGTGTAGTGGTTGGCGGTAAACACGATTTGGAATCGGATTATGAGGACTTCTTAAAAGCCGAAATCGCCGCCTTGGGCTTGAAAGAGCAAGTAATTATGGCTGGGCTACAGCGTAATATCCCGGAGTGGGTGCAGGCGATGGATGTATTTGTTCATGCATCGGATAAAGAGCCGTTTGGGATTGTGATTATTGAGGCGATGGCGCTGGGTAAACCTGTAATTGCTGGTAGTGCAGGCGGACCGACAGAGATTATTACCGATGGGATGAATGGGCTATTAACACCTTACGGCGATGCAGAGAAATTAGCGATCGCAATTCTCCGCTATCTTGACGAGCAAGAATTTGCCCAGAGTGCGGGAATGGCTGCACGACAACGCGCCCTCGATTTCTCAACGCAGAATTATGCCCAAAATTTTATTAGTGCAATTCGTTCTGCAATACCAAGCGTTTCATAGGCTGGATGAAACGGTAAACTTCTTGCCAAAGTCAATTTTATGAAAATCAAACTACAGATTTACATCGATTAATTATCTATGTGCATCTGCGTTTAAAAATAACAAATTAGATTGAAAGGAATTAAATCAATGTTGATTGATAGCCGAAAATTGCCAATAGATGAAGTTATCACTACTGAAGTTTGTATAGTTGGTGCTGGACCAGCTGGAATTACACTTGCACGAGAATTAATTGGGCAAGGCTTTCGAGTTTGCTTACTAGAAAGTGGTGACTTGGAATTTAATCAAGAGACTGCATCTCTTGGTCAGGGTGAAACTGTTGGAGATCCTTTTCCACCACTGCAAGATATGCGTCATCGTCAATTTGGTGGACTGGCTAATGTCTGGAATATTGAAATCAATAAAAATCAACTTGGTCTGAGGCATGTACCGTTAGACGAAATAGATTTTGAAAAACGAGATTGGCTGCCATACAGTGGCTGGCCTTTTAATAAATCTCACCTGAATCCATTTTATGAACGCGCTCAAGCAGTCTGTAAACTCGGTTATTTTGCTTATGAAGCTGAGGCTTGGGAAACTGCTCAATCTCCTCGGACACATTTTACAAGTGACCGAGTTAGTACCAGTATGTTTCAGTTTGGCCCACGCGATATTTTCACCAATGAATATCGCCACCAAATTAATCAATCTCCTAATATCACCACATTCCTCAATGCCAACGTGGTAGAAATTGAGGTAGACAAAACAGCCCAGACAGTGAAACGTGTACAAGTAGCTTGTTTATCTGGTAATAAATTTTCAGTTGTTGCAAAAATATTTATATTAGCTACAGGTGGTATTGAAAATGCACGTTTATTGTTGCTATCAAATCGAATTCAAAAGAGTGGATTAGGCAATCAACATGATTTAGTGGGTAGGTTCTTTATGGATCATCCTTTTATCCGTTGTGGTATGCTTGTTCCCCAAAATCGCAAAATCTTTAATTCGATGGCTTTGTATGACTTACGTCGGGTGAATAATGTCACAGTTATGGGAAAATTTGCCCTGACGGAACAAGTTATGCGCCGCGAAAAATTATTAAATATGACCGCGTTGTTATATCCCAGAGATGAAAGGTTTAGATCGGCAGCAAAGGCTTCTGCAAAAATTTTGTTCTCTTCAGTTCGACAAGGGCAGTTACCTAAGAATGTTTTTCAACATTTGCAAAATGTAATGACGAATATTGATGATTTAGTAGCTGATTGGTATAAGTATAATGTCAAAAAAGAATATTTGTTCCCTGATTTGAGTCATGGAGGATGGTCTGACCATGAAGGTAATGAACAGAAATATACAAAGTTTGAAGTTCTCAGCCAAACTGAACAAACCCCAAATCCAGATAATCGGGTGACACTCAGTAATCAACTAGATAAACTTGGTTGTCCTCAAGCAAAATTAACTAATCATTGGAGCGAAATAGATATTTGCAGTGTGAAGCGATCGCAGCTAGTATTTGCACAAGAGTTTGCTAGTGCAGGTCTGGGTGAGTTGCAGATTGAATTGGATGGAGATCGTCCAGTTGCTTCTCTTAGTACCCATCATAATATGGGAACAACGCGTATGCATCATGACCCAAAACAAGGAGTAGTAGATGCAAATTGTCAAGTTCACGGCATCTCTAATTTATTCATCACAGGTAGCTCTATTTTCCCTACAGGAGGTTATGCTAATCCGACGCTGACCATTGTCGCCTTGGCAATTCGACTGGCAGACCATCTGAAAGCACAATTGTGTCAATAAGTACAACTTTGCATAAAATCGCCACGGTTTTAAACGTAGCGATCGCCTGAGCACATATCACCACGTTACAGTACCTGCACCGATGCCAAGCCTGTTGCTACTACCAGAAGCCAGCGAAAAGTGACTTTTTACTGGTCTATTGCGGGATTAGAAGATAAAAATTGATTTTTCTTTCACCAAAAGTCCTCCAACTGGGGTTGGAGGACTTTTGGTAGGATATAGCAGCTGCCATAATGCTTAGGACAAGTCTGCTATGGATAGCTGTGAGAGCCGATCTCTTAGGATTTGCGAATGTCCTATATCTGTCCACTGCTATACTTGCTATAAAAGTTGGTTTCGCTCATTTCGTACATTGCGTTCATTTTGAATAAGAGTTATTATGAGGTGAATGATAATTGCAATCCATATTTTCGTATGGATAAGTGGAGTGCAATTCGATATTAGACAGAGAGAGGCTGATATCTATGACACTCAGTACACACCAATCTAGTAGGACTGCTGTACCTACGGAAGAAGATGCTACGCTAGCTAAAAAAAGTAGTCAAACTTTGGCATCCTATGTACGGGATAATCATGCATACCGTAATATCAAAGTTGTGGAAGATAACGCTATAAGTGAAACGGTTACTATACCAGCAGCAGCTTTTCATCTGCTTGTTGACATCCTGACACAAATGGCTAAAGGTAATGCTGTTACTCTTATACCCGTACACGCAGAACTCACGACACAGGAAGCAGCTGATATTTTAAATGTTTCTCGTCCTTATTTGGTAGGGTTATTGGAATCTGGAGAGATGCCATACCGTAAAGTAGGAACACGACGACGCGTGCGTTATCAGGATCTACTCAATTACAAAAATCAAATTGATACTTTACGAATGCAAGCTCTTGATGAGCTTACTGCTCAAGCTCAAGAACTAGATATGGGGTACGAATAAGAATCGTGATACATAACAGTTTCGCATAATTAGCCAGATGCTCTGCTAAAGGAAACTCTAGGAATAAAAGTACATCTAACAATCAAGTTAAACTAAGTCAGGAAGCCCTCTAGTAACCAATTGACTTAGTTTTAACTTTAATGCGATTGAAACTATAAGTTAATAGCAAAAGTTTACTTAGTATAAAAGACATTTATAAAGAAAATTTGTTACCACTGTTAAGGGTAATAATTTCAAACTAATAGAACAATTATAGTGTCTAATTTTACAGCTATTTATGATGCATGTGTCTTATATCCAGCACCATTGAGAGATTTTCTTATGCGACTTGCAGTCACCGACCTATTTAAGGCACGGTGGACGGACGCAATTCACTCAGAATGGATTAGAAACGTTTTAAAGAATCGTCCTGATCTCACGCTTGAGAAGCTTACCAGAACTAAAAATCTGATGAATAGCCATGTCCGAGATTGTCTCGTTACAGGTTATGAAGCACTGATCGCAGGTTTACAACTTCCAGATGAAAATGATCGCCATGTCCTCGCAGCAGCGATTCGTTGTAATGCAAATATTATAGTCACTTTTAACCTTAAAGATTTTCCTGCTCAAGCTCTTTCACTATATGGTATTGAGTCCCAGCATCCAGATGACTTCATTCTGCATCTGATTGACCTTAACCCAACAGAAATTTGTAAAGTGGGAGAGGCACAGAAGTAGTCTTAACAATCCCCCTAAGACATCTGAAGAGTACTTAGAATCGCTTCTAAAGCAGGGGCTACCGCAATCAGTTACTGCTCTACAAGATTTTTGCTATGACATTTAGATAGTTATGTATTTTTCTGCCCTCAACTATTAGTAACCGTCTCAAAACCTGATCGCTACCTTGCCAAAAAGCCTACAAGGATTTCTCTCAAACCCTTGTAACAACTGAATTACAAATTTTCGGACAGGTCTATTTATCCTTCCTTTTTGAAAGCTTGATCTGCTAGGAATGCTAATCCTAATGTAGCAGCGATCGCACTCGACTGGAGAAGCGGATTTTTATCTAGCCAGTCGGAAACGCTAGGTACAACTAAGTTACCAAAATCCCCCTCAACTCTGTCGTCTTCGGGAACAGGTTGGTAAAAATTATTTGGTGCATCTTCAGACTTCGGCTCAGAAGAATACAATTCTTTCCAATAGTGGTGCTGTTTAAGGGAGCCATTGTAATCCCTTATTTTGTAATTTCTGCTCGATATGCTGCATTTCCTGGATAGTTTCTCCAGTAACGATCGCATAAATATCTGTGTTGATTTTTCCGTATTTGATTTTCTCTAAAGCCGACAGAATGATTAAATCCTTGCGATCTAGTTCTGGTTTTAAGGCGACTAAAATTGAATCCAGCGTACCTTCCATGCAGTAGTCACTGGAATATTTAGCTACTCCCTTCCCCAGGGACAGTAGGGTATTACGCTGCAAGCACAACGGAGTCGAGCCATTGACTCGGAAGTTGGCATCGATCGCATAAAATTGTCCGTCTTGATCTTCCAGCACATCGAAGCCAATCACGCCGAAATAACCCTGTTTGTGAGCATACTGACCAATGGCGGCAATCATCTCAAAGAACTTGCTCATGTCAGTCTGGCGGTAGTCAATGAGTCCCCCTAAATAGTTGCCTTCTGGAGTGACAAGTTGGCTGGTAGTGCCGATGAGGGTTATCTCTCCCGCTTTGTTGACATAGAACTGTATGCAGTAATTCTGCACTTCATTCTTGACGAACTCCGAGACAATAATCTTATCGAGCAACTTAATATTCAGATATTTCCTGATTTCTTCAAGGCAGTAGTTCAAATCGCTGAGGTTTTTGATGATATAAGTGCCTTCTCCTGAGAGTCCGTGGGACGTTTTAATTAAGTAGGGAAATTGTGGTAACTGAATATCTTCCAGACTACACGTGTGCAGATTGTAGCTCTCGTATTTTGGACATTGCACCCCCAATTCGGCTAAAGTCACTTTGCTAAGTAAGCGGTAATGGGTGTCTGAATCAATAGCGTGTTTTTCTCTTTTGAGGTGATCAAAGGGAAATAGAGTGATGAGTTTGTCAAAGTGTTCGCTCTGACTGAGATCATCCAGATAAGTCAAGCGATCCATCATCGACCTATTGGAGTAGCTGAAACCGAAATGCTCTTGCCAATATTCAAGCAGTGACTTTGGCGGCGGAATAATCACAATTCCGGGAATGCGATCGCCTAACACAGCCAGAATTTTCCAAGGTTCCTTTTGACAAATCTTGTCGAAGGAGGTTTTGGTGGCTTCACTACTGCCATCTTGAATAAAATATTTTTTCAGGTTGGGATAAGCAGCCCAACTGGCAGTTGCAGGGTAATTTAGGATAAACCCATAAGATGCATCTGTGATATCTTGAGCAAACAGATCACAAAGAGAACTCCCTTGAAAGTATTGAAAGTTATATTTTGAGTTCATTTAGCCCTCCGAGAAACCGCATACCCAAAACGTTGCATAGATATATCTTCTGTCTGCACTTCTACCAGCAGCACCCAGTCTTGGTCATAAACAATTTCTTGAGATAAGAATATTGCCATAAAATTTTTGTATAAAGCTAACATTTGATAATCTGCTTTTTCACTGCATATATTAGATTTTACTCTCTTAAATTTTAATTAACTCTATCAAACGAAATAACAAAATTAGTTTATCTCACAAGCATGAATGTGTAGATGTGTAAATATTGCTGTGGTTAGGATATTTAACCTAATTTTTTCTGCCTGCTAGTGCGATCGCACTTCTAAAATATTCAACTTGATACTCGTCTTCGCTTAAGCCTTGATTAATATGATCTAGATAAGCTTTAAATTCAGCAGAACGATGATAACTAGCTCCATCCCAAATCAAGGCAATACGGCTTTTTGGGTACTGATAAATTAAATATTCTACGAAAGCGATGTCTGCGATGGTCGCTGAGCTTGCCGTTCGCGGAGCGTCTCGTAGAGAAGTGCGGGCTACACCTACGCATTGCTAAAATCACCTTTTTTGCAAGGGTTAATTAAAAACTCTTGTGTGTAATAATTGAGAGCGCCGAAATAGGTTTGTCGTTGCCGTTCATTGATAACTGGAACTTCAATCCGTTCCTTGGCGTTACCTCAAATATAACCACAAATATCTCCCCACAACAGATGGCATTCATCTTCAAAAAAACTACGAGTTCCCCAGATACTATCTCACGCTAATGTGCAGAAAGCCACGCTGCTATTTCTAGTTTTTTTTAGCAACTAAATCAGGGTCTTTGCGGGGATTATTTTTCTGTGTCTTCTTCCAACTTATATTAGCCTGCTTAAACAAGTCGTAGTAGCTTTGGTTCGACCCAAAAACTACATCAAAATTATCTGATAAATACTCTTGTAATTCTGATAAATGCCAGTAATTCCTTTTTTGAAGCCAGGTTAATACAATTTCTTTTTGTGCAGAATTAAGATAACTTTTTGAGCCTCTGTATCTCAGCCTCAGTCCGATGACGCCCTGTTCTAAAAATATATATTTCCATTTATTTACAAAACCTACAGACACTCCCAAAATATTTCCAATTGTTGAATGTTTATAGTTTTGCATCATCATTTGTACAGCTAGTGCCCGTTTTAGTTCTCTGGGGTCTGGGTTCGCCTGAATAAACTCTATCAACTCTTCCATCTGTACTGCCATGCACCATATCATTACTTCCAACTTTCACCATATCAACAACTGTGATTTTTCACAAATGATTTAGGATTGCTATAGTTCTACTTAATTATTTGTGAACAACAATATTCCCGACTTATATCAAGTTCGGGAATCCCAACCTTTGGATTTTCACAAATCAAAAATATAATTGCTAGATATTGCATCAACCTATTAATTAGTTTTCATTGTCATAGCTTTTCTCTGAGTAGTTATAGCATTGATTAGTATAAACATACTATTATATAACCTTGCTGATGTCCACAGAAAACTGGAGTCTGAGTCTCCCGTTACTGAGACGTTAAATTACTACGGTGTCTTTGTCAGCTTTGGGTTGAGGGGATTTTGGGACGTTAAACATCGCAAATAACTAAATATTATGCTAAAAAAATAAAGTTTGCTAATCATATACTTATAATGTACCAGACAATGGCCTACCAATACAATAACTATGACATCACTCTTGTAGGGGTATAAATTGGGGAACCCGCCCAAGGCACTGGCTCACCAATGACTAATGATTAATAACTAATGACTGAACCATTGATTGAACTGAAAGGTGTTTCTAAGTCTTTTGGTAGCCATAAAGTTCTAGATAATGTAGACTTGACCGTTTACCGGGGAGAAGCACTGGGGATTATTGGCCCATCAGGGACTGGTAAATCAACAATTTTACGGGTAATGGCGGGGTTACTTAGTCCCGATGAAGGAGAAATTTATGTGCAAGGAGTGCGGCGAGACGGTTTGATTGAGGATGGTGCCCAGCAGGTTGGCATTGGGATGGTGTTTCAGCAGGCGGCGCTATTTGATTCGCTGACGGTGGAGGAAAATGTGGGATTTTTACTTTATCAAAATTCAAAGCTACCGCGATCGCGCATCCGAGATTTGGTAAAAGAAAAATTGCAGATGGTAGGTTTACCAGGAATAGGCGACCTCTACCCAGCCGAACTTTCGGGGGGAATGCGAAAACGGGTAAGTTTTGCCCGTGCGATTATATCTAACCCCGATAGCCCCACAGAAGGCGCAGAAGTTCTACTATACGATGAACCGACAGCCGGACTTGATCCCATTGCCTCAACAGTAATCGAAGATTTAATCCGTTATTTGCAAAGTTCACATGGAAGTTGTAGTACCTATGCCGTTGTTACCCACCAAGCCAGCACTGCCCGCCGTACAGCCGATAGACTTATATTTCTCTATGAAGGTAAAGTGCAGTGGCAGGGTACAGTTAGTGAAATACACAACACAGAAAATCCGTTAATCAGACAATTTATCAGTGGAAGTGTGGAAGGACCGATTCAAGTCGGGGGCTAGAAACTTAAAAGTGAGGAGTTAAGAATGAGGAGTGAGGAGTTAAATTCGACTCCTAACTCATAACTCCTAACTCATAACTCCTAATTGGTTGTTGGTTGTTGGTAGTGGTAAAAAAATGCGAGGTCTTATGACAAGCAGCTTCGCGTCTGGGCGAACATTTAGAGAAGGCTCTGTAGGGTTGTTACTCCTGCTAGGACTTGGGGTATTTGGATTACTCTTTCTCTGGTTAAATAGATTTACTGCTGCTGGGCGTTCATACAAAGCGATTATAGAATTTGCTAACGCTGGCGGAATGCAAAAGGGAGCAGCAGTGCGCTATCGTGGCTTTAAGGTAGGAACTATTTCCCAGGTTCGACCAGGGCCAAATGCTATTGATGTAGAGATTGAAATTGCCAAAACTGACCTAATTATCCCCCGGAATGTATTGGTGGAAGCTAATCAAAGCGGATTAATTAGCGAAAGTATTATCGACATCACACCAAAAGCAACCTTACCTCCTGGGCTTGTGCTTGCTAAACCCCTAGATAAAAATTGTAATTCCAGTCTCATAGTCTGTAATGGCTCTCGGTTAAAAGGTCAGGTTGGCATCAGTGTTGATGAACTAATTCGCAGTTCAACTGACCTAGCCACTGCATATAATGACCCAAAATTTTATAGAAATGTGAATGGGGTTTTGGAAGCAACTACAGTCGCAGCATCCAGTTTTACTGAGCTAAGTCACGATCTCCGAAGTTTGACCAAAAGCTTACGAGAACAACTTAATACATTTTCAGCCACTGCTAATTCAGTGCAACGGGCGACAAACCAACTTAGTGCATCCTCGACTCAAACTATAGATAAATTTGGTGCAACTGCAACTCAAGCAAATCGTTTGCTGAACAACCTGGATAATCTGTTGACAACAAATCGTTCGGCGCTGGTTGGTGCTTTGAACAATATCACCGAAACTAGC
>Ga0123337_10005556_pt1 | contig 12374 bp, 9 predicted proteins | sample frozenSSSSmetaG_FD_89792 | JGI IMG/M metagenome (GOLD analysis project Ga0123337, IMG submission 89792) | Glacier valley bacterial and archeal communities from Borup Fiord, Nunavut, Canada, to study Microbial Dark Matter (Phase II) -... | ecosystem: Environmental > Aquatic > Freshwater > Ice >...
TCGTTAGTTAAGTAACGTTTTGTCCCTCGTTGGCATGATGAAACCGCGCAGATTACGATCTCACGCAGATTTCGCAACACACAAAACTATACTTAACTAACGATTAGTAGTCGGTCAAGTAACGTTTTGTCCCTCGTTTCGAGGGCGAAACCGCTTAAATCACGACTTTTAGTGGGTTTGGGAACACAAAAAAATTTACTTGACTAACTATTAGTGCCCCAGGAACAGAACTATCGGGGGAAAATGACTCCCGGACAAAATAATTAAGGAAAAATGAAATGACGAAATCGATACGACGCCTAACAGGAATCGTGCTGGCGTGTCTGGTGCTTCCGGGATGTACTGGTGGCAGCGGCGGAGGCGGGGGGGGCAGCACCGCAGGCGCGGCAGGCGGCACCGGTAATACTTCGAGCGACGAAAAGATCACCAAAGCGGTGCAGGACAAAATCGACGCCGATCCTGCGCTCAAAGCGGCTGGTATCAAAGCAAAATCGACGGGTGCACAGGTCGAATTGACCGGCGCGGTCAAAGCGGTCGGAGACAAAGACAAGGCGGAAGCTGCCGCCAACGAAGCGATAAAACCCTACAGCAGCGTCAATGCGGGCGTCGTCGACAGCATTACGATCACGGACAGCAGTGCGGGCGATGCTGTCACCAAAACGCCTCCTGCCGGTGGACAATAGGGCGAAAGTTACAAAGGAGAGCGATGTTTTGGAAAAAAGTCCGCAAACAACTTCTGTCGATGAGTCCATTCTGCCGATGAGCGGAAAGGTTCCCGTAACAGTCGTTCCCTCCAGCCTGGGAGTTGTGCATGCTGCTCGTCCTTCCGGCAAGCCGCAGGGTACAATTCGTATCGCCGTCCGCGATATGAACTTCTTCTATGGCAAATACGAAGCGCTCAAAAAAATCAACCTCGAAATCCGCGAACACGAGGTGACCGCACTCATCGGTCCCTCCGGCTGTGGCAAATCGACCTTCCTGCGCTCACTGAACCGGATGAATGATCTGATTCCGGACACGCGCGTCGAGGGCTCCGTCACGCTCGACGGGCAGGACCTGTATGCGGCTGGCGTCGATGTCGTCAACCTGCGTAAGCGCGTCGGAATGGTCTTTCAGCGCCCCAATCCCTTTCCGATGAGTCTGTGGGAGAATATCGCCTACGGTCCTAAACTGCACGGCGAGCGCAACAAGAAGCGTCTCGATGAGATCGTCGAAAAGACGCTCACGCAGGCGGCATTGTGGGATGAAGTGAAAGATAAACTCTCCAAATCCGCGTTCGATCTCTCGGGCGGGCAGCAGCAGCGTCTTTGCATTGCGCGCGTGCTTGCGGTCGAACCGGAAGTCGTGCTGATGGACGAACCCGCTTCCGCGCTCGATCCGAACTCGACCTACCGCATCGAGCAGTTGATGGAAGAGCTCAAAGACCGCTATACCATCATCATCGTCACGCACAATATGCAGCAGGCGGCGCGCGTCTCCGAACGAACCGCGTTCTTCCTCAAAGGTGAGATGATCGAGTTCGGCGAGACCGCGCAGATGTTCGAGCACCCGAAAGAAAAACAAACGGAAGACTATGTTCGGGGGCGGTTTGGCTGATGCCCGAATCGAATGGGCTCACGAGATGTACCGCTGTGGCACCTCCTGTGTCGCAGCTTTTTTTGTCCGCTGAAGACAGGGAGCGGATATCACTCTTATTTTGCCTCGATGTTTGCTATAATCATCAACAAACCCTGAACTATCCGAGGATGGCTGCCATAAAAAACTGAGTCTCTTGAAGAATAAAAACGAAGAAAACGGACGAAGAAGACGGACGAAGAAAACGACCAAAATAGAAGAGGAATATATGCCCCAGACACGACAGCGATTCGATCAGGAACTGGCATCCCTGCAGAATGATATAACCGCGATGGCAGGCGCCGCGGACAGCATGGTCGAAAGAGCTATGACCGCGCTGCTCACAGGTGATCTCGCACTCGTGAAGGAGGTTGTCCGAAGCGATGACGAAATCGATCAGATAGATCTCGACATCGAACACCGTTGCCTGAACCTGATCGTCTCACAGCAGCCGGTCGCCTTCGACCTGCGTTTTATCGGCACCGCCATGAAAATCATCACCGACATCGAACGAATCGGGGACTATGCGGTCGATATCGCCAAAATCGGGAGGCGCATGATTCGCGCACAGGAGGTTTATCAGCCGATCGTAGACCTGCCTCACCTAGCCGACATGACCCGCACGATGCTGCACGAAGGTCTCGAAGCCTTCCGCACCCAGAATGTCGCACTCGCACGCAAAGTAATTGCGGACGACGATGCGGTCGACGACCTTTACCACCATTATCGGGATGAACTAACCCATACACTCGTCGCCGATCCCGACCGGAGCCTGCTCGTATTGAACGTCCTGTTTGCCGCCAAATATCTGGAGCGTATCAGCGACCATGTCGTCAATATCGCCGCGCGAGTCGAATTCATCCAGACAGGTCAACTCCAGGTGATTTCGGTCGAGCAGGCCATGGCAGATGATAGCAGTGTCTGACCGAAGACTGTCTGCGCTGTGTTTGTTTTGTGACGAAAGGAAGAAATGAGGCGGAAACGAGAAACAACACCGCTAATTTATAATCGATTCGTGGGCCGGAGACATAAAATAACGCTCTTCTTAACACTCATTTAAAGTTCGTTGCGTATCATAGTCGTTAGTTTCACGAAGTTTTATAGTTTTCAATAATGCTTTTGCTTCTTATCTGAGGTAGCGGAAAGCCACCGGGAATGTATAAAACTTCACGTAACTAACGAATAGTGTCTGTTCCGACATCCCGCATGGTCGCGGTCTAACCCTGTCACCTCAGACTTCCAGCGAAGGAGCTGCACTATGAAACGAACTGTACTTGCCCTGTTGCTCGGTACGGGAATTGGCTCGATCTGTGTTTCGGCACACGCTTCTCAAGACCAATTTCAGGTATCCAACCTCACTGCCTCGGGCGGCGTCCTCAGCATTCCGTACGGCCCGACAGATTACCCGATCGCTTCCGACATCACTTTCAACGGCCTCGTACTCACTGAGAACTACGCAGACAGCACGATCGTTACCGATACACTATACGATTCAACCAATACCGCACAGACTTCCCTTGGCTCCATTCTCTCCGGCAACAATATCCTCACCGGTCTAACTTTCAATGCAGAGGCACACGGGGGACTGACTTCAGCCACGCTCACCGGCGAGACGGGTCCGCTTACGGCTGATGTCTACACCTCGGCGGGCATCGGCGGCACGACAGGCACGACGGACATCCTTCCCACGTTTTCTGCGACGTTCACCGGCGCGAAAACAGGCGATTTCGTCAACATCTATCTGTACGGCGATAATCCGGGCAGACCTGCGACTCCTTATGCCGCCGGTACGCTAAGCCTCGTGGCGACCGATGTTCCCGAACCGGGTATGATCGCGTTGCTCGCCGCGTCTGGATGCGCCGGTCTGATCGGGCTGCGACGCCGCCACGCATAATTGCCCTGATGTTTGTAATGTCCCCAATATTCGCCATAAAAAGCCAGGCGCAGCAAGCAGCGATCCTGCAAATTCTCGTAAGCTTAATCATTAACAACCTCTTTACTTTTCAAATCCTTTCAAAGGAGAACGAGAGACCAGATGAAATCTCGAAGCAGCTTCAAACCTTTTCATGCCCGAACGCGTATCACGCGGAAGGCAGCCCTACTGGCTGTCGCGCTCAGCACAGGCATGGCAGCCGCGCACGCCGATACTCCGCCCGCAATCGACGCCTCGAACTGGGGCTCGGTGACCGCGCCGGTTTTTGGATCGACGGAGCCCTCCGCTGGCGGCATTTATTCGATTGCGGAACTGTTCGCCGGACCGAATAACGGTCGCTTCGCCGACAGCAACTACTATCACGGCGTGCTTCCGAATGGCAAAATCGTCGATCCCGCCGGTTCGTCAATCCAGATCGGGCAGAATCCGCTCGGAACCGCGCTGACGCCGGACGGCAAATACCTGATCACTACCAACGACGACGAGCGCAACAACGGTCCCTCGCTGCAGAGCGCGACGAACCAGGGCGGCTATTCGCTCTCGGTCGTCGATACGCGCACCTGGACCGTCGTCTCGCAGATTAACACGCAGGGCAGGTACTTCATCGGGCTTTCCGTCGCCGCCTCTGCAGGCGGTACATACACAGTCTATGCTTCGGGCGGCGGCGACAATTCGATTAAAGTCTTCACCGTAAGCGGAACGGGGACAATCGCCTTCACCAGCGCAATAACCATTGCGCCTTCGCTCCCGATCAGCCAGGGTTATGTGACCAACTATATTCCGTCAGCCGCGCTCGGCACACAGCCCAATGTGCAGGCGCCAAGCCAGTTCAAGGGTTCGAATCCAGCGACCACCTTCCCCGCAGGTTCCGCACTCAGCCCGAATGGTAAGTTCCTGTATGTCGCCTGCAATGGTGACAACAGCCTCGCGGTGATCGACACGACCTCAAACACGGTCGTCAAGCAAATTCCCGTCGGCTTTTTCCCCTACACTGTTTCGGTGAGCGCTGATCCGAACAACTCCGGCATCTACAAAGTGCTCGTCACGAACTGGGGAATCGCAGAATACAAATTCCTCGCGCCGACCTACGGCACCGATCCGAACAGCTCGGACTTCGGTCAGTTGACCGCGCTCGGTCATGTCGGTCCCGACGACGCAGACGGACTGTCCAGCCTCTTCTATACGCCAGTGCAGGACACTGCAACTAAAAAAACCTCCTCGGTCTCGATCATAAAAGCCGACGAGAACGCCTCCGCCTGGACTGCGCTCGGCAACGTTTCGATGAGCCACCCGCTCGACGATCTCAACGTGATCGGCGACACGCATCCGTCCGGAAGCGCGATCGTCAAACGCGGCGGCGTGGAAGTGCTCTATGTCACGAAAGCCAACAACGACAGCCTCGGCGTGATCCTGCTCAACAACTTCACGCACCTGCCCGACGTCGATCTTTCGCCTTTGAATGTGACCGTCGGAGCCCACAAAGTGCACGCCTCCTACCCCAACTCGATCGTCGCCTCTGCAGACGGCAAACGCCTCTACGTTGCGGAAGCCGGTCTTAACAGCGTGGCAGTGCTCGACACCGGCGTACCGACCAAACCTAAATTGATCGGTCGCATCCCGACGGGCTGGTACCCGACCGCGCTCGCGCTCGACAGCAAAAGTTCGACACTCTATGTGCTGAATGCCAAAGGCGTTGGCGAAGACATCAATCCACATATCAACGATGGCAATCCAGCGCACAGCAACCCGCCCGCAACCGGAGTCGAATCGCACAGGGACAGCAACTACATCTTCGGCTCCGCGCAAAAGATCACGCTTGCGAACCAGCACATCGACAATAAAACCGTTCTGGGCTACAACTATGCGCTGAACACGCCTGCTGACAGCAGCGTGGTGCCGATCGGCGGCAAAGCCTCCAGCAAGATCGACCATGTCTTCTTCATTCTGCACGAAAACAAGACGTTCGACACGATGCTCGGCAATCAGGGTGCGCACTTCGGCAATTTCGCAAGTACGAACTTCAACGCTCTGGACGGCACGACGGGCCCGACGATCTCGACCTTCGTCTCGGTTGCGCTGAACACGCAGATGCTGGCGAAAACATTCGCAGCAGCCGTCAACTACTACTCGGATTCGGAAGAGAGCGATGCGGGGCACCAGTTCGCAGCATCGGGCACTGCGACCGACTACACTGAGAAAACCCTGCTCGTGAAATCCGGGCGCGGCATGCTCGTCAACAAAAACTTCGAGTCGGAAGACTATCCTGAGGGCGGCTACATTTTCAATAATGCGGCACGAAACGGAGTCTCTTTCAAGGACTATGGCGCACTGCTACGCATTCAGGGCACGGACACCGGGGACGCGAAAAACACGCTGATCGACGATCCTGCCAGCGGGAAAATGGGCTTTCCGGACACCACGCTGACCACCGCGACTTCGGTGACCAATGTGCTGGGCAGCGACACGACGAGCGCGACCGATGGCGTCGGTCAGGCATACTACCAGAAGCAGCCGATCCTGGCGATTCTTGGCAGCAACGACCCCATTACCGGCGAAGCCCGCCTGGATCACAACTATCCCGGGTACAACTTCAATATCTCCGATCAGCGCCGCGCCGTCGAGTTCTGCAAAGACTTCGATCGCATGGTCAACAGCGGGACACTGCCGAAGTACCTTTACATCTATCAGCCCAACGACCACACGGGCGGAACAAAAGCCACCAATATCCCGGCGCCGACCGCCGCTCAAGAAGTTGAGGACGGCGATGTCGGGCTTGGCATGGTAGTCTCGCACATCATGAAAAGCTCGGTCTACTACACGCCCGCCGATGCGACGAAGAATACAGCCGAGCGGGGCAGCGCGATCTTCATCACCTACGATGACGCGCAGTCCAGCCCGGATCATATTCACGAGCATCGGACGCCGCTGATCGTCGTCAGCCCGTTCGCCCGCGTGAGCAAGGATCAAAACGGTAGTCGCACCGGCTTCATCGGCACACGCCACTACGTGACCGCATCGGTTGTCAAAACCGAAGAGCTGCTGTTGGGTCTTCCGCCGAACAACTACGGCGACCTGTTCGCGACCGACCTGCGCGATCTGTTTCAGTCCGCCTACAACGGGATCACGCTCGCCGACCTGACGTTCAATCAGTACTGCAAGTATGTACCGACGAACGAAGGTCGTAAAATCTGGACGCTCGTCGCGCACCTTGACACTTCCGCTCCCGATCGCGACAGTCATCGACTGGGCGTTCTGAGCCGCCTGAGCATGACAGCGGACTCGCTGCACAAAGCAGCAGCCATCAAACATCACCTGACAAGCAAGCCCTATCTCGCGCTGCAGGCTCGCCTCTACAAACAGGCGGTCGCGCTGGTACAGGGTCCCGCCCCGCGCGACAGCGACGACTGATTGCACTGTCGAAGTTCATACGTCTCAAAGCCAAACCGCCCTGCACGACGTTATATTGTGCAGGGCGGTTTCACATTCAGGGAAAGTCGAGTGTTTCAGGAACTGTGCTTACGCGGACGCGGTGATCAGTTGGCGCAGGACGAACGGCAGAATACCCCCATGCAGGTAGTAATCGACTTCGATCGGCGTGTCGATTCGCAGCGTGACAGGGACTTCCTGCGCGGAGCCATCGGCGCGATGGATCACGAGCAGCACATCCATGCGCGGACGAATCCCCTCTTTTTCAAGTCCGGTCAGATCGAAAGTCTCCGTGCCGTCCAGACCGAGCGATTGCGCCGAAACGCCTTCCTTGAACTGGCACGGCAGCACGCCCATACCCACCAGATTGCTGCGATGAATACGCTCGAACGACTGCGCCACGACCGCTTTTACGCCGAGCAGACGCGTTCCCTTCGCCGCCCAGTCGCGGCTGCTGCCTGTCCCGTATTCCTGACCGGCAAAGATCACGAGGGGAACACCCGCCGCCTGATAGTGGATGCTCGCATCGTAGATACTCTGCTGATCGCCCGCTGGCTGATGGATCGTGACGCCGCCCTCGACGCCGGGAACCATCAGATTTTTGATACGCACATTGGCGAAGGTGCCTCGCATCATGATTCGATCGTTGCCACGTCTTGATCCGTACGAGTTGAAATCCTCGACGGCTACGCCCTTCTCCAGCAGATATTTTCCCGCCGGAGAGCCAGGCTTGATTGCGCCTGCCGGACTGATATGATCGGTCGTCACCGAGTCGCCGAAAATCGCCAGCGGCCGCGCGTTTTTGATGTCATGTGCTGTATCTGCCGCCATGCCGAACCGGTCGAAGTAGGGCGGCTCCTGAATGTAGGTCGATTCGGCGTCCCAGTCGTAGACGTTGCCCGTCGAGCCGGGTATCTCCATCCAGAGCGGGTTCTGTTCGGCGAAATCGCGATAGAGGCGGCGATAGGTTTCGGGATCGTTGGCGGCTTGCAGCACCGCGCCGATCTCTTCGAGGCTCGGCCACAGATCGCGCAGATAGACGTCCTGCCCATTTTTGTCTGTACCCAGCGGTTCGGTGGACATATCGATATCGACATGACCGGCGAGCGCGAACGCAACGACGAGCGGCGGCGACATCAGGAAGTTCGCCTTGACGTTCTGGTGGACGCGTGCCTCGAAGTTGCGGTTGCCGCTCAGTACGCTCGCAACGACGAGATCGCTGCTCGTGACGGCTTCTTCGAGATGCGGTTCGAGCGGACCGGAGTTGCCGATGCAGGTCGTACAGCCATACCCGACGGTCTGGAAGCCGAGTTCATCCAGATAAGGCTGAAGTCCCGTTTTGGTCAGGTATTCGGTGACGACGCGGGAACCGGGCGCAAGCGAGGTCTTAACGGCGGGGCGCACGGTCATGCCGCGCTCGACGGCTTTTTTTGCGACCAGACCCGCCGCGAGCATTACGCTCGGATTAGAGGTATTGGTGCAGGAAGTGATCGCGGCGATCACGACATCGCCGTGCTTCAGGTCGATCGCTGCGTACGGGAATTCACCATCCCTATCCTCGACGCGATCGGGCGTCGGGCGGTTCTGCATCATTTCGATCTCGGTGATCACGCTCGTGTTGCGGTCGCTTTGCAGGGCGTCCGTGCCAGCCGGAACGGTCTCCGAATCCTGTTCGCCGCCGCCACTGACACGGATAGGTTTTTCGAGCAGCGCCGCACCCGCACCTGTGCCCATGCGAACGAAGTGGTGACTGTTGAGTTCGGTCTGCGTTTTGTTGTAACCGCTCTCGCTGAGCGGCTTCGCAAGCAGTTCCCGAAACTTCGATTTGACGTCCGACAGGTCGATGCGGTCCTGCGGGCGTTTCGGCCCGGCAACGCTCGGCGTCACCGAAGCGAGGTCGAATTCGATCAGTTCGCTGTATTCGATCGCCCCCTTCCCCGGCATCCCGAACAATCCCTGCGCTTTGAAATACTGGCGAAAGGCGTCCACCTGCGTGTCTGTGCGTCCGGTCGCGGTCAGGTAGCGGCAAGTCTCCTCATCGACCGGGAAGAAGCCCATCGTCGCACCGTATTCGGGCGCCATATTGCCGATCGTCGCGCGGTCGGTCAGCGAGAGCGAAGCAGCGCCCGCGCCATAAAATTCGACGAATTTGCCGACGACTTTTGCCTTGCGCAGAAGTTCGGTGAGCGTCAGCACGAGGTCGGTTGCGGTAACTCCGGGCTTGAGAGTGCCGGTCAGGTGAACGCCGACGACGTCGGGAGTCAGGATATAGACGGGCTGACCGAGCATTCCCGCCTCGGCTTCGATGCCGCCAACGCCCCACCCCACGATGCCGAGCCCATTGATCATCGTAGTGTGCGAATCGGTTCCGACGAGCGTGTCCGGGTAGGTAATACCGTCTTTTTGGAGGACGCCTTTCGCCAGATATTCGAGGTTCACCTGATGGACGATGCCGATTCCGGGCGGCACGACGCTGAAGCCGTTGAATGCCTGCATCCCCCACTTCAGGAACTGATAGCGGGCGCGGTTGCGCTTGAATTCAATGCCCATGTTGAGTTCGAGCGCGTTGCTGACCTCGGAATAGTCTACCTGCACGGAGTGATCGATCACGAGATCGACGGGCACGAGGGGTTCGATGATGCCGGGATTCTTGCCGAGGCGTCCGACAGCCGAGCGCATCGCGGCGAGATCGACGAGCAGCGGCACGCCGGTGAAGTCCTGCAGGACGATACGGGCGACAATGAACGGAATCTCCTCGGTGCGCTCCGAGTTCGGCTGCCAGTTGGCGAGTGTGCGGACGTCACTGTCCTGAACGCGCTTGCCATCGACGTTTCGCAGCACCGATTCGAGGACGATGCGAATGCTGACGGGCAGTTTCGAGATCGGTCCGATGCCCGCAGTTTCGAGCTGCGGAAGCGAATAGTACTTGCCGATTTTGCCATTATCGTAGGTGAAACTCTGAAGTGTATCGTGGAGGTTGTGCGGCTCTGCCATCTGTTAGTGTCCTTTTTTGCGGGGAGGTGAGAATTACATTCCTATTGTACCGCCCGCCCTCCGATATTACAAACTTTGGCTTTCGAAACGAGGTTTTCAACAGGAGGCTAACCAGCTCCCTCCTTCGTAAGGCGGCTAACCACCCCCCAACCCCCTCCTTCGTAAGGAGGGGGAGCAATACACGCACCGCTAGCTTTTATTTTGACATAGGACTAAAGTCTGGTCTGACGGGCTAAAGCCAAGCGTCCTTCGGACGCGATTTCCTCCCCTCTCCCTAATGAGGTACGAATGGTAGGGGGAGGGGTCGGGGGTCAGGGCTGCTGTCGCTACAAGGACTTGGGGTCTGTACATCTCTTACTTCCCGATGGGAGGGAGGGCGCAGCAAGCAGCGCCCCTACAAATGCGCGGGAACTCATTAATTTACGGTGCCTTACCACCTATCGCACATGGAGTATCTGTTCCAGAATGATCGGGTCTTTGATCTCTTTGTCGCGGGACAGGAGCAGAACCTTCGACAGCACCTCAGTAGTTTTTGGATCGTCGTTGGCGAAGGGCCGAAACATTCGCCCGCTATGCTGCGAATGCACCGGCACGAGTACCGAGTTGCGCATAGCCTGTTCGGGCTGCACGTGTCATAAATTGCACTTGAAGCCGGATGGTGAGGAATCTGATGGGGATGCATCGAGGGCGAGGGGGAACAGAAGTGGTCGGCGGGAATGTAAACAAGCAGACGTTCAAATACTGAGCGTGTTATGTATAATGGGTACTGGATGTGCAGAAAAAAGAAGAGGGAGTGAGCGCCAACTCACTCCCTCTTCAACTCTTCGCATGTGTGCGGTGTCGTTCATGCGCGCATACCGTACATGGACATCCGCGAAGCAACGCGGTGTTTCCCTGCGATAGCGCGATCTAAAAAGAAAGGAGAAGGGGCATGGACCTAACCTTCCACATCCTGGGTATCGTGTACTACACGATAGCTCTCATTCACTTGATTTCTGAATATGTTCAGAAAAACAAGAACTCTGAATAGAGTTTAAGCCCGCAGTCTCGCTGGAACCTTAAGAATTCTGGCGAGGCTGTTCTCCTCCGAACTATCCGCCCTGCATCCCTCATAAGTAGCTCTTCAGCTCCTCACAACAATATTATAACACATTTTGCAGCGTTCGTTATGGCAAGTTCCAGGGCTAGGCATCTTAATTTTTCGCTTCTCATATCTGGTTACCGTATTGCGCGCCTGCTTACCAGAACCGCGAGAGTAAGCAGGAACAGAGCATTTGCCGAGATAGAGGACGGCGCTATATCAACATTGCAAGTTATTGCAACAAACTGAACTGAATTTACTCACCTTACGCATGCGGACAATTCTCCGAGATCGAATCAGGAGATGTCCACGTACTACGCAAGAGAAAATCTGATCTCACGAAAAGCTCGTCTGCGTAAGGTGAGTGAATTTAGATGCGCTAGCCCTGTGGCAAGTTCGCGGTTCGCCTGAAATTTCATCTGGACTGAAGCGGGCCGCTTTGAATAATCTTCAACGATCGAGAGGCGCTACTCCCACAGGAAAAAGTGGCTGCCGCTGAAAATAAAAATGAGGCGCATCAGCCAGGCACCGAGCATCAGCGCCGTAATGATATAGAGGGTGCGGGGCAGCATCAGGCGACTGTGCAGCGAGTACACAGGAAATGCCACGCGTGTAGAGGCGAGCGGCTTTTGCAGTAGCGCCGACAGCAGCAGTACCGTGCAGAGGACGAAAAGCACCGGACCGAGGGGATGGTAGCGAAAGGCGGTCGTAAAGTGCCCGAGCCAGATCGCTTTCAGGCTGCGCGTCATGCCGCAGCCGGGACAGGGCAGATGAAGCATCATCTTAAAGAGGCAGGGCGGACCCGCTCGATCGGAACGCTCGAGCAGCAGTGTTCCGCCCAGCACAAGGGCAGACAGTCCGTTGATCCAGCGGGCACTCGTTGTCATACTACGGTCGGGTTGTACCTCGATAGCCTGCATTTACAAACTTCCAGAAGCTTCCTGTCGAGTGTGCCGCTTATGCTCACAGCAGCTTACAAATGATTCAATCGCTTCCAAATAACAAAAACAAAAAGGATCAGACTCCCCGGCAGAATCGGATATTTGCAGTCGTTTTCGAACTCCGTAAAGCCATAGTACAGCAGATATAGTCCGCATACGAGGCATGAAATCCTTTTCATGCCTCGTCGTGATAAGCATCGACTACGACGATCATACGGCATGTAAAACCCATGATACCAATCACAATCCCGAGCAATCCCATTCGCTTGTCCTCTATCGGTCGACAAACAGCTCGACTCGAGTGCTGTCTGATCGTATACCACCGACTGGAGAGACTTTATTTTGATATTCCTCTGCCGCATCGGAATATCCTTCTCTGTTCTCA
>Ga0123337_10005561_pt1 | contig 12361 bp, 15 predicted proteins | sample frozenSSSSmetaG_FD_89792 | JGI IMG/M metagenome (GOLD analysis project Ga0123337, IMG submission 89792) | Glacier valley bacterial and archeal communities from Borup Fiord, Nunavut, Canada, to study Microbial Dark Matter (Phase II) -... | ecosystem: Environmental > Aquatic > Freshwater > Ice >...
GGGGGGGGGGGGGGGGGGGGGGGGGGGGGTGGGTCCGGGGGGGGTGGTGGGGTTGGGGGGGGGGGGGGGTGGGGGGGCGGGGGGGGGGGGGGGGGGGGGGGGGGGGGGGGGCGCAGGACGAGGATGAGGCGGAGGCCGGATGGACTGATGAACTGGGGGAGTGCTATGTGCAGTACTGTACTGTACGAAGTACACTATATACTAGGTATATATACAGGGGACATCGTCTCTATCAATCATATACCTAACCATAGCCCGCGATCCCACCGCTCTTCCTCTTCCTCTCTCTCCTTCTCTTTCTCTAGGCCCGAAACGACCCCCCAAGGCTATCTATCGCTCCAAGGACCATTCCTCCACGCCAAGCCCAGAATGTCTCTTCTCTCGGCCGCTGTCGTTCTGGCGGGAAGGGGAGGGCATTTTTCATGTTACTTCGTACATAGGTATGATGTCCGTTCCCCGTTGTTTTTGCCGACGATGCGAGGTGGTATCGGATAGGGGTCCGGAGGTCATGAGATGAGAAGAGGAGGGGCAGGGAAGAAGGGAAAAGGATGGATGCGCTAGTGCGATCTCTCTGGTGGATCAGTAGTGGGGGGGATTAGATCTGGCAGATCGAATCTGGGAAGGAGATTTGACGGGTCGTGAAGAGGTGTCTGGTGAGGAATTGGAGATGTCTGTCTGTCTGGGTGGGAGGGAAGGACTGGGCGTGGTTTGAGATATGTACGTTAGTTGCGGCTGACATGTCAAATCGGGATATATCACATATGTATGTATGTATATATACATGCCTACATCTCAAAACTGGGAAGTGGGAGGAACCCGGTACTCGTCGCCCCTCATTCCTGGAAAGACGGCTGGGAGACAAGAAGATGGGTAGCTTGCTCCGCGGAACTCGAGACGATGCTCCATATCTTATCCCGCACAGTATGAATGATGTATCAGCAAATGAAGTCCCGACTCCGGCGCATAATCATATCCACAATATCCACATCGCCAACGTCAAGATCCCCCCACCGCCGTCGTATTGCTGTCTGTCTGTCTGTCTGTCTGTTCTGTTAATCTGTACTGTGTCCCCTTGTCCAGCTGGCCTCCGTGAGTATCGGTCCTCGATCCTGTCTGCTCCATCCTCCATCGGGCTGCCTGTATCTGAAGTCGCAATCAGTCTGCTCGGCAGTCATCGTGCACCTTGCATCTTGCATCCCCCAAACTCCTAGCCACTCCCCTCGTCCTCGGCCGTCGTCCGAATCCGAATGCGATCCCCCCCCCCTCCAATTCCCAGACCACGTCCTCGGTTCTCGCCACCAGCTTCTGTGCGCCTGCACTGCTGCAGTCAGTACATGTAGATACTGTGCTCGGAACTTTCCTTAAACATCGTCAACATCAGCATTGTAATCGTAAAGCCTCGTTTCGAGCGCAGGAGGCTGATATCGGCTGCAGAGCCACAGGTACTACTGTGCAGTGAGTGCATACCTAACCACAGGTTAACAGCTCGGTCAGGATTTCTGCCACGGCCAGTGGAGTCCAGTCAGTCCTCTGCGTCGACTTGACTTAACTTAAGCTAGCCTCACTCCCTCACTCGGCCACAACGACGCCGCCACAGCCACCCAGCCATCCATGTCGACGCGCCCCTTGTCGCAGATAGCGAGGTGGCGGGGCGCAGAGCAGAGCAGAGCAGAGCCAGTGGTCGGTCGCTGAGAGCCAGTCGCGCGTCTGTGGCGTTGTGAGGGTGCGGGCTATCCGTATAGCGATGTCCATACTGTACCTGGGTGGGTAGGTATGTACATATGTACTTCGTATGTGCCTGCCTGTCTGTGTGTTTGCCTGTCTGTCTGTCGAGGGAGTCCACTGGGCTGGTCGACGTGACGGTGGTGGAGACTAGCTGCGGAGCAGGACCTATCTTGGTCTTGGAGTGGTCTTGGAGTCTTGGTTGTCGTTGTCTGACCGAGTCCGGTGCACGGCACGGCACGGCACTACAGCACAGCACAGCACAGCACAGCACAGCACAGCACAGCGAAAACTTTTGTTGGTGTTGTTGGTGGAGAGTGGAGAGTGGAGAGGGGAGAGGGGAGAGGAGAGAGAGGGCATGATTGGAGTGCGTACAGTGTGTATGTGCATGTATATGTACAACATGCATACTCCGTACATATGTGCAGGGTAGAGTTTGCTCTCCTCCCTATCAAGCGGACTGATTAGGACTGTATGTATGTATTGTGATGCTCACCGTCGCTCCACTGCAGCAAATAGCAAATAGCAAATAGCAAATAGGGTTACAAATAAGCAAGCAAGGCCTCACTAAGATAGCATGTTCGTCATTCGTCGTTCGTCATCGAGAGACAGCGAGCGGTCAAAGGATGCACAGTGCTTAGTGAGCAGGTGCAGCATGGTGAAGCCCACGTCTCCACATAGTAAGGTGTAGGGAGGGAGGGAGAGTGGCCGAGGTGGGAAATTATATGCAATGTGTATGTATGTTGTATGCATTTGGATGGAGAATATAGAGTAGGGCAGCATAGTCGTTGGATCCTTAACTGTTTGGTTTAGTCGTAGTTAGAGGAAGCGAGTGGTCCCCTCTTAAATGCCATCCATTATTTTATAGATCGTAGATGGAGGAAAACACACCTAATTTAATTAATTCTATATTAATTCTATATTAATTCTATATTAATGTTAGACTACATGGAAAGGTTCTGTGAAGTGCTATAATGGCTACTTGAAAATCCAGAAGAATAGACCTCAATAGTAGCTTGTATAGTCTATTGTAGATCTATAGCCTATTGTAGATCCTAAGCCTGCAGAGGCCTAGGTGGAGGGAGGTAGAGACAATCTAGGAATCAGGACAGTAGTGAGGAGTCAGGAAGTGAGAGGAGTGATAGTGTTATATTTTCCCTAGAGATAGAATCCAGTCACGTACATTTCCTGCTAAATATAGTGCAAAGGGACAAGTTATCATTTCATGTTGTGTTATGTAGTCGTGAGAATCTGAGATTTGAGAGGGACCACTCGCTTCCTCACTCGCTTCCTCACTCGCGTCCTCACTCGCGTCCTCCGACTCATCGCTTCGCTCCCAGTCAAGGACCGACGATTAGGTGAAGATGTGAAGAGGAATGTTTGTCTGTGGGTGATACGGTGATGGTGTGGTGGTATGGTGGTATTGGCTTATGCGATGGGGTCTGGGGGTTTGGTTTGGGAGGAAAGTCTGGTAACGAATGACGGGGAGGAGGGAGGGAGGGAGGGCGGGAGGACCCCCAAGGGATCAGAGAGCCGAGGGGAGAGGAGCGGGAACGGAGCGCGTAATCACTGGCTTAGGCTCAGGGAGCTTTGGGCACATCGCAATGCCGGTACATAGATGGCAGTACTGGAGGGTTAAGGTATGTTTATGTACTCTAGGTATCTTTACGTATCTTTAAGTATCTTTAAGTATCTTTAAGGTACCTTTCATCTATCTGATGCTAACAAGCGAGGATTTTCGCACTAGGCCACACATCGCTTCAGGGCAGATGATAATAATAATGTACATACATAGGTACGGTACCTGGACAGAGACACAGAGACACAGAGACACAGAGACACAGAGTCCCTAACAGTGTTACTCTACAGGCATACTGTATATGTATGTACATTCCTATCACATCACCCGTGACCATGACTAGCGACCATTGTGGTTGTGGGGATGGGATGAGAGGGATGAGATGACATGGATAGTCTAATAGTATAGTACATATAGTACATATAGTACATATATGTACCTGTATCAAGTACTATCCGTACCATTGCTGCTACCCTATTACTCTATCCTACTATTCTACTCCACTTAGGTACATAGGCTACTTAGTTTACTTGCTCTACTGTTGTGCCGCCGCTTCTCTTCTCACTACTTCGTACTCATGATTCTCCCCACACCACACAGCAGGTGCACACTTTCGTTCTTTGCTGCTTGTATCTCTCTACTGTATCTCTACTCCATCTCTACTGTATCTCTACTCCATCTCTACTCCATCTCTACTCCTTCTCTACTCCTTCACACTTCATCATCCTCGAGCATCTTCGCCCTCGACTCGCGTCTCGACGTCGGCTTCTTCTTCCCACGAGCCCCCACCGCACCCTGCGATTGCGCCTCGCGCGAAGCTTTCTTCGCCCTTCAGCAAGCTATCTCCTCGACTTCACCATCTATCTCCTGCTTCATTGCCCCAGACCTCGACTCTCCGGAGCTTGTACAGTATAATATTCTCCGACGCAGCCCGGGCCGTGGCTCGTTCATACGCGACGACTCGCCCGACGAGTATCCGACGTCTCTGAAGAGTATCCCGTCTCCGAAACAGCAATCCCGCGTCTATGCGCCTTATAGAGAACGAGAACAAGAACAAGAACGTCTGTTAGAGAAACCGGTCCGCATCAGCACTGCAGCTGGACGGGTGGGTGCCACATACCATACCGGCTTACCACAATAGAGAGAGGGGCTGCGAAATCGTCCAGGTTTAGACGACCGCTGACTGCATCCTGGGCTCTGATCGCTGATCCGAGGGATCTGCAGCTCCCAACCCACCACCTAGCCTAGCCCCAAGTGATTGCTCGATTGCTCGCGACAAACAATCAACCAGCCTTCGCGTGCGAACCTCTAACTCTCGTCCACCGCCCTGCTCTCGCTATCTTGACATCTTCGAGAGGCGCAGCCCTATAACAGAACAGTCTTGTTCCTCGCCTGGAGCGACCTCAATTCAGTTCTCCCATCCTTCGTACTCGCCTCACATGGAGACCGCCTTCAAGAATCATGATTAATGGTATTTGTTCCGTGCTGTGGCTTGCACAAGCTTCCCCCACACACACCCTTTGTCCTTTCGCAATTCTGTCTACAAAGAACTTCACTGACTTGGGGTTCTCGAAGGCCCATCGTAAAGCTCTCTATCCCGGCTCTCGACAAATCGAACACGCATCCGTCTCTTGTTCCCGAGATCAGGTCGCACATGATTTGTCTGGCATACGGTCCACTGCATGAAACGAGACCCCCCGCCGATGCTCGCTTTATATAAAAACCGTTCATATTCAACGTCTGCACTTCTATGCCACTGCTACACTCCCGTCAAGACACAATGGATACGAGACCACCCGAACCTAAGCGCATGCGAGTGGATCCGAACTCATGGGGTGCAAACGAGACCTCTCGATTTCATCTACCCCCTCCCCCGGGAACACAACCTCCACACCGACATTCAGAGGTAGCGCCGCATTATGGTCCTGAAGACCACCAACGCAGATTATCACAGCCATCTTCATATGATCTATATGGTCCACCTGGGCCTCGAGATCCAGCGCTGAAGCTGGACCCGGGTGCGGAGCGACCCCAACTTCACGACATGAGGCCGCATGCCACAGCGCATCCCATGGACGGCCGTCCGAAACCACCAGATGACCCGCGTGCGCAGGGCATGCCTGGCTATGATCCTTCGAATGGCCCACCACAACCCCCTCCCCCGCCTATGCTCCACTATATTCCTCCTCCACCGTCGCCTCTAGGGCCTCCTCAATCGTACAATTACGAGCGTCACATGTATGAGCAGTCGAACCTGGAAGGTCACCGCGAGCCGATATATGCCGAGTACACAGGAGCTGTCAGCAGTTCACAGAAGAAGAGGACGCCTCGCACGTCACAGGTAAGTCACGATACAGCCAGCCATGGGCAAGACTGATCTTTTGTCTGTAGGCTTGTGAAGCTTGTCGCATGGCGAAAGCCAAATGTACAGATCCCAAGCCTTGTCAAGGCTGTGTTGATAAAAGAATACCATGCAAATATGATCCTCCTCCTCCAAAACAGGTCGACAGAGTGCAATCGGACTTGATGAGTAAGCTCGATATGATCATGGACACGATGAACGCGATTAAGAAAAATCAGAAAATTAATACCCACAATGCACACAGGCAGGAGTTATTTGAGAAGGTGCTAGTAAAGGTTGTGCCGGGCTTGGCTGGAATGCTGAACGAGGCCGACAATGGGGCGCTGGCGCTGAAAGAGGAGGACGAGGACGACGACATGGACAGTGGTTCAGGGAGGCATCGAGATCCAAGGCGTCATGCGGCAGCATCTGACAACCAAGTGTTTAATCGACGGGAATCGGATCTGGATCAGGGCATTGAGCTAGATGATTCGGACCACTTGAGTGACAATGAAGTCGTGCATAGCGTTCCGCTAGGCGAGCCAGCAATACCAGTCGGACATACGACTGGGGCAGCCAAAATTCTACAGTGGCCTGCTATTGCCGATATGGTAGGAGAGAGGATGAAGGAGGGAAGGATGAGAGGAATCGATCCTTTGCGACGTGAGACCCGACGTGGGGTCATCCGCCTGTACGGTCGTGGCGAAGGAGTTGAGAATTCTGGCTATGATAAGGATACCATGGCCGATTATGCTCTCGAGCCGCCAAAGTCAAGCAGTGATAGCCATTCTGAAACGACGGCACGCTCGCCGGCGATGGATAATTTCTATGGTCAAATAGGAGGAGCAAGCCCAGTCTCGGAGACGTACCTCTATCGAGGTGAACATCAAGCCAAAGGAGCGGTCGACCTTTCTGGACTTCCGGAACTGGATGAAGCGACAGTGAGACGCTTATCTGCGGTCTACATGGCAGAATTGAACGTCATGCATCCAATTATTACACAGAGGGAACTTGATCATTTAATTGCCCTCTTCTTGAAACAGATCCGCGAGACGGAGAGAGGTCGGCCCGCGAAGGTATATGTAGGATTTGTTGGCAGTGAAAGCAACAAACGGAAAAGGTCGCCGACCGTGGCTGGACCGGAACATCCTTACGCGGCGAATCTCAAGCCTGGCAGACCTCAGCGATCGATCGAGGCGGCGATTATATTGACAATACTTGCGCTTGGCAAGATCTGTGAGCACAGGGAGAGAGTCCCAGATGTTCTGCCAGTCAATTATGGAACGTCCTCCGCCTCACCCTCCGCCCATCCATTTTCGCCTTCACCTATGCAGCACTCGCCGATAATCACAAACCTCTCTTCGAACCTTCCATCACCTACACAACCAGAAAGGCGGTATCTCCGACGCAGTTCAACGGATGGTTCCATATCCGGAAAGTATCCGCCATATGCACGAAATCTGGACGTGATACCAGGACTGGCGTACTTTGCTATTGCGACCGACATCTTGGGCAATCACATTGGCTGCACGCAACTCGGATTCGTCCACGCGTGTCTCCTCGCGGGTCTATATCATGGCCAGCTTGGTCGCGTCATACAAAGCCATGCATTCATTAAAGAGGCTGGCTACACGTTATCGAACATCTTGAAGCAGTGAGTAAAGTTATCCTCGTCAATACACTTCTTGATTGCTGATTAGGATCAGGCACCTCCCACGCTATAAGAAGATGCAAGAAGATATGAGCGACCCTGCAAAGTGTAGAGATGTGACGTGGCATCCTAAAGACAACCAACTCCTCTTCGCTTTTTGGACATGCCTGCAATTGGAAAGGTATGTGGAGTCTGTGCATCTCGGGAATTTGACTAACTTTCCAGTGATATCGTTGCGGAGCTCGAGGTTTCTCAGTCGGCAATTCTGTCCTTGGAGTCAATCATGCCGTGGCCAAATCTCCAACTAGCTTTTGAGAATCAGGAGATGACCGAGAAGGCCATGAAGTGCTATTCGGCGCAGCTGTACTTCCGCAAAATGCTCAACAACATCCACCGAGACCTCTACGGACCCGGGAAGGAGAACGGCAAGTATTATTTGGTGCTCTGGCCCTCCTCAACGCTAATGCTCTGCAGAATACCAGCTCCACACGGCAAACAAGCTCCCTCAATTCCCCTACATCGAGACCATCATCGAAGATCTCAAATCCGTCATCGAGCACTCCCCGGGCCTCAAGTGGGAGGATGGCGCACCGCCCTCGGATGACATCCTCGAGGCACGTCTTCGCGCAAAGATGTACGGCGGACAGGTCATCGCGTACCGCCACTTCCTGCGCATGGTGCTCAACCGCAAATACACGCACCCCAGCTTGCCAGACCACGAGATCTCCAAGCCCATCATGATATATGCGGAAAAATGCATCCGGGCGATGTTCTACAGCACACAGGCCTTCTGGGGCATGAGAGGCGGCCGGCTGATCGTCACGAACGTCTGGGGCACGTCGCACGCGTAGGTCCCCTTCGCCCTCCCTTTCCCGAAGTGACGGATGGCTAATTGTCGCAGCCAATGGGGCCACTGCATCGTGCTGCACGCGGCATACCTCAACCCCTTCCTCAGGCACCTGATCGACCCGAACGAGCTGCGCGAGGTGACGCTCAGAGTGCGCCACTTCCTCGTCGAGGCGGCGCAGCCGTCATCGGCGCTCGCGGACGACATCAAGATCCTGGACTACGCGGCGCAGCGGTCGGGGCTGATGCCGGCGCCGAGGAGGGATATGAATCGCAGCTTCTCGTCGACGGGGTCGGAGGCCACGCCGAGGGTGTGAGGGCGGGGCGTGGGGTGGGATGCCCGGAAGACGAATATTATTAATCCATATTGAAGGGGGCGGAGCGGGGGAGGGCAGGGCAGGGCAGTGCTGGAGGCGTGGAAACCGGCCATGGTCCGGCGTGCGAGCCAGCTCCGACTGTTCCGATACGCGGCATCGTATACGGCGCGAGCGAACGGCGGAGCTTGCAGCGTGCGCTTATCGATCTAGCCTCTACCATGTCCATCTCAGCCGTCTATCCATCTATCCGACATACATACATACATACATACATACATATACATAATACATACAGACGGACATATACCCGCGTCGCCCTACGTCTCGTTCCGGCGACGCGGGCGGGCGCATTTTCCCTCATCCACATCCATCTACATCCACCATGTCGCACGCAGGGCATCAGGCCGCACGCACGCGTCATCTCATCGTCATCTTCGCCACGGCTCTCCCATCCATCTATTCATCACATGCATATACATCGGCCACGATGGCGTGGCCCGGCGGCGGCGGCGGGGGGCGGCTCTTTGTTCATGAAGCGTCCTCTTTTTTTTTTTGCTGTTTTTTATATATCGAAAGACTCGAGACATTCGAGGGCTGAGACGGCGGCGGCGGCGGTTGGCGAAGACCGGGGATGGGGTAAGGAGGGTAAGGAGGGTAAGGAGGGGTTTTGCAGTCTTGGCACGCAGGCACGCATGGACGGGACGGCACGGGACGGGACAGGCTGGTGGGAATGAATGCCTGGGTTGGGTGGTTGGCTGTTTTTTGTGTTGTTTTTTTGGGCGGGGGAGGTTTGGTTTGTCGCGGGGGAGGTGTGAGGGGAGGGATGGGGGGTGGTGGATAGGTGAATAGCATTGTTAGCGCGGCAGCGGCAGCGGGGCGGCATGGTGCGCGGGGCATGCATGGGCGGGGGAGTGGCATTTGTTGCGGGATTTGTTTCTTAGAGCGGGGCGGCGGGGGTGTATATTTATGGGAGAGGGGGAGAGGATAGTCGAGTCGAGGGAGGGGGGGTTAATGGGTAGATCAGAGGTATTGAATGCGTGGGAGTAGAGAAGACGAGATGAGATAGATGGAGATGATTTCTAGACCATTCCTGGCGCATGTGCTGTGACTCCGGCTACGTGCGTTGTGTGTCTATGGTGAGATGAGGAGATGAGATGGAGAGAGCGCGCTTGCTTGGGAAGATCGAAGTGAGGGATGACATGAATGGGCAGTTCATTCACTGGCACACGATGAACGAGCAGGACAGGACAGCCACATCTAACACAGGCAGGCAGGCAGATCCTTCGATTTCCCTCAGACTACCTATCCCGTCTCCCCTCTCCTCCCCGTCTCTCCTCTCCCCCCTAAGCCTCCCCCAGGATATTGCCCTCGTACACGGACGTGATCTTGCCCGTATTGCTATTCTCGATCTCGAGCGGCGCGCGTCAGCATCAGCCTGGGAACTCGGCATCGTTTTGGGGGGGGGGAATGGGAGGATGGGGGAATGGAAGGGAGTGGGAGGGGAAGAACTCACCTCGTAGCGCGGGTTCTCGGCGCTCGCCTTCACCTTGCGGCTCGCCTGCTGCCCGGACTCGGTGAGGATGTCGCGGATGACGCCGGTGCTTTCGGCGGTGCGGGAGGTGGGGCCTGGGGGGGTTAGTGGGGAGATGAGATGGGGGGGACAAAGGGGATAAAGGGGATAAAAGGGGGGCGGAGAGGGACGGACCGCCGACGGGCTTGTATTGGACGGTTTGGCCTTTGGTGTATTGGGGCGCCATGGTGGGTGGTTGTTGTGGTTGTTGGGTGGTGGTGAGTTGTGAGAGTTGTGGGTTTGAGGATTTGAGAATGAAGAAAAGAGGGGGGGGAGGGGAAGAGAAGAGGAGAGGGGGGTATATATAGAAGAAGAGGAGGGTTGGATTACAAGGATATCACGAAAAGAGAAAGAATATCGATTGCGACATGTGTTTGGAAAGCGTCATTACTCACTGGATGTACAACGTCAAAATGAGGTAAGTTGACGCTCAAGTTGGAGACATTGTTTTTCCGACGAGTATCTGATCCCTTACTGTGACGTCTGTGGACTGCTAAGGTGGAAGCGGTCTTGAGAGACTGGGTCTGACTGTTGGCAGGAGTTTAGATATCACAGAGACGATTGTCAAGTATGCACGATTCTGTGTTGAGTTGGGCACGAAACTCCTATCTAGGAGAATAAGTACCAAGTTATAGAGAACGTCATCCCGATCTCGACGCTCGGCGCATCCATCACGTGACACCCCTATCTCCCGACCACGGAACGAGCTGCACTTACGTACATTGCATCCTCTGCAGCCCACTCGATGAAAGTCGATGAAGTGCATTAGGAACTGAGGTCACCACTATGTGACGAAATTCCAATGGCCGAGAGTGACGTAAGGCATAGCCTCGCAGCCGCGAGGCCTTTCATATAGCATCATCAGTGTATCTCAACGCTCACCACAATGCAGCCCGGACGCGTCGCACGTCTCCGCCCGGCCTACTTCCTGCATCTGCACCGGCGCACTGCGAGACGGCATAGCCACGCCAGCAAGGCCAGCACAGTCCCGATGTCGGCACAGCAGGGCCGCGGCGGGCAATTCCAGCCCGTTCCGGAGAAGCAGGCGCAGCGGCTTCCAGGGTGGGTCTTCATATCCTCGAGCGACGTGGAGCGGAACTGAGGAGTCTGTGTAGGTCAGAAAGGGACTTGAGGCCGACCAGCGAGTCCACAGCGCTCGAGGGTCGGGAGGGCTTCGTTGAGTATGTTGCGGCGGGGAAGCTGAAGGGGAAGAAGGCCCTCATAACTGGTGGAGAGTACGTGCTGCGCATTCATCGCGGATTCAAGGACGAGGTTGTGCTGATGTCAGTAAAGCTCCGGGATTGGCAGGGCAGTAGCTATTCTCTTTGCTCGTGAGGGAGCCGACCTCACGATTGTGTTTCTGCCGGAGGAAAAGCAGGATGCCGAGGACACCAAGGCGGCGGTGGCCAAGGAAGGAAAGAAGTGCTTGCTCGTCGCTGGCGATTTGATGGATAATGCGACGTGTAAGGACGCAGTAGACAAGCATGTGAAGGAGTAAGTAGAACCGCCAGTTTACGCTTCGACTCAGTGGTTAACATCAGGCAGATACGGGCAGATCGACATCCTCGTCAACAACGCGTCTAAGCAGCTGATGTGCGACGACTTCGCCCAGATCGACCTCGACAACGTCGAGAGCACGTTCCGCAGCAACATCCTCCAGATCTTCGCCGTGACCAAACACGCCCTGCCGCACATGCAGAAGGGTTCCTCGTAGGCGTCACGACCCCCCCGTCCCGGCCACGCTGACCCCCCACAGCATCATCAACACCACCTCGACCGTCGCCTTCCGCGGCACCGCCAAGATGGTCGACTACGCCGCCACCAAGGGCGCCATCGTCTCCTTCACCCGCTCGCTCGGCAAGCACCTCATGTCCCGCGGCATCCGCGTCAACGCCGTGGCGCCCGGCCCCGTGCACACGCCGCTGCAGCCGGCGTCGCGGCCGGCCGAGCAGATGGAGGGCTGGGGCGCGGCGTCGGGGATCGGCAGGCCCGGGCAGCCCAGCGAGGTCGCGCCGAGTTTCGTGTTCTTGGCGTCGAAGGATGGTGAGCTGTTCTATGGGCAGGTCTTGCATGCGTATCCGTTGGGAGACTAGGGTTGGCATAGTAGGAATGGATAAACCTGTCTTGTCGATCTAGTCGCGTGCGTGATGTTTTTGTAAATTGCCGACTGGTTGATGCGGTGGGCAGGACGTCTGTGCTCAGGATGTCCCCTGAGCCACATAACCCCCCCCCCCCCCCCCCCCCCCCCCCCCCCCCCCCCCCCCCCCCCCCCCCCCCAAAACCCACACCCACCACCCCCCCCCCCCGCATCCCCGCCACGTCACCCCGACCTCAC
>Ga0123337_10005562_pt1 | contig 12360 bp, 12 predicted proteins | sample frozenSSSSmetaG_FD_89792 | JGI IMG/M metagenome (GOLD analysis project Ga0123337, IMG submission 89792) | Glacier valley bacterial and archeal communities from Borup Fiord, Nunavut, Canada, to study Microbial Dark Matter (Phase II) -... | ecosystem: Environmental > Aquatic > Freshwater > Ice >...
ACGGCCACGGCGTCACTCCCGGCGGCAAGAAGGTCTTCGACGAAACCTACTTCACCAAGTTCGAGAACCTCAAATACACTTGGGCATACTGCGTCGGCAAAACCACCGCCGAACGCAACGCTTGGGCCTACGCCAAGGCGAACGGCATGGAACTCACCACCATTCACCCCGGCGCCATCGTCGGCCCGGCCGTGGATGGCGATCCCTCCATCTCCATCGGCCTCGCTACCGGCCTGCTCGAGGGCAAGACGCCGGCCTTGCCCAATAACGGCTTCGCGGTGGTCGATGTCCGCGATGTCGCCGCGCTGCATGTCGCGGCGCTCGAAAACCCCAAATCCATCGGCGAGCGCTACATGGCGACGGCCGAATACCTGCCGTTCCACGGCGTGGCCGACATCCTGCGTGAAAAATACCCCGACTGGTCGATCACCGAAAAGCGCGCGCCCGACTGGATCATCAAGCTGATCGCCCGCTTCGGCGGCCCGGCCCGCCAGATCATCGACGACATCGGCAACGAGAAGCACTACGACCCCAGGAAGAGCCTGGCTCTTCTTGGCCGCCCCTACATCTCGGGCCGCGACGCCATCCTCGCCTCCGCCGAAAGCGCCATCCGCCTCGGCCTCATCACCAAGCCGGCCCAGAAGCGCTGATTGCCTGAAGCACCGGCGGCGCCTTGGTCCTCCCCCTGCGAAGCGGGGGAGGGGGACCGGCGTAGCCGGTGGAGGGCTGCCCACGTACTGGTCCTAACGCCGCAACTTCCATTCCCCATACAGCCGCTTCAACTCCCGCATCGAACTCAGTTCCACCAGTGGCAACCCGGTCGCCCGCAGTCTCTTCCGGTCCCGCTCGCGATGCGTCGGCTGCACCAGCAGGATCCACCGCACCATCGCCCACTTGATGCTGTCCTTGTCGCCGGCCAGCGATCCGGCACGGCTGCTCTTCTGAAACAGCGTCCGCCACAGGTAGCGGCCGAAATTGGCCCACCGGCCACCGCCGAGCATGATCAGCCCGGTCGCCCGGGCGAACCGCTGCGGCATCAGCCGCGAGTAGTTGCCATCCATCACCCAACGCTCGTGGGCGGTGGCCGCGTCATGCAGCGCCGCGAACTCGGCGTCCGGCCGCTCCACCCAGTTCGTAGCCGGCAGGTGCCGGAACAGGTCGACATGGAACGCCTCGGCGCCGAGCTTGTTAGCCACCGCCACGGCCAGCGTCGATTTGCCGGCGTTCGATGGCCCGCAGATCATGATCCGCGGCCCGAGTGCTTCCAGTGGCAGAAACTCTCCCATTCCATCCCCCTCAAGACGAAAAAGGGCCACTCCGTGCGGAGCGGCCCCGATCAGCGATGACGAAACCAGCTTACTCGGCCGGCTGCATTTCTTTGCCGGTATAGACTTCCTCTACCGTGTACTGGTCGCGCCGGTCGAAGCCGTTGAACGGCGTCAGCGAGGCCTGGGTGTAGGCGCCCATCAGGCCGAACTCGACCCAATCGTCCTCGTCCACGTCGGAGGGCAGGGTGAAGGTCTGCGGCAGCACGTCGTAGCTGTCGCAGGTCGGGCCCCACACGGTGAAATCCGAGAAATCGCCGTCGTTGTCGTGGATGCGCGGCCCGCGCCACACGCGCGTCGGCGGGGTGAAGTGCATGAACTTCACTTCCATCAGCGAGCCGTAGGCGCCGTCATTGAGATACACCGACTGTCCGCCGCGCTGATGCTTCACGCGCAACAGCAGCGACGTCGAGGAGGTCACCAGCGCCCGGCCGGGCTCGATGATCAGTTCGGGCTTCGAACCGGCGAAGCTCTCCTTCACCGCCTGCTCGATGGTCTCGAAATAGTAGTCCATCGGCGGCGCTTCCGACGTCGGATAGGGGGCCGGATAGCCGCCACCGATATTGAGCCGCTTGAGCTCGATGCCCGACTCCTCGGCGATCTTCGCCGCCGCCGCGATATGCCGCTCGTAGGCGTAGACGTCCTCGCACTGCGACCCGACATGGAAGCAGAGCGAGGGCGTGAAGCCCATCTGGTCCACGAGCCGCACGATCTCCGCCGCACCGTCCTGCATCACGCCGAACTTGATGCCGAAATCATAGCTTTTGAGAGCCTTGCCGGCCTTGAAGCGCGTCGTCACCTCGATGTCGCGCGACGGCGTCACCACCGCGGCGAGCTGGTCGAGCTGCTGCGGGTGATCGATGGTAAACGAGCGGACCCCGAACTCCTCATAGGCACGCTCGATCTCGCGCTTGTTCTTGATCGGGTTGTTGTAGTGCATCGCGGCGCCGGGCGCGTAGTCGCGCACCAGCTCCATCTCGGTGTTCGAGGCCACGTCAAACGCCTTGATGCCCTCTTCGTGCAGCTGCTTGATGATGTGCGGCGACGGGTTGCACTTGACCGCGTAGGTCAACAGCCCGTCGAACCCCTTCTTGAACACCTTCGTGGCCCGGTGCAGCTCCTTGGCGCAGAACAGGAAGCTCGGAAAGTCCGGCTCGACCTGGGCGATAAGCTGAGAGGTGTTGGCGTAGACCGTGGTTGGCTCAGACATTGGCGGCTAACCTTTCAAGGGGTCCGGAGGGGGCAGGGGAGGCAAAAAACGAGCGCTGCATATAGGGGCTGGTGACCGGCGGAGCAACGTCATATTTCTCCGATTACCAATCTGTAAGCCCAGCACCAAAAAGGCGCCAGATTCGCGGCGCTTTTCGGATGCCTGCAGCCCTCGCTGCCAATGGATTCCGAAGCTATGTCGACAAGCAAGATCTGGCTGGCTGCGGGGGGTTCCGCGGTCGTGATCGCCGCGGCGCTCTACCTCGCGCCGATGTTCGCCCATGTGACCAGTCCGCCGGCTCGCGAGCCGGTCGGCATCGCCGCGCAGGCCGAGGAAACCGCGGCCGAGACCAGGGCGGTGCCGGCCACCCGCACCGAGCTGCAACTGAGCTTCGCGCCGGTCGTGAAGTCAGTCACCCCCTCGGTGGTCAACGTCTATGCCACCACCATCAGCCAGCAGGCGAGCTCGCCCTTCCTCGACGATCCGTTCTTCCAGCGCTTCTTCGGCCGCAACTCGCCGTTCTCCGACAGCCGCCCGCAGAAATCGCAGTCGCTGGGCTCCGGCGTCATCGTCGATGCCGGCGGCGTCATCCTGACCAACCACCACGTCATCGACGGCGCCACCGACATCCGCATCTCCACCAATGACGGGCAGGAATACCCGGTCGATCTCGTCCTCGACGACCCCAAGACCGACCTCGCCGTGCTCAAGGTGAAGGACGCCAGGGGCGTTACCTTCAAGCCCCTCGATTTTGCCGATTCCGACACGCTGGAAGTCGGCGACCTCGTCCTCGCCATCGGCAACCCGTTCGGCGTTGGCCAGACCGTCACCTCCGGCATCGTCTCGGCCCTCGCCCGCACCGGCGTCGAAAGCGACAACTACGAGTTCTTCATCCAGACCGACGCCGCCATCAACCCCGGCAATTCCGGCGGCGCGCTCGTCGATCTCAACGGCCGCCTCGTCGGCGTCAACACCGCCATCGTCTCGCGCTCCGGCGGGTCGGTCGGCATCGGCTTCGCCATCCCGGCCAATATGGCCAAGCTCGTCGCCGAAACCGGCATCTCCGGCGGTGCGCTCGTCCGCCCGTGGTTCGGCGCCCGCATGCAGTCCGTCACTGCCGATCTCGCCGACAGCCTCGGCCTCGGCCGCCCGCGCGGAGCGCTGATCTCCGAGCTCGCCCCCGGCGGCCCGGCCGAAAATGCCGGCTTCCGGGATGGCGATGTGATTCTCGCCGTCGATGGCTTCATTATCGAGCAGCCGAGCGCCTTCGATTTCCGCCTCGCCACCAAGGCGGTCGGCGATACCGCCGGCGTCCAGTTCTTCCGCAACGGCAAGACCGAGGACCGGACGATCACGCTGAGCGCCGCCCCCGAGGCCGGCAAGCCCGTCACCGTCAAGGGCAACACCCGCTTCTCCGGCACCACTGCCGAAACCGTGACCCCCGCCGTGGCGCAGGAACTGGGCCTGCCGTTCGACACCCGCGGCGTCGTCATCCGCGCCATCGAGCCCGGCTCGCCCGCCGACGACATGGGCCTCGTCGCCGGCGACCTGATCGTCAGCCTCAACGGCAAGGCCACCGACACGGCGGACGCCTTCGAAAAGACCGCCTCGGGCCGCCCCGGCAGCTGGCGGGTCGAGCTGCAGCGTGGTGGCCGGACCATCCGCGCTGAGGTAAGTGGTTGAGCATGGATTCACTGTTCGATGATGTCGCCCCGCGCCCCCTCGCCGAGGCCCTGCGCCCGCAGCACCTGAGCGACGTCATCGGGCAGGACCACCTGCTCGGTCCCTCTGGACCCATCGGCCGCATGGTCGCCGCCGGCCGCGTTTCGTCCTTTATCCTCTGGGGCCCGCCCGGCGTGGGCAAGACCACCATTGCCCGCCTGGTCGCCAAGGAAGTCGGCCTCGATTTCGTCCAGCTATCGGCCGTGCTTTCCGGCGTCGCCGACCTCCGCAAGGTCATCGCCGACGCCAAGGCGCTGCGCGCCGGGGCAGGGCGGCAGACGGTGATGTTCGTGGACGAGCTCCACCGCTTCAACCGCAACACCCAGGATGCGCTGCTCCCCCACGTCGAGGACGGCACCATCATCCTGATCGGCGCCACCACCGAGAACCCCAGCTTCTCGATGGTCGCCGCGCTCCTCTCGCGGGCAAAAGTCTACACCCTCCGCCGCTTCGAAAAGCCCGATCTCGCCATTCTCGCCGAGCGCGCCGAGGAGTTCACCGGCAAGACGCTGCCGATCTCCGCCGAAGCCCGCGACGCCATGCTGGAAATGGCCGATGGCGACGGCCGCTACCTCATCGGCCTGGCCGAGGAGCTGTTCGCGCTCCCCGACGGCACCAATCTCGACGTCGCCGGCCTCGCCGAAACCGTGCAGAAGCGCGCCCCCGTCTACGACAAGGGCCAGGAGGAGCACTACAACCTCCTCAGCTGCTTCCATAAGAGCCTCCGCGGCTCCGACGTGCAGGCCGCCATGTACTGGGCGCAGCGCATGCTGGTCGGCGGCGAGGACCCCGGCACGATCTTCCGTCGCCTCGCCTGCGCCGCCTCCGAGGATGTCGGCATGGCCGACCCGCAGGCCCTGGTGCAGGTCATCACCGCCTGGAACGCCTTCGAGCGCACCGGCCTGCCCGAAGGCGAGTTGTTCATGGCCCAGGCGATCGCCTACGTCGCCACCGCGCCCAAGTCGAACGCCGCCCATGTCGGCTTCGCCGCCGCCAAGGCGTTGGCCATGCAGACGGGCTCCCTGGCCCCGCCAAAACACATCCTCAACGCCCCGACCAAGCTGATGAAGGAACTCGGCTACAACAGGGGCTATCGCTACGACCACGACTGGCCGGACGCCTTCTCCGGCCAGGAATTCTTCCCCGACCAGATGGCCGGCCCCCGCCGCCCCGAGTTCTACCAGCCCAACGAACGCGGCTTCGAACGCGAAGTCATCAAGCGCCTCGATTTCTGGGCCACCCGCCGCGAACAACGCCGGGCCGAAGAGAGCAAGGACTAGCCGCCGCGCCACCGCGGGGATCGCGCTGCCGGTGGAGAGGGGGGACGCCCGCGCGGGGCAAGCCATACAACCTACAGCCCCACGGCCTTGCGCAGCACCTCGTTGATGCGTTCCTGCCAGCCCGGCCCTTGGCTCTGGAACTTCTCCACCGCTTCGCGGTCGAGCCACGCCGACGCTTCTGCGTCTTCCGCAAGGCCGCGAGCCAGCTCCGGGAACATCTCGGCAAACGTCTTGGCCTGCCGAAAGTCGTCTTCCGTCCACTCCGGGTTGTCCGGGTCGCTGGCGATGCCCTGCTGGATGCGGGCTTCCTCTTCGTCGGTAAGCTCAGGGATAGGCTTTGGCTTCTGCATATTGGCGCCTTTCCAAGCGGCTGGCCGGCCGCAGGCTGATCAGAGACAGGGCCTCTTTGCCGAGGCCGGAGAATACCCCAGCTACGAGGTTATCTTCAAGGAAGCCGATCGCCTTGAAGCGGCGGTTGCCATGCTCGCTGGGGTAGGTGGGCCGGAGTATTGCCGTCGACCATTCAAATCGCTCGATCCGCGCAAAATCGAACTGGTGGAGCACCAGGTTCTGCAGTCGCTTGTTCTCGTCCCAGTGGCACTTCATGCCGTCCCCCGAAACGAGTCTGGCATTGCCGTCCTGGGTTGTCTATTGAGGGAGCATGAACCCCTATCTCCTCGTCGGCCTCGGCGGCGCGCTTGGCGCCATGGCGCGCTACGGCATCGGCACCGCCGTGCCTGCGCCCGCCAACGGCTTTCCCGCCGCCACCTTCCTCATCAACATCGTCGGCTCTATTGCCATGGGCGTGCTCGTCGGCACGCTGGCGAAAACCACCCCGCAGTACCAGAACGAGATCCGGCTGTTCGTCGCGGTCGGCATCTTTGGTGGCTTCACCACCTTCTCGAGCTTCTCGCTCGATGCCATCGCCATGATCGAGCGCGGCGATTTCGTCCTCGCCAGCGCCTACATCGTCGGCTCGGTACTTCTGAGCCTGACCGGCCTGTGGCTCGGCATGTCGGCAATGCGGGTGGCGCTATGAGCGGCGTCCGCCAGCAATACGTCGCCCGCGACGAGGACGGCATGCGCCTCGACCGCTGGTTCCAGACGCATTTCCCGCAGGTCACCTTCGGCCACCTGCAGAAGCTCCTGCGCTCCGGCCAGATCCGCATCGACTCGGGCCGCGCCAAGTCGAACACGCGCCTCGCCGCCGGCCAGCTCGTCCGCGTCCCGCCCATCGACGCCGCGCCCGATCGCCCGGCCGACGAGGTCAGTCCGCGCGACGCCGACGCCCTGCGCGACATCATCCTCTACGAGGACGAAGAGCTCTACGTCTTCAACAAGCCGCACGGCCTCGCCAGCCAGGGCGGCAGCGGCGTCAAGCGCAACATGGACTCGATGCTGAAGAGCCTGCCCAACAAGAAGGGCGAGGCCCCGCGCCTCGTCCATCGGCTCGACCGCGACACCTCGGGCGTTCTCGTCGTCGCCAAGACCAAGGCCGCCGCCGCGCATTTCGGCCACGTCTTCTCCGGGCACCTGGCGCGCAAGATTTATTGGGCCGTGGTTTTCGGCAATCCGCACCCCAAGCAGGGCTCCATTTCCTGCTTTCTCGCCAAGCAGTCGGTCGGCGAGGGCGAGCAGATGCTCGTCGTGCCGCAGGGCACGCCCGGCGCCGTGCACTCGAAGTCGTTCTACTCGACCACCGACACCGCCGCCCGCCGCTTCGCCTGGGTGACCCTGAAGCCGGTCACCGGCCGCACCCACCAGCTCCGCGTCCACATGGCGCAGCTCGGCAATCCCATCATGGGCGACCCGCGCTACTTCAACATCGAGAACTGGACCGCCCCCGACGAGATCTCCAAGGGCCTCCACCTCCACGCGCGCCGCATCGCGCTGCCGCTGCGCTCGGGCCATATCCTCGACATTTCCGCCCCGCTGCCGCCGCACATGCAGGCGACCTTCGACGTCCTCGGCTTCGACGCCGATCGCTTCGACGTGCAGGACATCGACCCGGAGCAATGACCGCCATGCGCCTCATCATGTTCGACATGGACGGCACCCTGATCGATACCCAGGCGCTCATCTCCGAGCACATGGCCGCCGCCTTCGCGTCTCTCGGCCTGCCGCCACCCAGTCCCGCCGAAGTGCGCGACATCATCGGCCTGTCGCTGCCCGTCGCGGTCGGCCAACTGGCGAAGACCGACGATATCGATCTGGTCGAAGGCCTCGTCGGCCAGTACAAGTCGCTCTACAAGGCCTCGCTCGAGCACGACATGGACCGCGAGCCGCTCTACCCCGGCGCCCGCGACGCGCTCGAACGGGTGAAGCTCGCCCCCGACACCATCCTCGGCGTCGCCACCGGCAAGGGCCTGTCGGGCGTCACCCGCATCCTCGGCAACCACGGCATTGCCGGCCACTTCGTTACCCTGCAGACGCCCGACCACAATCCCTCGAAGCCGCATCCCGGCATGCTGCTCCGCGCCATGGCCGAAACCGGTGCCGAGCCGGCCTCTACCGTGATGGTCGGCGACACCACATATGACATGGAGCTGGCCCGCTCTGCCGGCTGTCGCGCCATCGGCGTCAGCTGGGGCTATCACGAAGCCGAGGACCTGCTGACCGCCGGGGCAGGGGCCCTGATCCACGATTTTTCGGAGCTGGACGCCGCTATCGAGCGCGTCCTGGAGTAGCAGCAATGCGCGAGTTCCTCGAAGACGCCCATCAGCACCGCGACGATGGCTACGGCCGGGCCCAGCGCCAGCTGAACGCCAATCTCCCGCGCCGCTTCTACAAGGAAGTCGGCGTCGGCGAAGTCGGCACCGGCTTTGCCGTCACCCTCGACGGCAAGACCCCCCGTACCCCCGGCCAGAAGCCGGTCGTCGTGCGGCACCGCCCCATCGCCGAAGAGATGGCGGCCGAGTGGGCCATGCAGGCCGCGATGATCGACCCCGAGCACATGCCGGTGGTGCGCCTCATCAACTCCGCCCTCGATGCCGGCGACGAGCGCGTCCCGGCGCTCCAGGCCGAGCTGGTGAAATACGCCGCCAACGACCTGCTGCTTTATCGCGCCGAAAGCCCGCAAAGCCTCGTCGCCGAACAGGAAAAGCACTGGGACGCCGCCCTGGTGAAGCTCGCCCGCCATTTCGGCATCGGCTTCCAGCCCACCGTCGGCATCCTCCACCAGCCGCAGCCCAAGCCCACTCTCGATCGGCTGACGCAGGCGGTAGCCGATATCGGCCTAATCGAGTCCGTCGCCATGGTCTCGCTGGTCGGCATCACCGGCTCCGGCCTCCTCGTCATCGCCCACCGCGAGGGCCTGCTGGACGCCGAGGACGTCTGGTCCGCCGCCCACGTCGACGAAGACCACAACATCCGCCTCTGGGGCGCCGTCGACGAAGCCACCACCCGCCGCGAGAAGAAGCGCGTAGACTACGATGCGGCGCTGAAGGTGCTCGAGGCCACAAGGGCTTAGGGCAGGCCTTATCCACAAAGGGCGCCGGGGCTGGAGCCGAGCCGGTGATTCAGTTAGGATGCAGACATGAGCAGCCCGGTCGAAACGCGTTCCTTGGTTATGCCCTCAGCGACACCGAGCGCTGAGGATGTCTCGGAGTGGCATGGTCTTTCGCGCGACGAGCAGCTAAAGCGCCTGGGTTCCGCTCTTGCCCATCCTGATTGCGCCACGCCGAGCGAAGCGGACATGAGCGACATTCTGCGTCGGGCGCGGGCAGCCGCCAGAGCGCGGCATGGCTGATTACCGCCTATCTCGTCGGGCCGAGGCTGACCTTCTCGATATCTACGCATATACCGATGGCACATTCGGCAGGTATCAGGCGGATGTCTATCACGCCGGACTTGAGCATACCTGATGAACCTGCGCGGCGAGCTCTTCGAGTGATGCCCCGGCCGCACACGCCAGTGATCTGGTGACATAACTGGCTGGGTGCCCTAGAACCCGCCCCCATGACCGCCAGCTCGACATCTCCCGCGACCGACCGCTCCCCCTACGCCTTCACCCTCAACGCCACCGACGGCATGGCCCGCGCCGGGCGCATCGACACCTGGCGCGGCGAGGTCAACACCCCCGCTTTTATGCCGGTCGGCACCGTCGGTACGGTGAAGGCCATGTATCCCGAGCAGGTGCGCGATACCGGCGCCGATATCCTCCTCGGCAACACCTACCACCTCATGCTTCGCCCCGGCGCCGAGCGCGTCGCGGCGCTCGGCGGGCTTCACGACTTCATGGACTGGCAGCGCCCCATCCTCACCGATTCCGGTGGCTTCCAGGTCATGTCGCTGGCCAAGCTGCGCAAGCTCAACGAGCACGGCGTCACCTTCCGCTCCCACATCGACGGCGCAGCCTACGAACTCACTCCCGAGCGCTCCATCGAGATCCAGACGCTGCTCGACAGCGACATCATCATGCAGCTCGACGAGTGCATCCCGCTTCCCTCCGAGTTCAAGGAGATGGAGCGAGCCATGGAGCTGTCGCTGCGCTGGGCCGATCGTTCGAAGGCCGCCTTCGGCAACCAGCCCGCCCGCTCCCTCCACGGCATCGTGCAGGGCGGCGACAACGCCGAACTCCGCGCCCGCTCCGCTGCCGGGCTGAAATCCATCGGCTTTTCCGGCTACTCGATCGGCGGCCTTGCCGTCGGTGAACCGCAGGAAACGATGTTCCGCGTCCTCGGCGAAATCACCCCCGAGCTTCCCACCGACAAACCACGCTACCTGATGGGCGTCGGCAAGCCCGACGATATCCTCGGCGGCATCGAGCGCGGCGTCGATATGTTCGATTGCGTGCACCCCACCCGCGCCGGCCGCCACGGCCACGCCTATTCGCGCTTCGGCGTCATCAACCTGAAGAACGCCCGGCATAAGGACGATCCGCGTCCCCTCGACGAGACCTCGCCCAACCCGAACTGCCGCCGCTTCAGCCGTGCCTACCTGCATCACCTGATCCGCACCGAGGAAATGCTGGGCGCCATGATCCTCAGCCAGATCAACCTCTTCTACTACCAGCAGCTCTGCATCGGCGCCCGCCACGCGATCGAGGCTGGCACCTTCGCCGATTATGCGGCACAAACCCGAGCAATGTGGGCCGCTGGCGATATCGCCGCGCTCTAGCCTGAAACCGGAGACCAGCGTCATGGCCAGCCCGAAGAAGTCCCTGCTTAACCCGCTGATGAAGTCTCGCAAACGTCTCGACGAGACCACCATGCGCGAGCTGTTCGCGGCCGATCCCGACCGCTTCAAGACCTTCTCGGTCAAGGCCGGCGACCTTATGCTGGACTACTCCAAGAACCGCATCGACGAAAAGGCCATGGCGGCGCTATTCGAGCTCGCCCGCCACGCCGGCGTCGAGGAACGCCGCGACGCCATGTGGGCCGGCGAGCACATCAACGTCACCGAAGACCGCGCCGTCCAGCACATGGCGCTGCGCTATTTCGGCGACAAGAAGGTCGTCGTCGACGGCAAGGACGTGATGCCCGACGTCCGGGCCGTCCTGGCAGCGATGCGCGCCTACTCGGACCAGGTTCGCGACGGCACCATCAAGGGCGCTACCGGCGAAACCTTCACCGATGTCGTCAATATCGGCATCGGCGGCTCCGACCTCGGCCCCGCCATGGTGACGCTGGCGCTCGCTCCCTACACCCGCCCCGACCTGCGCGTCCACTACGTCAGCAACGTCGATGGCGCCCATATCCACGACACGCTTCGGGGCCTCGACCCCAAGCGCACCATGTTCATCGTCGCGTCGAAGACCTTCACCACCGACGAGACCATGACCAACGCCGCCACCGGCCGCGCCTTCATCGCCGATGCGCTGGGCGAAGCCGCCGTCTCCGACCACTTCGCCGCGCTCTCGACCAACCTCAAGGCCTGCGCCGATTTCGGCATCAAGTCCGACCGCATCTTCGGCTTCTGGGACTGGGTCGGCGGCCGCTACTCGGTCTGGTCCGCCATCGGACTGCCGGTCGCCATCGCCGTCGGCTACGACAATTTCGAGGCGTTCCTGCGCGGCGCCTACGAAATGGACCAGCACTTCCTCAATACCAAGCTCGAAAAGAACCTGCCGGTCATCCTCGGCCTGCTCGGCGTCTGGTACCGCAACGCCTGGGGTTTTGCGACGCACGCCGTGCTGCCCTACGACCAGCGGCTATCCCGGTTCGCCGCCTACCTGCAGCAGCAGGATATGGAATCGAACGGTAAGTCGGTGAACCTCTCGGGCAAGCCGGTCGACTACCCCACCGGCCCGATCGTCTGGGGCGAGCCCGGCACCAATGGCCAGCACGCCTTCTACCAGTTGATCCACCAGGGCACCTCGGTCATCCCGGTCGATTTCCTCGTCGCCGCCCAGCCGCACGAAGCCCTGCCGCCGCACCACGACAAGCTCGTCGCCAACGTCCTCGCCCAGGCCGAAGCCCTCATGCTCGGCAAGACCAAGGGCGAAGTGGTGGCCGAACTCACCACCCAGGGCCTCGAAAAGGCGAAGATCAAGACCCTCACCCCGCACAAGATGTTCCCCGGCAACCGCCCGAGCAACGTCCTGATGTATCCCAAGCTGACCCCTGAACGCCTCGGCAGCCTCGTCGCCCTCTACGAGCACAAGGTCTTCGTCCAGGGCGCCATCTGGGGCATCAACAGCTTCGACCAGTGGGGCGTCGAACTCGGGAAGCAGCTCGCCAAGGCCATCCTCCCCGAAGTCCAGGGCAGCAAGGCGTCGGAAGGCCACGACAGCTCCACCACCGGGCTGGTCAACGCCTACCTCGAGCTCAAGCAATGATCGAGGCGGTGGCGGAGGTAGACGTGATCAAGGCAGCGCCGGTCG
>Ga0123337_10005563_pt1 | contig 12359 bp, 9 predicted proteins | sample frozenSSSSmetaG_FD_89792 | JGI IMG/M metagenome (GOLD analysis project Ga0123337, IMG submission 89792) | Glacier valley bacterial and archeal communities from Borup Fiord, Nunavut, Canada, to study Microbial Dark Matter (Phase II) -... | ecosystem: Environmental > Aquatic > Freshwater > Ice >...
GGGCCGGAGCGGAGAGCGAGATCCTAGCCTTCGACTGAGAACTAGCACGCCAGCGACGCGAGTCTTCAAGGTCGTTTCCGATCGATGTATTTCTGCACCTCCACGGGATTGTCCGTACAAATGGCGTCCACTCCCAGGCCGAGGCCGAGAAAATAGTCTTCCATGGTGTGGCCGGGCCATCCGGTAACGATGAATCCCTGATTTTGAGCGCCCTTCACCTCCAAACGGGTCGTGCCTTCCATCTTGCAGGCCACACGTTTCGCCCCGATATCCTCCGCCGCCCGGAGCATTTCCCCCGTAAGCGGACCTCCCCTGATGTACATGATATCCGCGTTGGGATCGATATTCTTCAGCGCCTTCAGTGGTCGGGGATCGAAGGAGGTGAAAATATAACTACTGCCAGCGGGAATTCCGGCGGTAACGGCCGCATGAAGTTTCCTAACGTAATCCGCGATCCTTTCGTCCGGGTAAAGAACCTTGTTGCTGGTTTTCATCTCGAACTCCACATACATCCCCGGCTTGTCGGAGAGATACTCCAGCAAATCCTTGAGGAATAGAAGTGGTTCCCCCTGCTTCCTGCTGGTGGCCTTCCCCGCCATTTCCGCAGTTAGCTCCTCAACCGGTCCTTCTCCTTTGTGGGTTCGCTCCAAAGTATCGTCGTGCAGAATCACCAGCCCTCCGTCCTTCGTCATGCGGACGTCCGTCTCAAAGCCCCGGACACCGGCATCATAACTGCCGCGGAACGCGCCCAGGGTATTTTCCTCGAATTCATGTGCACCACCCCGATGGGCGAAATGGAACGGCTTCTTGTCCCCAGCCCATGCAGTCGGGCATAACGAGACAAGCAGGACGCCGATGGCGGCAACAACCACCGGAAGATGCGCGATGCGAACTTGCGGCCGCTTCAGAGTAGATTTTCGCATGGGGCGATTACGTGATCGCGGTGTTTTCCTTACAAGGAACAGTTTTGAGGGTCTTCTCGCGGCGGTCGTAGGCGAAGGTCACGGCGCTCTCGCTTTTTTCCAGATGGATGATCGCCGATGTTGTCAGGGTCGCTTCTGGTAACCCGGTGAAACGTAACCACGGCCCGCACTTCCCTTCGAAACGAATCCGCCATCGGGAGGCGTTCCAACCTGGACACCCTCCCATGTCTTGGCCTTCTTCCGCACGGGTACCGGCCACAGGAACTGATCGAGGTTCGTTAGTCGTTAGTAGGAATGACCTTCACCGGAACGGTCGGCAGAGGCGGATCATCCATGAGATCAGAGATCACCGCCGCGAGGTTCGCGTCGGACATCAGGACCCTCGAGTAAGCCTGGTTTCTGTCCGGCTCACTCTGCCAAGCGTTGGTGCCATCGGTATGGATTAGATTATAGCCGACGGTCTCCTCCGTCCAATAACTGGACAGGCCACGGACTGCGTAGAGCACCGCGCATTGATCCCAACTCGGTCGGCCGTTGATGCCATTGTACATCGTCTCGTAAGCCTTGCGCACCGGGTTGTTAACAGGAGTGCCCGTTAATGAAGAACCGGTGATCACTCCGTCGCCGATTTCGTAACCCTGGAACATCATTGGCACCGTGGCCGGCCAGTTCTCCACCGTGTATTGCGTGGAAGGCGGCGAACCGAAACTTGTGAAATTATACTCCGATCCGCTCGGATATCGTCCGCCCATGATCGAGACGGACTTCACTTTTTCGGCAACCAAAGCCGCGCCGGTGAGCGGGCTGATGGCATCAGCCGGCGATTTCAGCAGGTCTCCAAGATTGTTTGCCCAGCCGACCGAAACGATTACCACACTGGCAGCGGCCTGGGCGGCGAGCACGGTTCGGTACGTCGTCACGGCATCGGGAACCTGTGAACTGTTGGTAACATCGTGCCCGTAGAGGGCGGTGTTCGTCGCGATGCCCCCGTAGGATGAAGTCTTGCCAACCGCCGCCCCCTTGTAGGCACCCAGGGGGATGTCGCCGCGTCCGTACCACGTGTTGATGGCATCTATGCCGCCGATTGAATGAATGTCCTTGTTGCTGGTGACGACCGCGAGGACCGTACACTCGCCTCGATTTTGAAGGGCATGTGCGACAGCCATGGCACCAGCATCGTCGCAGTCCGTGGCGGTGTCGGTATCGATGATGATTCTGACCTGCGCCGAAGCGGCGGCGGCGAGTAGCAGGCACAGGACGATGAACTGCGCGAGGCGGAGATGGTTGGAAATTTGCACAAACGGATGGGTCATCATGCGGGTTCTCGTGGGGATTGATTCGCGAGTTGTCGTCCAGGACGCGGCGAGTGCGGCGGCAGAGGGTGATCAGCCAGGCGAACTCGAGAAGCGCGGTCACCCTGGATTCTGGAACAACTCTGGCGGGTTGGGCCTGGAATCACAGGGACTTTAGAGGGCTTTCTTCCCACTCATTGCTACGCATCGATGGCCGCGACGTCAACCAAAAGGAACAAACGATTGCGCTTGGACCCGTATGGCCGCTTGACCGCGCCGCAAAAGTTGTCCTAGGGTCACTCATGGCACTGCCCCCGTCCGAAGGACTCAAGCAACTCGCGGAACGAACGGGGGTCTCGATATCCACCGTGTCGCGGGTGTTGAGCGGGAAGGCGGAAAAAGGTCGCATCAGCGTGAAAACCCGGGAGCGGGTCCTGCACGAAGCTGGACTACAGGGCGTGGTGATCAATGAAGTGGCCCGCGGGCTGCGATTGCGCACCACACAGACCGTTGGGCTGATCATTCCGGACATTTCCAATCCGTTTTTCGCAGCGTTGGCGCGGCAGGCGGAACGGGCGTCCCGGGTGCGGGGCTATTCGGTGTTGCTCTGCGACAGCGAGGAGGACACGGAGGTGGAGGCTGGAAACGTGCGCCTGATGAGAAGCCGCCGCGTCGATGGCCTGGTGGTGGCACCGGTCGGGGGTCGGCATGATCACCTGGCAGCCGTCCAGAAACTGGGAATGCCGCTGGTGTTGCTGGACCGCTTGCTGCCGGAACTGGATGTTCCGGGAGTTGCGTCCGACAATGCCGTGGGCGCGGCGCTGGCGGTGGAACATCTACTGAAACTCGGGCACCGAAAAATCGGTTGTGTGCAAGGATTGCCGGCCAGTTCCTCCAACGCGTCGCGGGTGTCCGGATTTCTCGACGCCATGGCGCGAAACGGAATTCTCGTCCCCCCTTCTTGGGTGGTAGGTAAGGATTATACCATCGAGTCCGTGAAACAAGAGGCGCTAAAGTTGCTGTCAATCCCGTCACGACCCACGGCGATCGTCGCGCTTGGAAACATGATTGCCTTGGGCGTGCTGCACGCCGCCCGGGAACTGGAAATCCAGGTGCCGGAACAGCTGTCGCTCGTGTCATTCGACGACCAACCGTGGGCGGAATGGATTTCCCCGCCGCTGACGACGGTGGCGCAGCCCGTGGAAGAGATGGGCGCGCGGGCGATGGATTTGTTTTTTGAAACGCTCGCCGCTTCAGGTTCCAACATTACACCGCTGAATTCGCGGGTGATTTTGCCCATGACTCTGATCGAACGTCAGTCCGTGACTCGTTTGGCGTAGGCCGCGCCCAAAATACCCATTGACGTCAGTGGCTTTTTGCGCAATCGCTTGCGCAGGCCGTTTTTTTCATTTCCAAATAACTCAAATGCACTTCGCGATTCAACCCCGCCCGCACCTCTCGTTCCGTTTCCTGTTGCCGCTGGCCGCCTTGATGATCACCGGCTGCAAGTCCCGCGAAAGCTCCACTAACGAAACTCAAAAACCGCGGGTCGCACTGGTGATGAAATCCCTCGCAAACGAGTTTTTCAGCACCATGGCTGAGGGAGCGAAGCAGCATCATCAGGCGAATTCCGCGAATTATGAGCTGATCGTCAACGGCATCAAGAACGAGACCGATCTGGCAGAGCAGGTTTCGTTGGTTGAGCAAATGGTGGCGCAGGGCGTGCAGGCGATCGTCATCGCACCCGCTGATTCCAAGGCCCTGGTGCCCGTGTTGAAACGTGCCAAGGACGCGGGCGTGCTCGTGATCAACATCGACAACAAACTCGACGCGGACGTGTTGAAACAAGCCGGACTGTCAGTGCCCTTCGTCGGTCCGGACAACCGCGACGGCGCGAAACGCGTGGGCGAGGTTGTGGCGGCGAAGCTCCAGGCCGGCAACAAGGTGGCGATCATCGAAGGCATTCCCACCGCGTTCAACGGCCAGCAGCGGCGAGCCGGTGCCGAGGAAGCACTGAAGGCGGCCGGGTTGAATCTGGCAGGCATCCAGAGCGGCCAGTGGGAAATGGACAAGGCCAACAGCGTGGCCGCCGCGCTGCTGTCCGAACATCCGGATTTGAAAGCACTCGTCTGCGGCAACGACAACATGGCGCTCGGCGCGGTGGCGGCCGTGGAGGCGGCGGGCCGCACGGGCCAGGTGCTGGTCTCGGGTTTTGACAACATCGCCGCGGTGAGTCCGCTGCTGAAGGATGGCCGGATGGTGGCGACCGCCGATCAACACGGCGACAAGCTCGCGGTGTATGGCATCGAAATGGCGCTTCGGGTGCTAGCAGGCGAAGAAGCCCCGGCCGACAAAACCACTCCGGTGGACATCATTATCGAATAAGCCATGACGGACTTGCTAACAGCTAAGGAATTCCTGCCAGTCAATCAGCAACCAGTTCCCGGCAACATCCCAAAAACTTCAGCCTCGGTCGATCCCGCATGAAGACCTTCCTCCAGTTCTTACGCCTCCTCGCCGGCCTGGCCCTCGCCGCTACAGGTCTTGCGAAAAGCGAAACCACCGTGCCTTCGATCATCTTTGATACCGATTTCCGCTCCGATTGCGATGACGTGGGTTCGCTGGCGGCGCTCCATGCCCTCCAGGATCAGGGCAAGGCAAATCTGATAGGCGCGATCGCCACCACCACCGGGAATTTCGTGGTAGGAGCGATCGATGCGATGAACACTTACTATGGGCGGGCGGACATTCCGATTGGAATCATCGTCGCGGGCGGGGGCCTCAACACGACCCGAAACTCCGATGAATACGCCCCCGTGCTGGCGAATACGTGGAGGTTCGTGAGTGACCAAACCAATGTCACCGCGCCGATTTCCACCGGCCTATACCGCCAGTTGCTTCACAATGCGGCGGATGGCAGCGTGAAAATCGTGGTGGTGGGAGCGCAAACGGCCATCAACCGGCTGATGGAGAGCACCGCGAATCAGGACGGAGACGGCATCGGCCAAACCGGCCAGCAACTCATCGCGGCCAAAGTGACCGAACTCGTGATCATGGGTGGTCATTTCAAGAGCGCCACATTCCCGGAATTCAATATTACACTCGATGCCGTTGCGGCGCAGCAGGTGGCCCGCCACTGGCCCACCCGGATCGTTTATTCCGGCTATGAGATCGGGGATGCGATTCTAACAGGGGGAGCTCTCACGAATCCTGAGAGAAACCCGGTGGCCAAGGCCTACGAAGCTTACAGCGGCACCGCAGGAGGGGCCGGCGTCATTGGCGACCGGAGAAGCTGGGATCAGACGGCGGTCCTCCACGCCGTGCTCGGAACGACCTGGAACGACAGGCAACTCTGGCAGCTCAGCGAACCCCATATCATCGACTTCGCCGCTAACGGAGCGACCATTGCAACTCCCTCGCCCGGCGCTAACCGTTATTTCATCATCCAGTCCGACGCATTGATGACCAATGCGGAGATCGAATCGGTCATCTCCGGCCTGATGACGGCCGAACCGGAAAATCCGGGTCCGCTCCCCGAAGTGCCGGTCCCGATCGGGACGCTCGCGCACTGGCGCTTCAATGAGGGAGTGGGTTCCACCGCAGCTGATGTCAGCGGTCGCGGACACGGAGGAACGCTGAAAAACATCGCCAACCCTTCCGCCGGAGCAGGCGACACCACGACGAGCGGTTGGACCAGCGGAGGGCGGCTGCGCTTCGACGGGACGAACGACCATGTTGAAACAAGCCTGCCTCTCAGTCAAATTCGTCCCGCCAGTTTCACGCTGGAGGCAGTGGTCAAGTATGACGGTCCGGCCAACCGCGGGTGGACGCCTATCTTCGGATCGAGCCACAATCCTTACAGCGCCGGAGAAATTTTCTTCGTTGGGAAGAATAACGGGACCGATGGACTGAATATCAATTTCGCAGGAATGACGCAGGTGAATATCGCGAATACGGGACTCTTCAATGGACAGGAGCATCATCTCGCAATCGTTTTCGACGTTACTGTCTCGGAGCTACGCGTGTATGTTGACAATGTTCTGAAGCATACCCGGCCGAATGTGACCGGGTCGTTCGTTGGAACCAGCAATCTGCTGATCGGCGCGACCGGACATGGTATTAACGAACGATGGCTCGGCTGGTTTGGCCAGGTCCGAGTCTCCGATGATGCGCTGGCACCAAGCGATTTTTTTGGGATGAATCCCACCGCATTCGAGATTTGGGCGACCGATCGCGAACTCGCGGGGCAAGACGCGCTTCCCGACAAAGACCCGGATGGCAATGGTGTCTCCAATCTGCTGGAGTTTGCCTTCGGCATCGGAGATCTTCCAGGCGGGCTTGATCTCCTGCCTCAGCCGAACATGGAAATCATCAATGACTCCCTTTTCCTGACGCTTGGCTTCCGGCGTCGGACAGGAAATGCGGGAATCAGCTATTTTCCGGAATTCGGCAATCTCAGTCCGAGGTTTGGCGACACCGGACTCCAAGTCGGTGGGGCGGCCCCCTCCCAGGAAGGTTTTGAATACGTGACTTATCGCGACGTGGTGGAAGTATCCTCCTCGGCGCGGCGCTTCGGACGCATACGGGTCGCCAATAATTAGGCTCGAACGCAAATGATATTCACTGGAGTCAAAGCCCGGATAACAAATGACTGATCTGCTAACAGTTGAAGACTTGAACAAGAGTTTCGCGGCACCGGTGCTGCGGGATTTCGGGTTTTCCCTGCGCGCGGGCGAAGTGCATGCCCTGGTGGGCGGCAACGGCGCGGGCAAAAGCACCTTTGCCAACATCCTCGCCGGTTTGCTGCCCGCCGATAGCGGACACGTTTTGTTAGACGGTCGACCGCATGAGCCGCGAAGCCGCCGTGACGCGCAGCAACGCGGCGTGACGCTGATGTTGCAGGAACTCCATCTACTGCCGACTCTCAGTGTCGCGGAGAATTTGTTTCTGCACCGTTTGCCTGCGAAATGGGGTTTTGTTTCCCGGCAACGTTTGCGCGAGCAAGCCGTGGAAGCGCTGGCGCGGGTGGGCTTGGAATCGATCGATCCATTTGCGCCCGCCGGAACGCTCGGCATCGGCAAACAACAGTTGGTCGTGCTCGCCGGCGCGCTGGCGGAAGAGTGCCGGGTCATCATTCTAGACGAACCAACGGCCGCTCTAACAGCAAAAGAAACGGAGACGTTGTTTTCCCATCTGCGGCGACTGCGCGCTGAGGGAAAAGGGATTGTTTATATCAGTCACCGGATGGAGGAACTGCGCGAAATTGCCGACACGGTCAGTGTTCTGCGCGACGGCAAGCGCATCGCAACGATGCCGATGGAAGAGACTTCGACGCGGCAGTTGGTCAGTCTGATGGCGGGCCGCGAACTTGCGGCGGCCGCGGCGGCGAGCTCGCACCGGAAAGATCGCGTGACCTTGCGGGTGAAAGGCCTTTGCGCGGGAAACTCGGTGCGCAATGTGAACTTCGAAGTGCATGAAGGGGAGATTTTCGGCCTGTCAGGTTTGGTCGGCGCGGGCCGCACGGAAACGTTGCGGGCGATCTTCGGCGCGGATGCGCGCGAGGCGGGAACGATTGAACTCGGCCTGCCGTTGCGACCGGTGAAAATCACCCAGCCGGCAGACGCAGTGCGCGCGGGTCTCGGACTGGTGCCGGAAGACCGCAAGCAGGACGGCTTGCTGCTCACGCATGGCATGCGGGTGAACGCCACGCTGGCAAGTTTGACCGGCGTTTTTCTCGGCACCGACGAAACCCGCCGGACGGAGCCTTTGCGCGAGCGGCTTGAAGTGCGCTGCCAGGATCTCGATCAGCCGGCGCAAACCCTCAGCGGTGGCAATCAGCAGAAGATCGTGCTGGCCCGCTGGCTGATGCGTGACGCCGAGGTTTTATTATTGGACGAGCCGACGCGGGGGATCGATGCGGCGGCGAAGGAAACGATCTATCACTTGCTGCGGGATTTGGCCGCGGACGGCAAGTCCATGGTGGTGGTGTCGAGCGAGGTGCTGGAACTGATGGCGCTTTGCGATCGAATCGCGGTGATGTCAGCCGGCAGGATCGTTGGGGAATTCACCCCGGATGAATGGTCGGCGAAAAAGCTGACGCAAGCGGCGTTTCAGGGACATTTGGAAAAACCGGAGGTGCTTTCGGCATGACGGGAATCTTACGCCGCTCGCTGGATTACGCCGCACTGGTGCTCATCCTGGGCGCTCTGGTGTTGTTGTTCAGCCTGTTGAGTGACCGATTTCTGACAGTCGCGACCTTTGGCAGCATCGCGAACCGCATCCCCACGCTGGCGGTTCTGGCGACTGGCATGACTTTGGTGCTCATCATCGGCGCCATCGACTTGAGCGTCGGCTCGGTGCTGGCGCTAGCGGGATCGATGATCGGTTTGTTGTTGGTTGACTGGCAGTGGCCGTTGTGGTCGTGCGTGTTTGCGGCGGTCGGGATCGGATTGCTGGCTGGCTGCTTGAACGGCGGCGTTATCGTGGGATTCAAGGTACCGTCGTTCATCGTCACTCTCGGGATGCTGGAAATGGCGCGGGGCGGGGCCTATCTGGCTACGGATTCACAAACGAAATACCTCGGTGGCGCGGTGGAAGGGCTAACCCGGCCCATCGCCGGAATGCTTATTTCACCCGCGTTCGTACTGGCGCTGGCCGTCGTTCTGGCAGGGCATGTATTGCTAACACGTTCGGTATTCGGGCGGAAAATGATTGCCGTTGGTACCAACGAATCGGCCACGCGCCTGGCAGGGATCGACCCGCGGCCGATCAAATTCACAGTCTTCGCACTGGCAGGCGCGCTCGCCGGCCTGGCCGCGGTGTGCCATGTGGCGCGGCTCGGCGCATCGGATCCGAACGCCGGCGGCGGGATGGAACTTGCCGCGATCGCCGCCGCGGTGATTGGCGGTACCAGCCTCAGCGGCGGACGCGGCTCGGTGCTGTGTTCATTTCTCGGCGTGCTCATCATCGCCACCCTCGAAGCCGGCCTCGCGCAGGTGGGGGCGTCAGAACCCATGAAACGCCTGATCACCGGCGGGGTGATCGTCCTCGCCGTCATCGCCGACGGACTCCGCAAACGTGCCTGATAAAAAACCACCAAACACTCATGAAAACCATCCGCCATCTCGTCACCCTCGCCGCCGCGCTGATGCTTCCGCTCAGCGCAGAGCCGGTCTCCATCCTCTTCGACACCGACATCGGCAATGATGTGGATGACGTGCTCGCGCTCGGCATGATACACAGTCTGGAAACCCGCGGGGCGTGCAAATTCCTTGCCGTCACTGTCACCAAGGACCATTCCAAAGCCGCTCCGTTTGTCGATGTGGTGAACACATTCTATGGTCGCGGCGACATTCCGATCGGCATGGTTCGCGAGGGTCCCACGCGCGATCAAGGGAAATTCAACGGTCTGGCGGATGATGCCGCGAGTTATCCCCACGATCTCAAGAGTGGCGCGGACGCTCCGGACGCGTTGCCCTTGCTGCGCCGGACACTGGCTGCGCAACCCGATGCTTCGGTAGTGATGGTTCAGGTGGGTTTCTTCACCAACTTCTCCCGCCTGCTGGATACTCCGGCCGACGAGCATTCACCGCTGAACGGTCGCGACCTGATCAAACAAAAAGTCAAGCTGCTCAGTCTGATGGCGGGATCGTTCAAGCCCATCGGCAATAAGAAACGCTATCTCGAATACAACGTGGAAAAGGATGTGCCCGCCGCGCAAAAACTCGCGAGGGAATGGCCGACGCCGATGTGGTGGAGCGGTTTCGAAATTGGGATTGCCGCCACCTATCCACACCAAAGCATCGAGCGTGACTTCAACTATGTCCCCCATCATCCGCTGAAAGCTGCGTATTATGCCTACAATCCGCCGCCGCATGACCGGCCGACATGGGACCTGACATCCGTGCTGGTCGCCGTGCTGTCCGATCGCGGCTACTTCAAGCTTTCGCCAAAAGGCCGCGTTGAAGTCGCGGACGACGGTTTCACGCAATTCACCGCGGATGCGGATGGCCCCAGCCAGTTTCTTGAGATGGACGAACTGCAACGGGAGCGGGTTCGCGAAGCCTGCGTGCAGCTCTCCAGCCAGCCACCGGCCCAATAAACCAATGGAAAATTGTGAACATCGCATTGTGGTAGTCGGATCGCTCAACATGGACCTGATCGCGCGCGTCGAGCGCCTGCCCAAGCCCGGCCAAACCGTTTCCGCAACCAACCTGTTGCAACGGTTCGGCGGCAAAGGCGCCAACCAAGCCATCGCAGCCGTTCGCCAGCAAAGCATCGTCTCCATGATTGGCTGCGTGGGCGACGATGCCGCGGGCAGCGCATACCGCGACTATTTGCGACAGCAAGGAATTGATGATTCCGGAGTTGATACAATCGCCGGAGTTGTCACGGGCACCGCAATGATCGCCGTGGACAATGCGGCAGAGAACCAGATCATTGTGGTCTCGGGGGCGAATGACATGATGGATGCCGGCCATGTCGGACGTCATGAAGCATTGATCGCAGCCGCCGACGTGGTTCTTCTACAATGGGAAATTCCGCGCCCCGTGGTGATCGAGACATTGCGCCTGGCCGCCCGCCATGGCACGCCAGTGGTCATGAATCCCTCTCCGTTTCGCGGTGCGTTCCCGTGGGGCGAGCACCCGCTGCATACCCTGATCGTCAACGAAGGCGAGGCTGAGGCGATTTTCGGCCAGTTTGGGCTGAACCCTATCAAATGGTTGCAGGAAGCCCTGAAGAGTCACGGCATTACTCGGCTGGTGATCACCCGCGGCGCGGCCTCCACACTCGGCATTCTCGAAACTTTTCATGTTGAGGTGCCCACGCTGACCGTTCAACCGGTGGACACCGTGGGGGCGGGCGACAGCTTTGCGGGCGCGTATGCCGCGTGCCTTGCCCGCGAGATGGGTTTCTCGGACAGCCTGCGCCACGCCAATGCCGCCGGAGCCCTGGCCACGCTGATGCCAGGCGCGCAAGAGTCGATTCCATGCCGGTCCGATGTTAAACGCGCGCTGGCAATGGACGGCGCACACACCTTGCCCGCATGAGTCATCATGTGAGAGAAACCTGGGGTCCGGTGGTTACCCAGGATTCCCCGAACGCATCGTCCACTCTTTCCTAAGCGCTCTGAATCGACCGAGCTAAAGAGGTTCGAATGCGGACTTAACTCCTGCTGTTCGCTAACCGGACTTGCATCAAAAGCGGTTCCGGACCGAGCAACTCCCGAGGTGCAGGCACGGATCCCCGGTGCCGCCCCGGATCAACTTGCCGGGCTATTCGGCGACAAGGCAATCATCGCGAAGGTGCGCGCCACCCTGCCGACGATGACGCGCCCATGAGGGGGCCGCCAGGAGACATTCATCTCGGACCGTTGAAGGAACCCAGAAAAGAACCAGTGCAAAAACCTTTGTGCTCGCCGTGATGAAAATGACTACGGTCGAGTCAGATTGTGGTTGCGCTATCGATTGCGCAATGGGTATTACAAGGACGTCAGCCGATCATTTCGCACGCTCACCTCGTAAAACCCAATAAACCCGACATGAAAACCAAATCCACACGATTCGCCCCCTTCTCATCGCACGCATGCGTTGCGACGGCCACCTTGGGCGCTATCATTTTCCAGCCCGTCTTGTCCGCGTCGCCGCTTTATTGGGATGGCAATGGCACCACCGCCGGTGCGGGAAACACGATTGGGCAGCTCAACAAGGTCTGGGGCACGGACGCTGCTTGGAACAGCGACGCGGCCGGAGTGACGGATAGTTTCACCGGCGCAACCACCGCAGGTGATGATTTGTTCTTCGTGGCCTCTCCCAGCGCCACCAGTGGCCAAATCTCCTTCAACCCCACTGTGACGGGCACCCAATTGGCCAACAGCATCACCTTCCAAAGCCAAGGCACACAAACTTTGAGCGGTGGCACAATCAATCTGTCCGCCGGTGGTCTCACGGGTTCTCAATTTGCCTATGGCACGACCTCTCGCGGAGCGGTCACCATCAGCTCCGCCGTTGCGTTGCAGGCCTCTCAGAGCTGGGTGAACCATGCCACCACCGCGCTGACGGTCAGCGGAGCCGTCAGCGGCACGGGTGCCATCACCATTCAAAACACTGCCGCCGGCACTACCGGAACGTTCACTCTGTCGAAC
>Ga0123337_10005564_pt1 | contig 12356 bp, 13 predicted proteins | sample frozenSSSSmetaG_FD_89792 | JGI IMG/M metagenome (GOLD analysis project Ga0123337, IMG submission 89792) | Glacier valley bacterial and archeal communities from Borup Fiord, Nunavut, Canada, to study Microbial Dark Matter (Phase II) -... | ecosystem: Environmental > Aquatic > Freshwater > Ice >...
GGCTAAAATCAAAAACACAGACAGAAACGTTACCAACGAAAAGGAAGAACATCATGTAGAAGGTGCTCCACATAAAGAAGGGGTTAAGGAACATGCCTAAAACCAGTCTGAATATTTCAAAGGGAATATTTAGTGCGTTTACAAACCAATGGATGGTGTTTAAAATGTTGGATTGAGTTCTTGTTGAAGTTGAACGATTTAAAATTTAAGTTTTGTAAAATAATTGGTATGTTCAATGCGATGCACAAGAGATGATCAAAAAAATGTTGGGTACAAAAATAAACACCGAGCCATTTAATAAAGCAAAAGGCTTAAAGCTGAAAATATATGTCATTATTAAAGTACGAATCACAGATCAGGGAACCATTGGTGGATGGTAACAAGGATTACCACCAGGTAACGGAAGACATTATACGTCCCATTGAGATGAAGCCAAGCAAACTTTGGTATGTTGGTTTTTATATCAGTGTAGCATTATTGCTGTTTGGTGTGTATAGTATTTACAGGGAGGTTACATATGGTGTTGGTCAGTGGAACCTGAATAAAACCATTGGATGGGGTTGGGATATTACCAACTTTGTATGGTGGGTAGGTATTGGTCACGCCGGAACATTGATTTCTGCAATCTTATTGTTATTTCGCCAGGGTTGGAGAACAGGCGTAAACCGTGCTGCAGAGGCGATGACAATTTTCGCTGTAATGTGCGCAGGTCAGTTCCCGATTTGGCATATGGGTAGGGTTTGGATGGCTTTCTTTGTATTACCTTATCCAAATAGTCGTGGTCCGCTTTGGGTAAATTTCAACTCTCCATTACTTTGGGATGTATTTGCAATTTCAACTTATTTTACCGTTTCATTATTATTCTGGTATTCTGGTTTATTACCGGATCTGGCAACGGTAAGAGATCGTGCAAAAACTAAATTGCGTAAATTATTATATGGGGTAGCATCTTTTGGATGGACTGGAAGTACCAAGCACTGGCAGCGTCATGAAAGTTTATCATTGGTGTTGGCTGGTTTAAGTACTCCTTTGGTATTATCTGTGCATACAATTGTATCTTTTGACTTTGCAACTTCAGTAGTACCAGGTTGGCATACCACTATCTTTCCTCCTTACTTTGTTGCTGGTGCCATCTTTAGTGGATTTGCAATGGTGCAAACGCTGATGATCATTTTAAGAAAGGTTTTTGCTTTACAGGATTACATTACATTGGGTCATATTGAGGCGATGAATAAGGTGATCGTATTGACGGGTTCTATTGTTGGTATTGCCTATATCACTGAGTTATTTATTGCATGGTATGGTCAAAATCCTTATGAGTGGTATGCGTTTAAAGAAAATAGGGCCAACCTTTTCAGTCCTTATGGATGGAGTTACTGGCTGATGATGTTTTGTAACGTAGTGTCTCCCCAGATGTTCTGGTTCAAAAAATTGAGAAGAAATATTGCTTTTACTTTCTTTATGAGTATTATCGTAAACATTGGTATGTGGTACGAGCGTTTTGTAATCATCGTTACATCTACTTACAGGGATTACCTCCCGTCTTCATGGAGTACTTACTATAGTCCTTCAATTTGGGAGATCGGATTTTACCTTGGAACATTCGGTTTGTTCTTCACTTGCTTCTTCTTATTTTCAAAATACTTCCCTGTAATTGCAGTCGCTGAAATTAAGGCAGTTTTGAAAACGAGTGGTGAGAATTACAAACATAAAATGACAGATATAGAAAAGGCAGATGCGGATAAGTTCTATTTGGATGAAGTGGAGCATGCACATTAGAAGAATCCCTGTCCTTTAAAGTGGATAAATAATAGTACAATTATTAAAGAGTATTTAAATTTTAATAAACCAAAAGTCCCATTGGGGTTTGCGGCAAAAGATAAATTTTATGGCTGGAGGAATTAAAAAATTTGTGGTAGGTTGTTTCGACGATGAAGCAGTATTGTTTCCTGCGGTGAAGAATGTTCGCCGTGCAGGATACAAAATACACGACGTTTACACTCCTTTTCCCATACATGGTCTTGACCATGCAATGGGTTTGAGAGAAACGAGCTTGCATACTGCCGGTTTCATTTACGGTATTACCGGTACAACTACAGCGCTTACCTGCATTAGTTGGATTTTTACAAAAGATTGGCCGCTGAATATTGGTGGAAAGCCAAATTTCGCTTTGCCAGCCTGGATCCCGATTACCTTTGAGTTAACCGTTTTATTTGCGGCGGTGGGAATGGTACTTACTTTTTGTTACTTATGCCAGTTATCACCCTTCGTAAAAAAGCATCATTTTCATGCGAGAGCAACGGATGATCTGTTTGTAATGGCTATTGAATGTACCGATAAAACAAACGATGCGGAGCTTGAGGCCTTCCTGCAGAAAGCTGGTGCTGTAGAAACCAATATTCAAAGTGCAGAAACTGGTTGGTGGATTGGACGTTACGACAGGGAACAAAAGTTGTACGCCGAAACAGAAAAAGGATATTAAGAGCAAATTGATCGGGTCATTGTAAAAACGTTCACTGGTCATTCGTTAGGTTAGTTATTTTGAAATTTAAAAGTTCCTAAAATCACACTTGCTTAGGCATAAGGAGAAAATTTTGGGAAAAAACACATAGAATGAAAAGAAATACTATTATTACCGCTTTATTGCTTTCAATTGCAGGATTAACTGTAATGACAGGCTGTGATAACAAGCGCAATCCGGGTAAGATATATATGCCCGATATGACTTACAGTCGTGCTTTAGAAACCTATACTTCTTTGGATTCTACGTATTTTACTACGGATAAAAATAATCCGGGGGATGAAATTTATTATAACAGAATGCCTGTAACAGGTAGCATTGGAAGAGGAGAAATATTTCCTTACACCTTACCAAATGACTCTAATGGATATAGGCTAAGTGCACAGGTAAAGAATCCCTTACCACCATTGGTAGGCAAGGATAGTCTTGAAGCTGCCAGGTTATTTAATATCAACTGCGCAATTTGTCATGGTGCAAAAGGAGACGGAAACGGTCCATTGAGTACCTCCGGAAAAATTGGAGCGATTGCTAATCTTACTTTAGACTTATATGTTGCTATGGCAGATGGTACAATGTATCATTCTATCAATTACGGTAAAAATAATATGGGAAGTTATGCTCCGCAGTTGAGCAGAACGCAACGCTGGCAGATGGTGCAATATATCAGAACATTGCAGCCTAAAAAAGCTGCGGCAGCTACTGCAGGTACATCAGCAGCTCCAAAATCTGACAGTGCAACTGTAAAGCCCTAATCATAATTAACATAAAAGCATTCACTATAAATAAAAGTTTAGATGTCTAAATCATTCGAATTACCTGGAAATTATAATAAGTGGGCGATGGGCCTGATCGGTGCTGGTTTAATCGCACTGTTGTACGGGTTTATTGCGTTTCATCCTTTTCAGCATGGCGGTCATGGTGAAAATGTTAATAGTACCAGATTTTGGGCTGTGTTGCTACAAAACAGCGTTTTCTTCTTGTTGATTGTAAACGCAAGTATGTTTTTTATCGGCGTAACCACATTGGCAATGGGCGGATGGCAGGTTGCTTTAAAAAGGGTGCCCGAAGCTATCTCTAGTGTTGTTCCAGTATTGGGCATTATAACTTTCATAATATTAATGGCAATCGTTTGGGGCGGAAGAACAGACATTTTCCATTGGTTGGATCCAAAATTATATGTGGAAGGTTCACCGGAGTTTGATAAAATTTTAAATGGCAAGAAGGGTTTCTTAAATCCTGTGTTTTTTACGATCTGGAGTGCGATCACTATTTTTCTTTGGTGGTTTATCGGTAGAAAGATGCGTTCATTCTCCATTGAAAGTGACAAAACCGGTCCGATGGATTATGAAACGGGAAAAAAATGGATCAATAAGAATATTCTTTGGGCTTCATTGTTCATCGTGTTTTTTGGTCTATCTGTAGGTTCAACTATTCCATGGTTATGGATCATGAGTATTGATGCGCATTGGTACAGTACGATGTTTAGCTGGTACACATTTGCAAGTTCCTTTGTAGCAGGTATGTCGCTCATCGCTTTATACGTTGTATTTCTTAAAAATAGGGGTCAGTTGGAATTTGTTACGGACGAACATTTACACGACATCGGTAAATTTATGTTCGCATTTTCTGTGTTCTGGACTTATCTTTGGTTTTCGCAGTACATGCTGATTTGGTATGCGAATATTCCGGAAGAAACCGGTTATTTTAAAATTCGTGTACAGGGACCATTTCGCGGTATCTTCTTTTTGAACTTAATTTTAAACTTTGTTTGTCCGTTGCTGATATTTATGAAAAAAAGCCCCAAGCGTAACTGGACATTGGTAACCTTCATGGCAGTTCTAATTATATTTGGTCATTGGATCGATTTCTGGCAAATGGTGATGCCTGGCACTTTGGGTAGCCATGCAGAATTAATGCCTTTCGAGTTTGGTATCGCTGCATTGTTTGTAGGGATTATCATGTGGAGAGTTGGTGTTTATCTTAGCAGTTATTCTTTAACAGCAAAGAATCATCCATTCGTAAAAGAGAGTATAATACATCATACATAACATTTATTCGGCTTGATATTTAATATATTCAGGTTGTTGGCAACAATGTTGCAACGGGTTTTGTTATTCAATAAAGATTTCAAACAACATAACAGTTTTATAATTACTGATAATAATATTGCAGCATGACACAGATTTTGTTGATAACGATCGTAGTAATGATTTTCATAATCATCTTTCAAATTTCGAAAGCAAGTGAGTATGTAAGTGTTCTTAAGGGCGAGGAAAAGGCACGCAAACAAAACAATAAAATCAATGCTTTTTTATTGATTTCATTTTTGATCTTGGGTATTGTAGGCGTTTGGTGGTGTAATGACCTATATTATGGTAAGACTTTATTTCCACAAGGTGCAGCATCTGAGATGGGTGAAAAGATTGACTTAATGTTGTACATAACAATTGGCGTTACTGGTGTAGTTTTTCTAATCACCCAAATACTCTTATTCTGGTTTTCTTTCAAATACCAGGAAAAGGATGGCCAAAAGGCTTATTATTTTCCCCACAACACAAAGCTCGAATTATTGTGGACAACGGTACCTGCAATTTTCTTAACTGTACTTGTTGTTTTCGGATTGAAATATTGGTTTAAAATGACTGGTGAAGCGCCTAAGGATTCTGTAATAGTTGAAGTTACGGGGCATCAATTTGGTTGGGAATTCCGCTATCCGGGCCCGGATAAAGTGTTGGGAAAAAAGAACTATAAATTAACCAAGGGTGCCAATGTTTTGGGTGTTGATTTTAACGACCCGGCAAGCATGGATGATATGCATGTTCCGGCAACTGTGCATATACCAGTAGGCAGACCCGTTAAATTTGTGATCAATGCTCAGGATGTGATACATGATGTTGGACTACCTCATTTCAGATTGAAAATGGATGCTGTACCGGGCATTCCGACTACTATGTGGTTTACACCTTTGTATACAACAGAGCAGATGAAAGTTAGAACTGGTAACCCAAATTTTGTTTACGAAATCAGTTGTGATCAGATGTGTGGAAAGGGACATTTTTCTATGAGGGGTGTTATTGTCGTAGATACGGAAGAAGAATACAGAGCTTACCTTGCTACGCTTGAACCACAATATTATACTGTGTTCCCTGATAAAAAGCCAAAAACTGGTAATACAGCTCCGACATCTACAGATACTACTAAAACAAACGCTCCACTTGCGGCTATAATGCCAGCAGGTAACTAAATACTTTATTGAAAAACAGTTAGTAAAATGAGTAACACAGCAACATTACACGAAGTTGACGTTCACGGAACACATGATGTACATCATGAGCATCATCATCATGAGACTTTTATCAGTAAATATGTTTTTAGCCAGGATCATAAAATGATTGCCAGACAATTCCTGATTACTGGTATCATTTGGGCGATTATTGGAGGTTTATTTTCCGTTCTCTTTAGATTGCAACTAGGTTATCCCAACTCTACTTTTCCATTTCTGGAAGACTTATTAGGCCAATGGGCTAAAGGTGGTAAACTACAGCCTGAGTTTTATTATGCTCTTGTAACAATGCATGGTACTATTCTGGTGTTTTTTGTTTTGACGGCAGGTTTAAGTGGAACCTTTGCGAATTTCCTTATTCCATTACAAATTGGTGCAAGGGATATGGCCTCACCACTTTTGAATATGTTGAGTTACTGGTTTTTCTTTTTGGCTTCCATCATTATGTTTTCTTCTCTGTTTGTTCAGACTGGACCAGCAAGTGGTGGTTGGACAATATATCCGCCTTTAAGTGCTTTGGGTGATGCTTCCAGCGGTTCTAAAATTGGGATGGATCTTTGGTTAGTGAGTATGGCGATGTTCATCGTAAGTTCTTTATTGGGTGGATTGAACTATATCTCTACCATTTTGAATATGCGTACTAAGGGTATGAGCATGACCAGAATGCCACTTACAATTTGGGCATTGTTCTTTACTGCGGTTTTGGGCGTATTATCCTTCCCTGTTTTGTTATCCGGTGCTATTTTATTATTGTTTGATAGAAACCTGGGAACTAGTTTCTTCCTGAGTGATATAGTCGTAAACGGAAAAATTTTACCAAACGAAGGTGGTAGCGCTATCTTGTTCCAGCATTTATTCTGGTTCCTTGGCCACCCCGAAGTATATATAATTTTATTACCAGCAATGGGGATGTCTTCTGAAATTATTTCTGTAAACAGCAGAAAGCCTATTTTCGGATACATGGCGATGGTCGGTTCCTTATTCGCAATTGCCATTCTGGCCTTCCTTGTTTGGGCGCATCATATGTTTGTAACCGGATTGAATCCTTTCCTGGGAGCTTTCTTTGTTTTACTTACACTCCTGATCGCTGTACCTTCTGCCATCAAAGTATTTAACTGGCTTACAACTTTATGGCGTGCGAATATCAGGTTTACTCCAGCCATGTTATTTGCTATTGGTTTTGTAAGCTTTTTTATCAGTGGCGGTTTAACTGGTATTTTCCTTGGAAATTCTGCTTTAGATATTCACCTTCATGATACCTATTTTGTAATTGCCCACTTTCACATCGTAATGGGTGTGGCTTCCTTCATGGGTATGTTTGCTGGTGTGTACCATTGGTTTCCTAAAATGTATGGTCGCTTCTTAAATAATACGTTGGCCTATATTCACTTTTGGATAACATTGGTTGGTGCTTACCTGATTTTCTGGCCGATGCACTACGAGGGTTTGGCTGGTATGCCCCGCAGGTATTATGACTTCTCCATGTGGGAATCATTTAAAATGTTTGCAGGTCTGAATGAGTTTATCAGCCTGGTTTCAATGATAGTATTTGCTGCACAGTTGTTATTTGTATTCAACTTCTTCTACAGCATATTTAAGGGTAGAAAAGTAACTGTTGCAAATCCATGGGGTGCAAATACGCTGGAGTGGACTACTCCTATTCGTCCGGGACATGGTAACTGGGTAGGTGAAATTCCTGAAGTTCATCGTGGTGCCTATGATTATGGTAAAGATGGCAGGGAGTTTATTCCGCAAACTGAACCTGTTGGAGAAAATGAAAGTCATCATTAAGATTGGTTCATTCATTTTCGATAAAGTACTAATGAGGATGCCGGTTTTGATGTGTTAAAAAAAAGGATTTTTGATAAGGATGTTGAAGGAAAAAGATACCAGTAGCAATTCAGATTCGTTTGCATTGGCCTTAGTTGTAAAAGATTATTTTCAATTAATCAAGTTTACACTGAGTTTTTTAGTGGTATTTAGTACAGTGGTTAGTTATCTGATCGCAACAGAATATAGAAATCCGGTTCATGTGTTGTTGTTGTTTTTGGCCGGAATGTTAATTACAGGTTCTGCAAATACGGTTAACCAAATTGCAGAAAAGGACTCGGATGCGCTCATGTTGCGCACAGCCGGCCGGCCGGTGGCAAGTGGTAGAATGAGTGTAGCGCATGCTACTGGATTCGCCCTACTGACAGGGTTGGCTGGTTTATTAATAATGTTGCTGGTGTTTAATTGGCAAAGTTCTTTGATTGGTTTGACTAGCTTGTTTATCTATGGGTTCATTTATACTCCGCTTAAAAAAGTAAACTCTGTTGCAGTGCTTGTTGGTGGCTTACCAGGTGCCCTGCCTTGCCTGATTGGTTGGGTGGCGGCTTTCTACGATAGCCCCATTGAGTGGACAGGGGGATGGATCATCTTTGCAATTCAGTTTATTTGGCAGTTCCCTCATTTTTGGGCAATTGCCTGGGTTGCACACAAAGATTACAGCAAAGCTGGTTTCAAATTATTACCAAGTGAGAAAGGCCCAACTAAGTTTACAGCAGTGCAAACCATTATGTACAGTACACTGATGTTGCCAATTGGTGTTTTACCTTATTATTTTGACATTAGTGGAATCACCAGTTTATGGATTTTGATGGCTTGTAATATTGCTATGATTTTACTAAGTGTTCGTTTGTATATAAAAATGGATGTTGCCAGTGCGAAGCGAGTGATGTTCAGTTCTTATTTTTATCTGGCAATTGTTTTTATTGCATTGTTAGCGGATAAGATTCATCACTTATAGAGATGCTTATCTAAAACAATGTTGATGAAGGTCTTATTTAGTTCCCATGTTAAACTGGTTTATTTGGAGTTTGAATTGGGCAAATTTTTTAACAACAAAATCGCCTGTTAAAGGCTGAGGTTATGAGTACAGTGTCGATGGAACAAAGAAAAAGGATACATCCGCATAAGTTTACACTTTGGGTAGGCGTTGCTAGTATTGTGATGATGTTTGCCGGATTAACGAGTGCATACATTGTTAAGCGAAACCAGGCGAACTGGACCACTTTTGATTTGCCATTCATATTCTGGATTTCAACGTTGGTGATCATTTTAAGTAGTGTTACACTGCATATTTCGAATGTTGCTTTTAAGCAACGGGAGATGGTAAAATACAGATGGCTGGTAGTTGTTACATTATTGTTAGGGGTGATGTTTTTATTGATGCAGGGAGTAGGATTCAGCCAATTATGGGTCAAGGGTATTACACTGACCAAGAATGTATCTTTTTCCTTTTTGTATGTGATAGTTGGCTTACATGCCTTGCATGTGGTTGGCGGAATTGTTGCACTTGTTATCTTATTTGCAAAAGCATTTAGCAACAAAGTAAGAAATTACAATATTTTGCCACTGGAAGTAATCAGTACTTACTGGCATTTTGTAGATGCCTTGTGGATTTATTTACTGATTTTTTTATTACTGATTCGTTAATTGTCAACAAGCAGGTAAAAGTTTATAATTACCTATATATTTGTTTTATATTTTGGGTACAACAATCTAATTGATTAAACATTTTTTTAAAATAAAGTTTTATTAATGTCTACAGCAGCAGTACAGCAAGGAACAAAATGGTGGAGTGGTGGCAGAAGCCCATTCAATGCCAGTTATGGAAAAGTGATGATGTGGTATTTCTTAATGAGTGATGCCTTTACATTTGGTGCTTTTCTGATCAGCTATGGTACCATTCGCTTTAGCGTAAATGATTGGGCCGATCCTAACATGGTGTTCAATGCTTTCCCTTTTGCGGGGCACGCAAATTTGCCGTTAGCGTTTGTTAGTTTGATGACTTTTATTTTGATTGCCAGCTCTGTTACAATGGTATTGGCTGTTCATGAAGGGCATAATATGAATCGGAAAGGTGTTGAAAAATATATGTTATGGACCATTATTGGTGGTATTGCTTTCCTAAGTTGCCAGGCCTGGGAGTGGACGCATTTACTGACTGGTGAACATATTGCTATGTTGAGTGATGGAACTTTATCTGTATTACCAACCACTGTCAGATCAAATCCTTTTGGTACCCCATTGGGGCACGAGGCAATGATAGCAGCTTTACAAAATACACCCAAAGAACAGTTGGTAAGTATTGCATCAACAATACACGTAGCTGGTGAAACACACAATGTTGCTGCCATGTCGAACCCTGACTTAATTAAATTTATTGAAGCCTCAGGTATTCATGCAAACAATGCAGGTCCGATTGCTTTTGGTGGATACTTTTTCGGAATCACAGGCTTTCATGGTTTCCACGTTTTATCAGGAGTGGTGATCAACATTATAATGTACATCAAAACAAAATTGCAGCATTTTGATCAGCGTGGTCATTATGAAATGATTGAGAAAGCTGGTCTTTACTGGCATTTTGTAGATCTTGTTTGGGTATTTGTATTCTTATGCTTTTATCTAATTTAACAGCACTATTTAACGAATTAATTGACTAACAAATAAACGAATTATGTCTGCACAAGTTTCATCTCCGGAAATTACTTTTCAGCCCGAACATAGCGGGAGTACCAAGAAGATATGGAGAACATTTTGGGTGTTATCTTTTCTTACCATTATTGAATTGGTTATTGGTTTAGTGATTTACAATATGCATAAAGGGGCCGCACCAAATCACACACTCGTGTTGGCATTTAAAGGTATGGTGTGTATTCTTACCCTTGCAAAGGCATACTATATTGTTTCAGTTTTCATGCATTTGGGAGACGAAGTAAGAAACCTGATCATGACGATCGTTGTTCCTTTATGTTTGTTCATCTGGTTTATCGCCGCCTTCTTGTGGGATGGCAATAGCTGGAAAACGCTTCGTAACCGTTACAACGGAATGCCTGCACCTACTGAAAAGGTAGCACCGGCAGCGGTTGAAAAAGGGGCGAAAGATTAGTTTAACTTAAATTCATTTTATAAACAAAAAACCATCGTCCGTGTTAATGGAACGATGGTTTTTTTGTTTGGTAAAAATTCCAAAATCGAACATGAATAAGAAAGCCATATTGGGATTGTTGCTGGCAATGATTTTGCCCACGATAGCATATTTTATTGTAAAGTTTTATAGTGAAAAGGCGGTACACATGCCAAGGCGTTACTTTTACGACAGCGTTGCAGTAATTGAAAAAAATGGCAAAACTATTACCGATACACTTTGGCATCATGCAAAAAATCTGACCTTCACCAACCAACTGGGAAAAACGGTTACACTGGATTCATTAAAAGGAAAAATACTGGTGATTGATTTTTTCTTTTCCAAATGTCCATCTATTTGCCCGGGAATGGCAAAGAGTATGAAACGGTTACAGGACTCTTATGTAAACAGTAAGGATAGCATCGTGCAATTTCTCTCAATTAGTATTGATCCGGAACATGATTCATTTCCTCAGCTTAGGAAATTTGCAGACCGGTACACCAATAATCACGAGAGCTGGTGGTTTTTGACTGGCGATAAAAAAGAGATTTATGATTTTGCGCTCAACGAATTAAAGGCAAGTGTAGCAGATGTGAATGTAGATACTGCTTTTATACATACAGAAAATTTCTTCTTATTGGATCGGGATCGTGTAGTAAGAGGATGGTACAATGGTTTTGACACACTTAAGCAAGCCAAACTTGCCGGAGATATACCTTTATTGATGTTGGAGAAAAGAAAGAAGCGAAGTTTTAATGAATTCATCAATGAACTATTCGGCGGTAATTAGATCGTTTTTTACAGAACCATAAGACAAAACAAACAAAAAATATGTTACAACCTTCGCTCGTTAAAAATGATGGTCGAGCTAAAATGCTGATCTGGATTGTGTCGATAGTGGTGTTCGTAGCCGTTGCAATATTATCAAAATACAAACTGGATATAGACCCCGGATTCAACCCACATATCTTTGCCACAACCAATGCAGTTATCAATTCTCTTGTGGCCATTCTTTTGCTTGCTGGTTTATTTATTGTGAAACAGAAACAATACGAGTTGCACAAAAAGTTGATGTTGGCAGCAATCGTCTTATCCGTTTTCTTTTTGCTTTCCTATATCGGGCATCATTTATTAGCTGGCGAAACTAAGTACGGCGATGTTAACCATGACGGAATTGTAAGTGACGAAGAAAAATTATCGGTTGGAGGATTAAGAACTTTCTACTATATCATTTTAATTACCCATATTCCTTTAGCGGCAGTGGTATTACCGTTTATCTTGTTTACTGCATACAGGGCGTTAATCGGAGAATACGAACAACATAAGAAGCTTACAAGGATCACCTGGCCGCTGTGGTTTTATGTTGCGGTTACAGGCGTAATTGTTTATTACATGATCAGTCCTTATTACACCTAAATTTTATGGATAAACCTGTACCTCAGCCGGGCGGATTAAAGGCATTGCTCATCATACATAAGGCATTGCTAATTGGACAATTGCTATTTGCAGCCATTGCCTTTTACCTGGTTTACAGCAAGTCTTTTACAGATCAGTTTCAACACCTCAATCAAATATTGCAGGTGATTGCCCTTGTGTTTTCA
>Ga0123337_10005565_pt1 | contig 12352 bp, 10 predicted proteins | sample frozenSSSSmetaG_FD_89792 | JGI IMG/M metagenome (GOLD analysis project Ga0123337, IMG submission 89792) | Glacier valley bacterial and archeal communities from Borup Fiord, Nunavut, Canada, to study Microbial Dark Matter (Phase II) -... | ecosystem: Environmental > Aquatic > Freshwater > Ice >...
ATCGACCAGATCGACCATGCGATCGCTGAGGTTCAGATCGATTTCCACCTGGCGGAAACGACGTTGATAATCACCGAGCGTCGCTGCCAGATGGCGCACGCCGAAACTGGTCGGCGCCGAAATGCGCAGGCGACCGCGCGGTTCATTTTGTGCCTGCGCCGCTTCGGATTCCGCCTCGGCGAGTTGCGCCAGAATTTCGCTGGTGCGCTGGTAATACGACTGGCCTGGACCGGTCAGGCTGAGCCGCCGCGTGGTGCGATTGAGCAGACGTATGCCCAAACTGTCTTCGAGGCCCTGCACGAGCTTGCTGGCCATCGCACGCGAGATGCCGAGTTGTTCGGCGGCGGCAGTGAAGCTGCCGCTATCGACCACCCGCACGAAAATCTGGATCGCGCTGAATTTGTCCAATCGGGATGCCGCACAGGAATTTGACGAACTTCACTTTGAACCGCCGCGCGCCGGACTGCAAGCGCGCGACGTTCAATCAACCGGCGTGATTGATCCGCAATGACGGCCGGCGATGCAGGCCGGCAAGTTCGCACGCGAGCACATAACGCTTGGCCTGGCGCACGCGCGCAAAATCACGCAACACAGCGCCACTCCACGGACACATCACTTCAAAGCGCGCGGCGCCGACAATGCCGAGTTGATCGTGTTCCTCGATACGCTCGATACGATAGCCAAGCATGGTCATTTCCAGGGTTCGCAAGCTGCGCATCTATCGCCTCGTGGGTGTGCGGAATCAACTATGGCGCAGCTTACGGATATTGAGTATGCCTGCGGTAAAGATGAAGTTTCTTTGGCGTTAAGCGGCGTCGGCTGACAACACGTCGCCCGTGCCGATCTGCATACCGGCGCGATAGGCAACGCAGAATAATGTCACCATTGCCCACTGTTTGGCGTTGTATGTAACAGACAATATTGCGTAGCCGCATCCTGCACACAGTGCTGGCGGGAATAATCGCCGACAGTCTAGAATGTAAAAATAAGTAACTGGTGGATAGATACACGCCTTTGGCGACAACTGGGAGATGGAAAATGAAAAAGTCGTATCAGGTTTTGGCGGGATTACTTTTGGGCCTGGCGTTACAGGCCGGCGCGTTTGCTGGGGGAGCTGCGCGCCCTAGCGTCGGTGTGGTCGAGTTCAAGAATGAGACCAGCGCAGGCTGGTGGACTTCCACGGTAGGTTCGGAATTGTCCGGCATGCTGTCCAACGAACTCGCATCGACGAATAGTTTTCGCGTGGTCGAACGCAAGAAGCTCGAGAGTGTGCTCGAAGAACAGAATCTGGCTGCATCGGGCCGTGTCGCACCGGGTCAGGGCGCCAAGATCGGCAAGCTCACCGGCGCCGAATATCTGATCATGGGTACCGTCACGTCATATCAGGAAAACACTTCGAGCACCGGCGGCGGATTGAGCTTCAAGGGCATTTCGCTCGGCGGTAAAAAGAGCGAAGCCTATGTCGCGATCGACGTGCGCGTGGTCAATGCAACCACCGGCGATATCGATTTCACGCGCACCATCGAAGGTCGCAGCAGCGGCGGCGGCATGAGTGTCGGCGTGTATCGCGGCGGTTTCGGCGGCGCGCTCGGCCACGAAGAAAACACGCCGACCGGCAAGGCTATTCGTGCCGCCCTGGTCGAGATCAGCGAGTACCTCGAATGCGTGATGGTCAAGCGTGATGGTTGCGAAGCCGGTTATCAGCAGAAAGAGCAGAAGCGCCGCGACGGCGACAAGAAAGCGCTCAAGCTCGACTAAGACAGTTCTAGCGACGCCCTGTCGCAGACAAAATAAAACGGCGGAAGATTTCTTCCGCCGTTTTTGGTTACGGCATTGCCGCTACGATAAGCCGGTCAATCAACCGGGGCGACGCGGCGGTCCACGACGACGTTGCGACGGTGCATTGTCTGGCGTCGCACGATTGCCGATGTTGTCGTCGATCGGGCCACGCTGGTGATCCGGCCGACCCGCATAATTGGCATTGCTGCCTTGCGGGCGTGCATTGCCGCGCGGACCATTACCCGGATTGCCGCGGAATTCTCCACGCGTATTGCCATTGCCCGAGGGCGCGGCACTGCCTTGGCGACGTTCGGGCGGACGTCCCGCACCGCCCGGACCCGGTGGACGACGTTCGCCACGGGGTCCGCCGGGTGCCGCATTGCCACGCGGCGCCGAGAAATCGCGCGGGGCCGTATTGCCGCGCGGAGCGGAATTGCCACGCGGCGCCGAGTTGCCATATGGCGCCGCGTTGCCGTGCGGAGCCGCACGATCACGCGACGGCGGACGACGCGGACGATCGGCATTGGCGCCGCCGTAAACATTTTCACGCTGACCCTGGCCTTGACCCGGACGTGGCGGTTTGCCCGAACGCTGACCGGTTGGCGGAGTGAAACCGTTTTCCGGACTCGGGAACCACGTGCGTGGCTGGAAACCGCCGGCATCCTGCGGGTTGCCAGGGCCGCGACGTGGACCACCGCGCGCATTCGGATTGGCATTGCCGCGCGGGCCTGACGGACCGCGATTCGCCGTGTTGCCGCCGGCAGAATTCCACGGGCCTTGTTCCTGACCGGGGCCACGACGCTGGCCTTGACCTTGCCCATGGCCCTGCGCGGGACCACGACGTTGACCCTGACCCGGGCCACCGTTGCGACGCGGACCGGCTCCTGCGCCGGGACCGCGTGGCGCACCGCCATTCGGGCCCCGCTTCGCATTGAAACGACCACCCGGACGTGACGGCGTATCGTCGCGAATGCGATCGAACGCGCGCAGCTCGCGACCTTCATCGTGACTGCTGCTGCCCGTCCACGCCTGTTGTGCGCGCGGCTCGGGACGGAATTCGTTACCGGTTTTGGCGCGGCGCTGATTGATTACCGGCTGCAACGTCAGCACCGGTTCGGGTGCCGTCGCACCGACCAGCTGGCGCAACGCCTTGACCTGATCCGCATCGAGATTTTCACAACCGCCCTTGCGCAGCAGACGCGGCAATTCGACATTGCCATAACGCGTGCGCTTGAGTCGGCTGACCATCAAACCTTGTGACTCCCACATGCGGCGAACTTCGCGGTTGCGGCCTTCGCGCAGCACGATGCGGAACCACGAATGGCTGTCGCCGCGACTGATAATAGCGAGTTCTTCGAAGCGTGCCGGACCGTCTTCCAGCTCGACGCCGCTCTGCAATTTTTCTAGCGCCTCGTCCGGCACTTCGCCGTGCACACGGCAGATGTATTCGCGTGCGATCTCCGTGCTCGGATGCATGAGGGTATGGGCGAGCGCGCCATCGGTGGTCAGCAGCAGCAAGCCGGTGGTATTGATATCGAGGCGACCGATCGTGATCCAGCGTGCACCTTTCAGGCGCGGCAACTGTTCGAACACGGTCGGGCGACCTTCCGGGTCGTCGCGTGTGGTGACCACGCCTTCGGGCTTGTGGTAGACCAGCACTTCGGCGTTTTCGTTGTTGTCGGTGACGGCGACGAACAGCTTGCCGTCGAGCTCCACACGATCGCCGGGACGCAGGCTGGAGCCGAGCGTGGCAGCGCTGCCGTTGACCTTGACTTCACCCGCTTCGATGCGGGTTTCGAGCAGGCGGCGCGAGCCGAGGCCGGCGGTGGCGAGCACTTTGTGCAGGCGTTCTTCCAGAACGATGTCGCCTTCTTGCGGGCGTTTGAGACTAAGGACGGTGCGCGTTGGCGCGTTCATGCGGGTTGCTCCGGGGTGGCGGCAGTCTCGTCGTCGGCGGTTGCCGCGTCGAGGGATTCACTGGTGGGTGGGAGGGACGTTGCGTCGACCGCAATGTCGTTGGATTCGATGCGCGTGGCATCGTCGTGTTCGACCGGCACGGTTTCGTGCGCGGCGGAAGAGGGGCTGGAGCTTGTCGGTTCGATCAATTCGTCGGGTTCTTCGTTTGGTTCGGTTGTTGATTGTTCGCTCGACGCGTGTTTGGCCGATGTCTCACCACTTTCGATTTCAGCAGCCAGGGCAATCGGTGCCGCGGACGGGCCGAGCATGAGCTGAGGATCGAGATCGTCCATGTCGTGGATCTCCGCCAGCGGCGGTAATTGATCAAGTGATTTCAGATTGAAATAGTCGAGAAAATTCTTGTTGGTGCCATAGATCGCGGGTTTGCCGGGCACGTCGCGATAACCGACGACGCGCACCCATTCACGCTCTTCGAGTGTCTTGATGATATTGGTCGAAACGGCGACGCCGCGGATCTGCTCGATCTCGCCGCGCGTGATTGGCTGGCGGTACGCGATCAACGCGAGCGTTTCGAGCAGCGCGCGCGAATACCGCGTCTGCCGTTCGGTCCACAACCGCGCTACCCATTGATGTTCATCGTGCCGCACCTGGTAACGAAACCCCGATGCGACTTCGACCAGTTCCACGCCACGCTGCTCGCTGTCCTGGCGCAGCTCGTCGAGTGCCTGCGCGATCTGGTCGTGGCTCGGCATTTCTTCCTCGCCGAACAATGCGAGTATTTGCGCGACCGTCAGCGGCTGTCCGGCGGCGAGCAGGGCGGCTTCGGTGATGCGTTTGAGTTGGGCAAGTTCGATCATGTAGGTCAGGTGTTGTGGCTTACGACGGTAAAAGTGTTGATCGGTGCGGAGGTATGCGGCACAAAAATCGGCATTCGACAGGCAGTTCTTTCAGTCGGCCGTGACCAGCGATTTCAGGTAGATCGGCGCGAGCGCTTCGCTTTGCATGATTTCGATCAGCTGCTCCTTGGCCAGTTCGAGCAGCGCGAGGAACGTGACCACGACACCAAGGCGACCTTCCTCGACCTTGAACAACGACACGAAGTCGTGGAACTCGCCATCGTGCAGACTTTGCAATACATCGCTCATGCGCTGGCGTACCGACAAGGCCTCGCGCTTGATCGCATGATGGCCGTGCAGTTCGCCGCGCTTGAGCACATCTTTCAGCGCCAGCAGCAGTTCGCGCAGATCCACCGGCGGCGGCAGGCGGATCACATTCTTGTCCGGCACATCCACCGAGGCCAGCGCAAAGTCGCGCTCGAGCCGTGGCAGTGCTTCGATCTCCTCGGCAGCCTTTTTGAAACGTTCGTATTCTTGCAAACGCCGGATCAATTCGGCGCGTGGATCGTGTTCTTCGCCTTCCGCCACTGGCGGGCGCGGCAACAGCAATCGCGATTTTATTTCTGCGAGGATCGCCGCCATCACCAGATATTCGGCAGCCAGTTCCAGGCGCAGGTTCAGCATCAGATCGATGTAGTCGACGTACTGGCGGGTGATCTCCGCGACCGGAATATCGAGTATGTCCAGATTCTGTCGGCGAATCAGATACAACAGTAAATCCAGCGGCCCTTCGAACGCTTCGAGAATGACCTCGAGCGCATCCGGCGGGATGTACAAATCCTGCGGCATTTCCAGCATCGGCTGGCCGCGTACCAGCACCAGCGGCATTTCCTGCTGCTGCGGCACGGGATGAAAAATTCCCGCGCCCGGCGTTGTTTCGGGCGTGACTTGCAAAGATTCTGCGGCCTGAGCGGAACTCATTTCACGAAACTGGTGCGTACGCTGGCATGCGTGTCACTGGGCCGGGAAATGCGCCGTAGTGGATGCGCGAGCTGCCCGAGAAATACGCGCAATTCGCCTGCATACGCTGGGTTTATCGGATGAGTTTCAGTCATGCTAATGATTGGTGAAACCGCGAATATCCGCGTCTGCGGTCGTCGGTTCGAGCTGATATTGCATCACGCAGCGCGCCCTGTGGCGCTGCCGTATCGGTCAAAGCAGCGGCGCTTCGCCCTTGCCTTGCCGCGTTATTTGCGGATTGTCGCCGAGCAGGTCGATGACCGTGGTCGGTTCATTGCCGCAGAAACCACTATCCAGAAAAAGATCCACATCGCGCTCAATGCGCTGATACAAATCGTCCACTTCCCAGCCGCTCATGTCCTCATTCGGAAGAACCAGACTCGAACTCAATAACGGTTCGCCGAGTTTTTCCACCAGGGCCAACGCGGTCGGATGATCCGGTATGCGCACCCCGACGGAACGTTTTTTCTCCTGCTGCAATCGCCGCGGCAGTTGCGCGGTGGCTGGCAGAATGAAAGTGTATGCGCCCGGAGTAAGCGATCGGATCAGACGAAACGCCGCGTCATGCATGCGTGCGTAGGTGCCGATCTCGCTGATAGTGCGACACACTACGGTAAAGTTATGCTTGAAGTCCAGTCCCCTGAGCTTTATCACACGCGCTTGCGCCTCGCGACTATCCAGATGCCAGCCCAGGGCATAGCCCGAATCGGTGGGGTAGGCGATCAAACCGCCGCTGCGTAAAAGATCGCCGGCCTGCGCGATCAGGCGTGCCTGCGGGTGTGTCGGATGTACTTCGAGTCGATTGCCCATGCGTGCAGCGTGGCTGCTGCGCACAAAACCGTCAAGCCTGCGATTCGCGCGGCTATCGGTTAGCATATGCGATTGAGAATCACCGACTAGAGGGTTGCATGTGGTACGCCATCGAAGGCACGGATAATGCGGATTCGCTGGAGCAACGCAAATCGGCGCGACCGGCGCACCTGGCGCGACTGCAAGCTCTGTGCGATGCCGGACGCCTGTTGTTGTGCGGTCCGTTTCCGGCAATCGATAGCGAGGATCCGGGCCCGGCGGGTTTCACCGGCAGCCTGATCGTCGCGGAATTTTCCGATTTCGCCGCAGCTAAAGCGTGGGCGGAGCAGGATCCGTATATCGCCGCCGGAGTTTATCGTTCCGTCAGCGTGCGCCCGTTCAAGCGCGTGCTGCCGTGAGTGCGAGTATGTCGACCCAGGATATTGCAAAGGATCGTCTTGCTGCGATTCGCTCGCGACTCGAAACGGCCTTGATACCGCAGCAACTTGAAGTGCTGGACGAAAGCCACAAGCACGTCGGCCACGCTGGCGCACGCGATGGTCGTGGTCATTTTCGTGTTCGTCTGATCAGTGACGCATTTCGCGGGCATGCTTTGCTGGCGCGCCATCGACTGGTTTATGCGGCGCTCGGAGCAATGATGCAAACCGATATTCATGCACTCGCCATCGAGGCGCGTGCCCCAGAAGAAGTTGATTGAAGGAAGGGATTTTCTATGCGTAACAAGCTTTTATTGGTGTTGACGATGCTGGTTGCAGGCTGCAGTTCGTCGGGTTCGTCCGATCAGGGCCCGGTGCATTTCACGGGCGACAGCCCGGCCGTGGAAACGGTCAACGGCGTGGTGATTTCGCAGGCGTTGCTGGATGCTTATGTGCGTGGCCACAAGGTCAATCTGGCAGAGCCGGAGGCGCGCCAGAAAGCACTCAAGGATCTTGCTGACTATGTGTTGCTTTCTGAAGAAGCCAAGCGCGCACAATATGATACCGGTGCGCAGTTTCAGGCCGATATCGAGGTCACGCGTCTGCAAGCCGTAGCTACGGCAACCGCCGCACAGATCCAGAAAGCAACACCGCTCAGCGACGAAATCCTGAAGGCCGAATACGATCAGCAAGTGGAGCGGGCCGGCAAGAATACCTATGGTTTTACGCAAATGCTGTTCGCGGATGAAGCCGATGCGTTGGGCGCGAGCGGCGATATCGTTTCCGGCAAACCTTTCTCCGAGGTTTTCGAAAACTGGAAGAAAAAAGCCAAGCAGGCCAAGCCCTATACCCAGGTCCGTCTGAGCCAGTTGCCTCCAGCGGTGGGTGATGCAATCAAGGATCTCAAACCTGGAGAAAGCACAAAAGTGCCGATCAAGTCCGAATTCGGCTGGCACCTGATCAACCTCACGACGATCACGCCATTCGTACCGACCTCGTTCGATACCGTCAAAGAGGCTGTACGCCGCACCATACTGGAACAGGCATTGGCTCAGCGCGTAAAAACCTTGCGCGAACAGGCGCAGATCATTGTGGCGGGTGGTGGTACGCCAGCCCAGCCAATCGTAGTGCCGACGACACCGTCCACTGCACCTGCCGTCGCCGCTCCGGCGGCTCCGGCATCACCAGCACCCGAAGCTGCAAAAAAGAGCTGAACATTAAAGTCGCCATAAAAAAATCCGGCACAAAGCCGGATTTTTTTGTCTGAAGATCGCCGGTAGTCAGATCCTATTACACAGCAGCGACTGTACTCGCGGCCAGTGACTTGCGATACGCATTTAATTCCAGTGCGGTGGTGAATGTCTTGCCGAACAGTTGCGACAGGTTGTGCAGGATCATCTTGATCACGCGTTTTTCCCAGACCTTGTCGAAATGGATCTGTTTCGTCAGCCATTCTTCGAGCCAGCCCGGGTCGGGCAGACGCGATTGCACGGTGTCGTTCGGGAACAGTGCCTTGTTCACGTGCAGGTTGGTCGGATGCAGCGGCTTGCCCGCGCGTGAAACCGAAGTCATCAGCACGCCGATCTTGGCAAACGCGCGACGCGCTTCGTTGCCGGTCTTGTCGATCGCGCGTTTCATGTATTTCAGATATGCGCCGCCGTGGCGCGCTTCGTCGGTCGAGATGATCTCGTAGATCTGCTTGATCACGGGTTCGGTATGCCATTGCGAAGCGCATTTGTACCAGCGCGTCAGGCGCAGTTCGCCGCAGAAATGCAGCATCAGGGTTTCCAGCGGCGGCGCCGGATCGAACGGAAAACGCACCGCATGCAGTTCTTCTTCGGTCGGCAGCAGGTCGGGACGGAAACGACGCAAGTATTCCATCAGCACCAGCGAATGTTTTTGTTCCTCGTAAAACCAGATCGACATGAACGCGGAGAAATCCGAGTCATGTTGATTGTCGCGCAGGAACATCTCGGTCGCGGGCAATGCCGACCACTCGGTGATCGCATTCATCTTGATTGTTTGCGCCTGCTCTTCGGTCAGAAGGCTGGCATCGAAACTTTCCCACGGAATGTCGGTTTGCATGCTCCAGCGAGCCTGCTCGAGTTCTCCAAAAAGTTTGGCGTAAAGCATTATTGTTCTCCTGAGCCCACGACGTGTTTGCTGCCGGGTAGATATGATTTGTGGCCGAAATCGCTATAGCCAAGCGACAGATATAACACTAGATACGGCACGACTGTGTGACTTGGCACAACAACTACGGCAGTTCGACCTTCACCGGTGGCACCCAGCCCGGTGCGCGATGTTCGGCGACGACGTTGGTGTAGATGCCGCCGCGCACGCCGAATTCGGCGGTGAGGCGCATGAAATGCGGCTGGGTGGCGGCGACCAGATCGTCCAGAATGCGATTGGTGACTGCCTCATGGAACGCGCCTTCATCGCGAAAACTCCAGATGTACAGCTTCAGCGATTTCAGCTCGACGCAGCTCTGCGCGGGGATGTAATCCAGCAACAGCGTGGCGAAATCCGGCTGGCCGGTTTTCGGACACAGGCAGCTGAATTCGGGCATCCGCATGTGGATGGTATACTGCCGCTGCGGTTGTGGATTTGGAAACGTTTCTAGCGTCTTGCTGGGGGCGGTCGACACGGCCGATCAACTCCTGAAATCATCGTAGCGGGCGCGCAAAGGTAGCCGAATGCGCGCCTGCCGGCAATTTTTATTGGTCAGCGCCGGCACCGGCGCGCTACCCGGAATGTGTTTCCAGCAACGATGCGCCTGACAACCATAAAACTCTCCGGCTTCAAGTCGTTCGTCGATCCCACCACGCTGCATTTGCCGACCAACATGACCGGCATCGTCGGTCCGAACGGCTGCGGCAAATCCAATATCATCGACGCGATCCGCTGGGTCATGGGCGAGAGCGCAGCCAGCCGATTGCGTGGTGACAATCTCACCGACGTGATTTTTTCGGGTTCGTCCGGGCGCAAGCCGGTCGGCGTCGCGAGCGTCGAGATGATCTTCGACAATAGCGACGGCACGGTCATCGGCGAGTACGCCAAATACAGCGAAATTTCGGTCAAGCGCACCGCCAGTCGTGATGGCAGTTCGCATTATTTTCTGAACGGCGCGCGCTGCCGCCGCCGCGACATCACCGACCTGTTTCTCGGCACGGGCCTCGGTGCGCGCAGCTACTCGATCATCGAGCAGGGCATGATTTCGCAAATCGTGGAATCGCATCCCGAAGAATTGCGCGTACACCTCGAAGAAGCCGCCGGCATTTCCAAATACAAGGAACGCCGCAAGGAAACCGAATCGCGCATCAAGGCCACGCGCGAAAATCTCGAACGCCTCAACGACGTGCGCGATGAAGTCGACAAGCAGATCGAGCATCTCAAGCGCCAGGCCAAAGCCGCCGAGCGCTGGCAGGAATTGAAGAACGAACAGAAACAACGCGAAGCCGAATTGCGTGGACTGCATTACCGCAGCATCAATGCCGAATTGACCGAACACAGCAGCGCGCTGAAGCAGGCCGAGGTCTCCATCGAGGCGATGGTCGCCGACCAGCGCCAGGTCGAGGCGCAGCTCGAAGGCCAGCGCGAACGCCACCAGGGCGCCAGCGAACATCTGAATCTCGTGCAGGGCGAGGTCTACAAGGTCGGCGGCGAAATCGCCAGAGTCGAGCAGCAGATCCAGCACAGCCGGCAGTTGGCGGAAAGTCTGGAGCGCACTCGGGCGGAGGCCGAACACGCGCACCGCGAACTGGCGAATCACATCGCTTCCGATCGCACGCAGATCGAGGCGCTGCAGTTTTCGCTGGCCGATGGCGAGCCAAAACTCGAAGCATTGACCGAGCAGAACGAACTCGCGATTGCCGCGCAGCGCGACGCCGAAGCCAAGCTGGCCGAATGGCAGGCGCAGTGGGATGGATATGCGAAATCCAGCGGTGAATCGTCGCAGGCCGCGGAAGTCGAACGTACACGCCTGGATTATCTCGATCGCCAATGCCTGGATGCGTCGCGCCGGCTCGAATCGCTCGAAGCGGAAAAACGGGCTGCAGATCTGAATGCGCTGCATCAGCTCGCCGAGAATCTCGGCATCGAGCAGGAGACGCAGCGCGAGAAAGTCGAAACGTTCACGCAACTCGTCGATGAACGCAAGATCGCGCACGAGCGTGTGCTCGAAACCGAGCGTCAAACCCAGAGTTCACTCAACGAAACGCGGCAACGTTTGCAGACTTTGCGCGGTCGCCTCGCTTCGCTCGAAGCCTTGCAGCACGCGGCACTTGGCCAGGAAAAAAGTCCGGCCACGGCATGGCTCGAACGTCTTGGCCTGGACAAGGGCCAGCGTCTCGGCGCTGTGCTCGATGTCGATGCGGGATGGGAGCGCGCGGTCGAAGCCGTACTCGCCGGTTTGCTCGAAGGTGTGCTGGTCGAGGCGCCGTTGTCGCATCTCGATGAACTTGCCGAATTGCGCGATGCGGACCTCGCATTGTTCGCACCGAAACACGGCGATGTCAGCGAAGTTGCGGTAGGCGAAATCGGCGGAACGCTTGCCGCCAAGGCGCGTGGTCCAGTGTCTGCGATGGGCATCCTCGCGCAAGTCTGGGTTGCCGATAGCTTGCAGCAGGCGCAGGCGATTGCGGCGCAGCTTAAACCCGGCCAGTCGGTGATTACGCCGGAAGGCGAATGGCTCGGCGCGGGCTTCGTGCGCGTATTGCGCAAGGACGGCGCGCAAGCCGGCGTGCTCGTGCGCGAGCGCGAAATCCACGCGCTGAATGCGCAGCTCGAAGAGCTCGCCGCGCGCACCGACGAACATACCGAACAACTCGACAAACTCAAATCCGACAAGGTCGAGGCCGAACGTCATCGCGACGATGCGCAGCGCGAGTTGTACATGGCGCACCGGCGTCAGGCGGAAATCGCCGGGCAATTGCAAAGCCATCGCGGCAAGCTCGAAACCGCACAGGCGCGGCTCGAAAAAGTCGATCTCGAGCTGACTGCGATCCACGAAAAACTCGACATCGACCAGACCCAGGCACGTGAAGCGCGCGCGCGTTTGGAGCAAGCCGTCGAAAGCATGGGCGATCTCGAACAACAGCGTCAGCACCTTGATGGCGAGCGTCGACGTTTGCTCGAAACGCGCGAAGAAAGCCGCATGAATGCGCGCGAGATCGCCGATCAATCGCAACAGCTTGCGCTGAGTATCGCGTCGAAGCGATCGTCGATCGTCTCGCTCGAACAAGCCTTGCAGCGCATGCACGCTCAACTTGCGCAGCTCGAATCGCGCAAGAACGAAATCGCAGCCCAACTTGAGCTCGGCAGCGATCCGCTCACGGCGCTGGAAGGCGAACGCCAGACCTATCTCAATCAGCGTCTGCTGGTGGACAAACACTTGGTCGAAGCGCGCAAGGCGCTGGAAGATTGCGATGGCGAATTCCGTCGCCTCGAACAGCAACGTCACCACATCGAACACCAGCTCAACCAGAAGCGCGAAGGTTTGTCGCAGCAGCGTCTGGGCGAACAAAGCCTGCGTCTGCGTGCGCAGAGTCTGGCCGAGGCGATCGCCGAAACCGG
>Ga0123337_10005566_pt1 | contig 12351 bp, 10 predicted proteins | sample frozenSSSSmetaG_FD_89792 | JGI IMG/M metagenome (GOLD analysis project Ga0123337, IMG submission 89792) | Glacier valley bacterial and archeal communities from Borup Fiord, Nunavut, Canada, to study Microbial Dark Matter (Phase II) -... | ecosystem: Environmental > Aquatic > Freshwater > Ice >...
AAATGAAATTAATATAAAAAAATACAAAGGTTTAATTTTATCTCCAGGGCCAGGCATTCCAAAAGAGGCAGGTAATTTATTGAATTTTGTTGACATATTTCATACTCAATTGCCAATTCTTGGAATTTGCCTGGGTCATCAAGCTTTAGGAAATTATTTCGGAGCCAATTTGGTTAAATCTCAAAAACCAATGCACGGAAAAATTTCAGAAATAAATTGTTATTCCGATTTAATTTTTAAAAATATTCCATCAAAAATCGAAGTTGTCAGATACCATTCTTTAATTTTAACAGATTTACCTGATTGTTTAGACCGTACTGCTGAAACATCAAATGAAGAAATAATGGGGATTACACATAAAAGTTTATCTATTAAAGGATTACAATTTCATCCCGAAGCAGCATTAACTAAATATGGAATTAAAATGATTCAGAATTGGATTGAGTTTGTATCTGAGCAAAATAATTTTTAATATTTATGATCGTTTTAAATAAGAATTTTTTAATATTTATAAAGAAAAAAATATTTATATGAAAATTGTTTTAGGATTGAATTAATCTAATCCACTATTTTGCGGGTTATTAACCAACATTATTTTATGGACCTAGTTATAAAAGTTAAAGAAGAAAAAGGTTTTAAATACATTGACGAAGGCAAAGGAGAGGTATTATTACTATTACATGGTTTATTTGGTGCATTAAGTAATTGGGAAAGTGTTATTAATACATTTGCAACTAATTATAGAGTTGTAATTCCTTTAATGCCTATTTATGAAATGCCTATTAAAGAAGCAGGTGTTGATGGATTAGTTGACTTTATTGAGGCATTTGTAAATATGAAATCCTTAACAGATTTAACTTTACTTGGCAATTCCCTTGGCGGGCATGTAGGTTTGGTATATACTTTAAAACATCCAAACAATATTAAAAGATTAGTTTTAACAGGAAGCAGCGGTTTATTTGAAAATTCGATGGGGGGCTCCTATCCTAAAAGAGGTAGTTATGATTATATAAAAGAAAGAGTTGAATATACTTTTTATGATCCAAAAACAGCTACTAAAGAACTTTTAGACGAAGTATTTGAAATAACAAGCAGTATTCCTAAATGCATGCGTATTGTTGCAATTGCAAAATCAGCCCAAAGGCATAACGTAGCAGAAGATATAAAATCCATTCAAGTACCAACATTATTAATATGGGGATTGAATGACACCATTACCCCACCAAGTGTAGGTCATGAGTTTAATAGGCTAATACCAAACTCACAATTGTTTTTTATCGATAAATGTTGCCATGCTCCTATGATGGAACAACCAGAAAGATTTAATAAAATATTATTAAAATTTTTAAAAGAAACGGAATTGGCTCAAGCGGAAAATTAAATTTTAATATCAATTACTGATAAATAATAAATAAACATGATTGCAGAAGAATTGATAAATCAAATTATTCCCATCTTACATCCAACAGATGAAATTGAAAAAGCATTGTATTGGATGGACGAACTTCATGTTTTAGAATTACCAGTAATTGATCACGAAGAATATCAAGGATTAATATTAAAAGATAATATTACCGCTGCCATAAATATTCAAGAGAAATCTATTAGTGAGCTTCCACTTATAGCATCACAAGTTTTTGCTCTTCCACATCATCATTTTTATGATGTATTAAAGCTTGCAGAAGAAAATAATATACAAACGGTTGCAATTATAAATGAAGATAAAAAATATTTAGGTGTAATAACTATTTATGATACACTGGCAACTTTTGCGCAAAAAACCACAATACAAGATGCAGGTGGCACTTTAGTGTTGGTAATGCCAGAAAGAGATTATTCTTTGTCAAAAATAAGCAACTTAATAGAAGCTGAAGAAGTAAAAATTTTAAGCAGTTATGTTTCAATAGATACTTATGAAGCAGAGAATATAAAATTAACGCTTAAATTAAATAAGCCCGATTTATCAAGAGTTATTGCCACATTAGAGAGATTTGATTATAGAATTGTTGCGAAATATCACCAATCTGAAAATAGTGATACTGATAAAGAAAGGTTTGATTTATTAATGCGTTACCTTAGTTTTTAATTAACATACCTCTTTTATAAAAGTAATATTTATGAAAATTGCTATTCATGGCAGAAATTTTAAAGAGGAGGTTAGGCCCTATATTCAATTAATGTTTAATGAACTTAGTGCAAAAGGAATTGAATTACAGATTTTTGATAGTTTTTATACATTTTTAATTAAAAATGAAATTACCGTACCTGAAGTTAAAATTTATCATCATCGAAAAGATATTTTCGATGCAGATTTTATTTTAAGCATTGGTGGTGATGGAACTTTGTTAGAAACCATAACTCAAGTTGGTGCAAAGGAAATTCCAATAGTTGGCATAAATACGGGAAGATTAGGTTTTTTAGCTACCACTTCACCTCATGAAATTCAGTTAAATATTCAAAAATTATTCAATCAATCATTTAATTATGATGATAGAATTTTAATTCGTGTGGAATCAGATAGCGATGTATTTGAAGGTGTAAATTTTGGTTTGAATGAATTTACGCTTACAAAGAGGGATACCTCGTCTATGATTGTTGTACACACGTATATTGATGGAGAATATTTGAATTCTTATTGGGCTGATGGTTTAATTGTTTCCACTCCAACTGGATCAACAGGTTATGCATTAAGTTGTGGAGGCCCTGTAGTATTGCCCCAATCAAGTAATTTTATTATAGCTCCAATTAGTCCGCATAATTTAAATGTAAGGCCATTAATTATTTCTGATAATAGTGTTATATCATTTGAAATTCAAGGTAGAAGTAAAAATTATTTAGTTTCGTTGGATTCTCGATCAAGAGTAGTAGAGGCTTCGATTCAATTAGCAGTAAGAAAAGAATCTTTTAAGGCCAGACTTGTAAAATTTGATGGGGATAACTTTTTAAATACCCTGAGAAGCAAACTTAATTGGGGAACTGATATAAGAAATTAAGAATTATTTTATTTTATTTTTTTATCTTTCAAAACTTATAAACTAAAACAAGATACTTATAAGTTTTGTTTTTTTAAAGCAATCTTTATCTTTGTACTTTTAGCATTCTTTATATTTAATAAACTGTGCAACTAATTTGAATGTTTATGATGATCTGTACCATACAGAGGTTTTTTATAGTAGCCATACTTTCTTTTTCTTTTTTAATGAGTATTACTACGGTACAAGCTCAAAGGTACAAACGGGAATCATTTGGTAAAGCAAAAAGATATACTAGCATTGGTATTATGATGAATGCTAGTAATTATTTTGGTGATATTGTACCCCGTTCATCTTTTTCAAGTGCCGACCTTCAACTTACACGCCCATCATTTGGTGCAATAGTATCCAGAAAAATTTCATCAAGAATAAGTGTAAGAGGTTCTTTTGCGTATGCTCGTATAAAAGGCGATGACTTTGTTTCAGCATCTCCAAATGATGCTAATGCAAGGTTTAGATATGTTCGAAACTTAAGTTTTAGAAATGATATTTATGAATTGGCAGGAACTATTAGTTACGATTTTATTTCCAACACAAATATTTTTTATAAAAGGCCAAAATGGGTTCCCTATGTATTTATAGGTATTGGAGGATTTTATCACAACCCTAAAGGAAAGTTAACTTCTAATGAATCAAATGGATTATCCAATAATTGGGTTGCGCTGCAACCTTTAGGCACTGAAGGCCAGGGAATAGATGGAAAGAAAAGATATTCTTTATTACAAGTGACTATACCTTATGGTTTAGGTGTTAGGTATAAACTTTCCAACCATATTGACATTTCTTTTGAAATTGGTTTAAGGCAAACCTTTACCGATTACCTTGATGATGTAAGTGGAAATTATCCTGATAAAAAAGTACTTGATCAAATGAGTCCCTTAGCCAGGGCGTTTTCTGCACGCAGTCTTGCAACTGAATCAGCTGGTGGAAAAGATAGAAATATCGATGCATTGGCATCTTATCTTTACGGATCCGATAATTATAAACAAGTTTATTATAATGGTGTTGATGGTCAAACATATACAGTATATGGCCATGGAATAGATACTCATACTGGTCAATATGAAAATAAAGGTCAACAAAGAGGTAATCCTAAAGATAAAGATCAATATTTATTAACAGGGTTTCATGTAAGTTACATTATATTTAAAGGCGTTCGTTGTCCAAAATTTTGATCAGATAACAAATTAAATTTCTATCCGTTGTTATCAATATCTATTGATTTTAAATTAAAACCTTGAAAAAGATCTTAAAAGCATCTAATAGCAAAATTTATTATTTAACATTCTTATTTGCTATTTTATTTTTCTCTAATTTATCTGCTCAAAAATATGAAATAGGCTTGGGCTTTGGTTCATCAAATTATAAAGGGGACATTGCACCTGGGTTTTATCCCGAATTTTCTCGTCCTGCCGGAAGTATATTTTTTAGAAATAATGTTAGTACGGCTGTAAGTTTTAAATTCAGTTTAATGAAAGGAGCCTTATTTGCTGATGATAGTAAGGCAGATGATAACTATTCCAAAATTAGGAATATGCAGTTTACTACTCGAATAACTGAACTTACTGCTCAATTTGAATACAATTTCATAAATTTCCGTGACCCTCAATTGAGAAAATTAGGTACTCCATATTTATTAATGGGTATTGGGGCTTTTAAAATGAATTCTTTAGATGCAAATACTAATGATAAAACTTCAAATATTCAATTGTGTATTCCATTTGGCTTAGGTTATAGGAGAATACTTACCGATCAATGGAATATTGGTTTAGAATTCGCAGCCAGAAAGACTTTTACTGACTATATTGATAACCTTGGTGGTGATCTTTCAAGTAATAAATTCCAAAATGGGAATCCTTTTGACAAGGATATGTACTTTTTTTCACAGCTCACTTTAAGTTATACTTTTTACAGTATAAAATGCCCCTTCTAAATATATTTTTATAAAAGTATCTGTTTAGGCTCAATTTTGGTAGCTAAAATTTTATTAGTTATTATTAAATCTAAATCTTTTATATAATGAAAAATACACGGATAAGTAAATTAGTTAAAACAATTCTAATCTCTGGTTTTTTTAAAGAAGTATTAGAAAGGGCAAAAAAATATGCCTCAGATAAAAAAAATGATAACGTTTCTGGTTTATTAACTAATGTAAATGAAAAAAAATTACAGGTATCTACAAACAAATCAAATTTTTCTTTCATTGAAAAAATTAGAACTTTTTCTCGTTTAATTAAATCCTACAAATCCGGAGAATATAAGAATTTTCCATTGAAATCCATTGTTTTAATTATTGCAGGTCTAATTTATTTTTTATCACCAATTGATTTTATTCCTGATATATTACCGATTTTAGGCTTTAGTGATGATGCTGCTATTGTTTTTTGGATTTTTAATTCCTTGGAATCAGAAATTAAAAAATTTCTGGAATGGGAGCAATCTAAACTACAAAGTATTAGCGTATATTAAATCGAAGTAAAAAATTTAATCATTATAAATCATAAATTGATTTTTACTTTTAAAATATAAATGTTTAATTTAACTTTGTAATAATAAATTATAGAATTATGATAACTACAAGTGTATTATTTGGTTTTTTAGGAGGGATTGGTACTAATGAAATAATTTTAATCGTACTGGTTATATTAATTTTCTTTGGAGCAAAAAAAATTCCTGAATTAGCAAGAGGTTTTGGAAAAGGTATTCGTGAATTTAAAGATGCCACAAAAGATGTAAGAGAAGAAATTGAAAAAGAAGTAGATGGCGTAAAAGACACTACAAGACATTAATTTATAAATTAGAATAAAAAAGTTGAAAATTATTTTTATCAACCAAACGGTTTTTAAAAGTAATTTTCAACTTTTTTATTTTTATACATTACCAGATTCTGTCATTTTCCATTATTTTTACATTTCACTTTTTTTATAAAATATTGAAAACCTATCATTCTTTTCAGGAAGTTAAAGCAGATATTTCTCATGGAAATATTTCATGTAAAGAAATTGTAAGCAATTATCTTATCACTATCAAAGAAAAAAGTCATTTAAATGCTTTTTTGGAAGTTTATGAACAGGAAGCTTCACAAAAAGCTGAAGAAATAGATAAAAAAATTAAAAATGGAACTGCCGGCAAATTAGCTGGAATGGTGATAGGTTTGAAGGATGTTTTAGCTCATCAAGATCATGGTTTACAAGCTTCTAGTAAAATACTTGATGGTTTTATTTCTCAATTTAGTGCAACGGCAGTACAAAAATTATTAAATGAAGACGCAATAATAATAGGACGATTAAGCTGCGATGAATTTGCAATGGGTTCATCAAACGAAAATTCAGCTTTTGGAAAAGTTTTAAATCCGATTGATGAAAGTAGAGTTCCTGGTGGTTCTTCTGGAAGTTCTGCAGTAGCAGTAGCCGCGGATATGTGTATGACTAGTTTAGGTTCAGATACTGGTGGGTCTGTTCGTCAACCTGCGGCTTTTTGTGGAATTATCGGTCTTAAACCTACTTATTCACGCATTTCTAGATTTGGATTGATTGCTTATGCATCATCATTTGATTCAATAGGTGTATTTGGAAAAAATATTGAAGATGTTGCCTTAATTTTAGAAATAATTTCAGGAGGTGATGAATTTGATAGCACAGTTTCGCAAAGTTCTGTACCTTCTTATTCTAACTTACTAATTCAAGATAAAAAACCTAAAATTGCTTTTATTAGAGAAACTATTGAAAGTAAAGGGTTAAATAAAGAAATAAAAGAAAGAACAATTACTACACTTGAATGGCTAAAAACTGAAGGATACGTAGTTGAAGAAGTAGATTTACCATTACTTGATTATATTTTACCAACTTATTATATCCTTACTACAGCCGAAGCCAGTTCAAATTTAGGTAGATACGATGGGGTTAAATATGGTTTTAGAAGTTCTCAAAGTGATACACTGGATAAAATGTATAAAAAAACCAGGACTGAAGGTTTTGGAAAAGAAGTTAAACGCAGAATAATGCTTGGTACATTTGTATTAAGTGCTGATTATTACGATGCTTATTACACGCAAGCTCAAAAGGTAAGAAGGATGATTAAAGATAAAACCGATCAAATTTTTTCAAAATATGATTTTATTATTTTACCTACAACACCCACCACTGCATTTAAATTTGGAGATCACTCAGAAGATCCGGTTGAAATGTTTTTAGCAGATTTATATACTGTACAAGCCAATGTTACAGGTATTCCTGCCATTTCTATTCCGAATGGTGTGAGTTCTGAAGGCTTACCAATCGGCCTTCAAATAATGGCAAAACATTTCGATGAAGCCAAATTATTGGCTTTTTCAAAACTTTTAATAGAACGGAAAATTTAATTTGAAATAAATTAAATTATTAAAAACCTCTTAAATAGTAAGAGGTTTTTTTTATTTTTATACTCTCGCAATTTATTTCATCCTACATAATAACCATCCATCATAATCTACGAAAAAAATCGTAATAATATTTTGCTTACGAAAATATTCGTAATATATTTGATACGAAATCATTCGTAAGCAATCAGAAATATTATTTATGTCACTAAAAATAAAACCAACAGAATCAGAATTAGAAATTTTGCAAATAATTTGGCAGAAAGGTAGAGCAACTGTTCGTGAAATTCACGATCAACTCCTTGAGCATAAAGATGCTGGTTATACAACTACTCTAAAAATTATGCAAATAATGACAGAGAAGGGATTGCTAATGAGAGAATTAGAAAATAAGTCTCATATCTATACCTCAGCTATAAAAGAAAATGAAATGCAAACTCAGTTGTTAGATAAATTTATTGATACAGCATTTAGAGGTTCTGCTATGAAACTAATTATGCAAGCATTAGGTAATCACAAAACATCTGATGGAGAACTTGAAGAAATTAAAAAATTACTAGAGGAAATAAAAACGAAAAATCTTAAATAATAAAATTATGGAAAGTTTAAATATAGTTTTTTCTCAAAAATTAATTAGTGCTCTCGGTTGGACGCTTTTACATTCTCTATGGCAAGGCGTGCTTGTTGCTTTCATTGTAGCTGTATCAATGATTTGGATGAATCGTATGTCGGCAGCTGTACGTTATTTTATTGCTGTTTCAGCTATGTTTTGTTTATTATTTGCATCAGTAATAACGTTTATAAGAATTTATAGTTTTGACAAAACTGAACAACTCACTCAAATTTATTCTCAAAATATAAAACCTGCAATGGGTTTTCCTTATACTCCTCAAAATTCAGTAAACATAACAGACAAAACAAAATCAAATATAAAATTTTCGTGGACAGGAGATACAATAAAAGAATATTTCCAAAGAAATCTTCCTCTTATTGTTTTGATCTGGATAGTTGGGATTGTTATTTTAAGCTTAAAATTATTAGGCACTTTGGCCTATGTTCAAAGATTAAAAGGATATAAAACCAAAACATTATCATCTGATTGGCAACTTAAAGTTGACAGACTTTGTGAACAAATGGGAATCAATAGAACTGTAAAAATTTTAGAATCAGCCATTATAAAAGTACCTGTAGCGATTGGTTATTTTAAACCAATTATATTGTTGCCATTTGGAACTGCTTTAGGTTTACCAACGAAAGAGATTGAATTAATTTTAGCCCATGAGCTTGCTCATATTTCCAGAAACGATTTTTGGGTAAATATTGCTCAATCTATTGTTGAAATACTATTTTTCTTTCATCCTGCAGTATGGTGGATGTCGGGAGTTGTAAGACAAGAACGTGAACATTGCTGCGACGATAGAGCTCTTCAAATTAGTGGAGATTCATTTACTTTCGCTCAAGCATTAGCTAACCTACAATATATTCAAAATCATATACCAAATATGGCTATGGCAGCTAATGGTGGCAAGGGTTCTTTACTATTTAGAATAAAAAGGATATTAACTGAATCTCCTAAAAGGGCAACTTTTAATGAAGGTTTAATCGCTTCGGTAGTACTAATACTTTGCTTTCTTGCTGTGTCAGCAAATGCATTCTCAAATTTTGATGTAATTACGAATAAAATTTTAAAAAATACTTCTTTAGATTCTTTAACAATAAGAGGCGAAAATCTTTTATTGCAAGCAGATGATACTAGTAAAAACAGATCAGTAAGGGAAATAATTATTGTTAAAAATAAAAAAGGAAAAATAAAGGAGGTACTAGTTGATAATAAAAAACTATCGGATGAAGAATTGAAAGATTATAAAAAATCTATTGAAAAACGATTAGACGAGGCAGATAACGAAAAAACTTATGAAAGTAATGTTTTTGAGAAGACTGAAAAACCCGAGAAGCCAGAGAAACCTGAAAAACCAGAAAGAGTAGAATTATATCCACCAAATATTGGAATGGTTCATCCTTTACCACCTATGCCACCTTTACCACCTTTGGCAAAATCCCATAATAAAATGGAAAGGGGCATGGATAAAATATCAATTGAAATAGAAAATATTTCAGATAAAATCGAAGACATTTATAGTGATGATGATTTATCAAATGAAATAAAAAACAAGAGAATTGCAGAATTAAAGCTGACCCAATCAAAATTATTGGCTGAATTAACAAATATGGCAAATGAAATTCAAGTTGAAGCTGAAAAGGAATATAAACTTGAAATGGAAAAAAATAATGAAGAAGAATTAAAAAACTATCGCGAAGAACTGAAGCAATATGAACGAGAAATTGAAAATTATAAACGTGAAATAAAGCAATTTGAAAAAGAAAGTAAAAACCTCAATGGTAATAATTTTAATGATGAAAAAATTAAGTTGGATCCAAAAAAAGAAATGAGTGGGAGGCATTTAGAATATTCATTAGAAAAAAATGAAAACTTTAACCGGGAAAAAATACAAAATAATCTAAATGTTAAAAAAGCACTTATTGAACATCAAAAGGCAAGGATAGAGCAAGATAAGGCATTTAAAGCTCAAATTAAAGCACAAATTGACCAGCAAAAGGCCATTAGAGAGCGTGATAAAGCATTTGAAGCACGTAATAAAGTTATGATGCAAAGTGAAAAAGTAATGGCAGAACTAGAATCAGAATTAATGAAAGATAATTTAATAAAAGATATTGAAAAATATGATTTTGAATTAAGTAGAGAGCAAATATGGGTAAATCACGTAAAACAAAATCAGGCAGTTTTTGAAAAATATAAAAAGTTTTTAAAAGAAAGATTTAATATAAATGTTGATGATTTTAAAAATGATACAAATAGATATCATATTTCTAAAAATAAATAATCTATAACATTTGCCCTAAAGGTAATTCACATAATAGAAAGTCTATAACAAAAAATTGGCTCTGCTTATTTAAGAGAGCCAATTTTTATGGCATTTAATAAACTTTCAAAAAATAATATTATCTAATAAGAACAAAACTGCCTGAACCTATACTTTTATTTCCATTCTCTACAACATAATAATAAGCGCCTTCGGGTAAATCCCTGCCTCCTGCTCTTCCATCCCATATAAATTCATCTAAACTACTTGAAGAAGCGGTAAAAATAAGTTGTCCAGAGGCGTTTAAAATACTTATTTTGGAATTAGGAAAAGTATTTATATTTTTTATTGTCCATTCGTCATTATTTCCATCTCCATTTGGAGAAAATATTCTCTTTGCATGAAATAATGTTGTATCCTTAATTTCTGCAGCTAATACATTTATTTTAATCGTTGCAAAACTTTCTGACAATTTATCTGAAACGGTAAGAGTTAAGATATAACTGCCTATTGATAATTTATTTAACTTAATTGTATTAGTCTTATTATTAGTAAGGTTAATATTATTAACTTCAGAAGACCAAGTATAAATTAGTGGATCATTATCTACATCCGTTGCTGTTGCTGAAATTGTTAATGAATCTACTGGTAAAATAATTGATTGTTCTGAATCCAATTTAACAACAGGAGAGCTATTTGTTAAAGTACTTACTAAAGCCGAGTTACTAGCTAGTGATATATTTCCAGCTGCGTCTTTTGCTTTTACTGTAAGAGTTAAAGAAGTTGAAGGTTGCAAGTTTAAAATAGTATAAGAGTTGTCAGTTGAACCAGCACTCGCAATTAAAGTATTACCATTATATATATCATAACCAACTACACCTACATTATCTGTAGAAGAAGACCATTGTATTGATACTGATTTAGAAGTTTGTGAATTTGATAATAAGTTATCAGGTGCGCTTGGTGCCTGAGTGTCTGGAGCTGATAATGTTGAAATGGATACAGGATTACTTAATCCTGATTTATTAGTAGCCGCATCTTTTGCTAAAACTGTAAAAGTATAACCTGTTGAAGGGTTAAGGCCAGTGACTATGAAAGAATTAGTATTTAAATTTCCAACTAAAGTAGCACCTGAATAAATTTCATAACCAGTGACACCAACATTATCAGTTGAAGGATCCCAACTTAAAGAAATTGTATTTATACTCCTGTCTGTAGAAATCAAGTTCAAAGGAATTGATGGAGGTTGAGTATCTTGAACATTTGAAGTACTAATTGTAAACTTTGGACTTTCTGTTGAAATATTTCCTGCAGCATCTTTTGCTTTTACAGTAAAATCATATGATGTATTAGCAGTTAAATTTTGAGCCACATAATTAATTGTAGTTCCATTTACAGTACCAACTTGCGTATTGCCTTGAAAAATATCATATTCTGTAACTCCTACATTATCTGTCGATGCTATCCAATTTAAAGAAATAGAATTATTAGTTTGATTGGATGAAGTTAAATTACTTGGTGCAGTTGGGGCCTGAGTATCAGGTATATTATTTGTTGTACTAATATTTAAAACCCCACTTTGCGAAGATATGTTACCTGCAGCATCTTTTGCGGCAACAGTAAAAGAATAAGGTGTATTTATAGTTAATGAACTAACCATAAATGATGTTGTGGTTCCATTCACTGTTCCTACTTGTGACCCTCCTTGAAAAATATCATATTCTGTAACTCCCACATTATCAGTAGATGCTGTCCAACTTAAAGATATAGAAGTATTAGTTTGAATTGGTGAATTTAAATTTGAGGGAATTGAAGGTGCTTGAGTATCAGCAAGAGTTGAAACTGTAAGTTGATTACTTGCTATAGAAATGTTATTTGATGCGTCTTTGGCTTTCACAGTAAAAGCGTAAGATGTATTTATAGCCAAACTATTTACTATAAATGTTGTTGTTGTTCCATTTACAGATCCTGCTAAAGTATTTCCCTGATAAATATCATATCCAGTAACTCCAACATTATCCGTTGAGGCTCCCCAGCTTAATGATATCGAATTTATTGTTTGGTTTGTAGAAACTAAATT
>Ga0123337_10005567_pt1 | contig 12350 bp, 11 predicted proteins | sample frozenSSSSmetaG_FD_89792 | JGI IMG/M metagenome (GOLD analysis project Ga0123337, IMG submission 89792) | Glacier valley bacterial and archeal communities from Borup Fiord, Nunavut, Canada, to study Microbial Dark Matter (Phase II) -... | ecosystem: Environmental > Aquatic > Freshwater > Ice >...
CAGCCGAATCAGGCCTGTCGGCTCGGCTTTTCGTTCCAGTAGTTCAGCTTCCAGCGCCGCAAAGCCCTGCAGCAGGATGGCCGCACGCTCACACAGGGTTTCGCCCTCTGCGGTTGGACTGACGCGCCGGGTGGTGCGCTGGAACAGCCGCTGGCCCAGTCTGGCCTCCAGCGCGGCGAGCCGTTTGGTCACGGCAGGGGGCGCCACATCCAGGCTGCGCGCGGCGCCCGCCAGACTGCCATGCGTGCGCACCGCCAGCACGAGCTCCAGGTCACTGCGTTCCATTTATTCCTTTGTGGACATAATTAATTGCCTTATTGTTGCTTGAATAAAGCCTGATGCTGCAACAAAATCGCTTTCAAGTCTGGGCGCCGCACCTGATCTTTTCAAAAAACCGAAACAAAGGAATATCTTCATGGACAAGCACACCGGGAAAAAGAGAATTGCAGTCATCGCCGGCGATGGCATCGGCAAGGAAGTCATGCCCGAAGGTATTCGCGTGCTGGAGGCCGCTGCCGTCAAGTACGGCATTGACCTGCAGTTCGATCATTTCGATTTCTCCAGCTGGGACTATTTTGAAAAGCACGGCAAGATGTTGCCCGACGATTGGAAAGACCAGATTGGCGGGCATGACGCGATTTACTTTGGCGCGGTCGGCTGGCCCGACAAGATTGCCGACCATGTGTCGCTTTGGGGCTCGTTGCTGCTGTTTCGGCGCGAGTTCGACCAGTACATCAACCTGCGCCCTGCGCGGCTGATGCCCGGCATCATCGCGCCGGTAGTCAGGCGTGACGGCAGCCCGCGCCAGCCTGGCGAGATAGATTTTTACATCGTGCGTGAAAATACCGAGGGCGAGTACTCCAGCATTGGCGGCAAGGCGTTTCCGGGAACCGATCGCGAGTTTGTGCTGCAGGAGTCGGTGTTTACCCGCATCGGCGTAGACCGCGTGCTGAAGTTTGCTTTCGAGCTGGCGCAGACCCGGCCCAAAAAACACCTGACCAGCGCGACCAAGTCCAATGGCATTTCAATCTCAATGCCTTACTGGGATGAGCGTGTTGTGGAGATGGCCAAAAACTATCCGGCCATCCAGCTGGACAAGTTCCACATTGACATCCTGACCGCGCACTTTGTGCAGCGCCCCGACTTTTTTGACGTGGTGGTGGCCAGCAACCTGTTCGGCGACATCCTGAGCGACCTGGGGCCGGCCTGCACCGGAACCATCGGGATTGCACCGAGCGCCAACCTTAACCCGGAGCGCAAGTTTCCCTCGCTGTTCGAGCCGGTTCATGGCTCAGCGCCCGACATTGCCGGGCGCAACATTGCCAACCCGATTGGCCAGATCTGGTGCGGCGCCATGATGCTGGATTTTCTGGGCTACAAGGAAGCCCACGACGGCATTCTTGCCGCAGTCGAAAAGGTATTGCTTCCCGAAAATGGTGCGCCACGTACGCCCGATTTGGGCGGACAGGCCGGCACAGCGGATGTCGGAAAGGCGATTGCCGCAGCGCTGGGCGTGGGGTAACGCAAGGTTTTGTCAAGTGTGAAAATTAGGCGCCCTGCGCAAGAGCAGGCCCTGAAAGCATGAAAAAGAGACTAGAATTCGCGTCCTCACACTGTAAAAAATAGCTGCTGTATTGACAGGTTAGAAGTCCATGGCTCTAATCGGAATCAGCAGACAATCTGCATACGCAACTCCCGCTGGCACCACGATGTCCCCGGGAGATATTTTTTAGAGACAAACAGATTAACTTACCAAATAACGAGGGGCTCCTTGTGAATAAGACTGAACTGATCGAGCACATTGCCAAAAATGCGGATATTTCCAAGGCTGCCGCTACGCGTGCTTTGGAGTCAACCATTGGTGCCGTAAAAGCAACCCTGAAAAAAGGAGGCTCTGTGTCTCTGGTCGGTTTTGGTACATTTGCCGTGGGCAAACGCGCTGCTCGCACCGGTCGCAACCCGCGCACCGGCGATGCGATTAAGATCAAGGCTGCCAAAGTACCAAAGTTCCGTCCGGGCAAAGCGCTCAAGGATGCTTTGAACTGATATGGAAATTTAAAGTGGGGTGCTTAGCTCAGTTGGTAGAGCAGCGCCCTTACACGGCGTAGGTCGGCGGTTCGAGCCCGTCAGCACCCACCACCCACTTGAAAAAAGGCGAACTATGTTCGCCTTTTTTATTGTTGATCCCATTCGACTGTCACACAGGAAATTCGAGATGTTTGATTTCATTCGCAAGCACACCAAAGTCACCATGGGGCTGCTGTTTTTGCTGATCGTTCCTTCCTTTGTATTGTTTGGCCTGGATGGCTACAACCGCTCAGGCGGAAATGGCGCGGTGGTGGCCAAGGTCGATGGCAAAGAGATAGGCCAGTCGGAGTGGGATCGGGCGCACCAGATCGAAGTGGACCGCTTGCGTGCCTCCATGCCTACGCTGGACGTCAAATTGCTGGACTCGCCGCAAGCGCGTTACGCCACGTTGGAGCGCCTGGTGCGTGACCGCGTGATCACAGCCGCAGCGGACAAGTTCAAGCTCGCGACCAGTGACCAGCGCCTCGCGCGCGAACTGCAGGAAAGCCCTGAAATCGCGACCTTGCGCCGCCCGGACGGCACACTCGATATGGAGCGCTATCGGCAACTGTTGGGCAGCCAGGGCCTGAGCCCCGAGATGTTTGAGGCCAATGTGCGTGCCGATCTGTCTAACCGACAAGTGCTGGTCGGTATCGGTGCCAGCGGGTTTTCTCCCAAGTCAGCCGCCGACCTCGCGCTCAATGCCTATTTTGAAAAACGCGAAATTCAAGTGGCCCGTTTCAATACCGCCGATTTCGCAGCCAAGCTGAACCCGACGGATGCCGACCTCGAGCAGTTTTACAAATCCAACGAAAAGCTCTTTCAAGCCCCTGAGCGGGCCACGATTGAATATGTGCTGCTGGATGTGGACAGCATCAAGAAAAGTATTACGGTCAATGAGGCGGATCTCAAAACTTATTACGAGCAGAACGCCCAGCGACTGAGCGGTGCCGAAGAGCGCCGTGCCAGCCATATCCTGATCACATCGCCCAAGACCGCACCTGCCGCTGACCGCGAAAAAGCCAAGGCTAAAGCCGAAGAATTGCTTGCAGTGGTCAAAAAATCCCCGGGCACATTTGCTGAGATAGCGACCAAGAATTCACAGGACCCTGGTTCCGCAGCCAACGGTGGCGACTTGGACTTTTTTGCCCTCGGCGCCATGGTCAAGCCTTTTGAAGATGCTGCTTTTTCGATGAAAATCGGGGACATCAGCGACGTTGTAGAGTCCGACTTTGGCTACCACATCATCAAGCTGACCGATGTCAAGGCGCCCAAGCAACGCAGCTTCGAGGAGATGAGACCTGCGCTGGAAGCCGATCTGGTAAAGCAGCAAGCCCAGAAGAAGTATTCTGAAGCCGTTGAAACGTTCACCAACGGCGTCTACGAGCAGTCGGACAGTCTCAAGCCGGTTGCCGAGCGCCTGAAGCTGGATGTCAAAACCGCGAGCAACGTGACGCGCCAGCCCCAGGCCGGTGTCACGGGCATGCTCGCCAACGCCAAATTCCTCAATGCACTGTTTGCACCCGATGCCATTGATAAAAAACGCAACACGGAAGCCATTGAGGTCGCGCCGAGTCAATTGGTTTCAGGCCGTATCGTCCAGTATTTTCCGGCGCAGTCGCAGCCCTTTGTAGAAGTAAGAGGTATCGTGCGCCAGCGTTGGCTGGCCCAACGCGGCGCTGAAGAGGCGCGCAAGGAAGGCATTGCCAAACTGGCCGCGTGGAAGGCTGCTCCTGCGTCCGCAGTGCTGCCCGCTTCGGTGGTGGTGTCACGAGAGCAAATGCAGGAACTGCCGCCGCCAGTGATTGATGCTGCGATGCGCACTGATGCGACCGCCTTGCCGGCCTTTACCGGCGTAGATTTGGTCGCCCAAGGCTATGCCATCGTCAAAGTCGGCAAGGTGTTGCCCCGCGAGACACCGCTTGAGGCGGTAGCAGAGCAAGCGCATAAGCAATACGCGCAGTGGTGGACTTCTGCCGAGAGTCTGGCTTATTACAACGGCCTGAAGGAACGCTTCAAGGCGCAAATCCTCGTTGCCAAGCCTGTGCCTGGCAATGCAAATGCACAAGTAGGCGTGACGCAGTAAATTATGGCGGCTTTGCCGCTATAATATAGAGCTTCGGTGGCTGTAGCTCAGTTGGTAGAGTCCAGGATTGTGATTCCTGTTGTCGTGGGTTCGAGCCCCATCAGCCACCCCATTATTTAAATCATGTTGCAACGTGGTTCGCTGTGCTGCACATAGTCAATGAAAAAGCCCCGTTCACAGGGGCTTTTTTGTGGGCGTGCCTGGCTGTGTAAACCACATTGACGCGAAAACGTCTTATTTGCCTGGGAGGGTTAAGGTAAGTCGAATGCGATGGGTTTGCCGGTGCGTTTGCGTAAGCCATCGCATGCGCGTTGCTCGCGCGCCGCGGCGGTGAGAGTGGCCCCCACACTCATTCACGAGGGCGTTGGCGTCCTGCTTAGTCGCTTAGCGGCGCAAGGTCGGAGGTGCGCCAGATTTCGTTGAGTTGCTGAAGTTTTTCTTCAAATACTAAGTAGTCAAGGGGCTTGCTCACGTAGCTGTTGAGTCCGCCTTTGAACGCAATCACGGCCTGGGACTGTTCGCTCGCTGATGTCAGCATGATGACCGGAATAAAGAACGTGCGGGGATCGTCCCGCATGCGTTGCATGACGGCCAGGCCGCTCAGCTTGGGCAGACCCAGGTCGAGCAGGACCAGATCGGGTTGATGGTCAGGGTCGCGGTCGTTGAAAAGACCCTCACAGAACAAATATTCGAGGGCTTCGAGTCCATCGTGGACAACCACGATGTCGTGGGGCAAACTGTGCTGCTGCAGGGTGGTCAGCGTTAATTCGAGGTGGTCGGGGTTGTCTTCCACCACCAGAATGGTTGGTTTTCTCATGGGCTGCGCTTCGGTAGTGAATGGCCAATATACCAGCAAGGTGCTGTGTCGCTGCATGGGCGTGCCCCGCTAAACTCGCCGCATTGCAAAAATTCGCACATCAGCAGTTTTTCTTGCTGGAAATTCATTTCCAATGGCCAAAAACTGGTCAGTTCACCATCACCAGTTTGCCTTTCACGCCGCGTGATCCCATATGGGCATAAGCAGCCTTGAGCTGGTCCATCGGCATGGTGCGGTCAATGACGGGCTTGATTTTGCCTTGGGCATACCATTTCGCCAATTCGGCCATCGCATTGGCGCTGGCTTCGGGTTCCTGCTTGGCAAAGCCGCCCCAGAAGACGCCGACAATGGAGGCGCCCTTGAGCAGCGTCAGGTTCAACGGCAAGGACGGGATGGCGCCAGAGGCGAAGCCGACCACCAGATACCGGCCACGCCAGGCGATGGACCGGAAAGCGGGTTCTGCAAAGTCACCGCCCACGGGGTCGTAAATGACGTCCGGGCCTTTGCCGCTGGTTAGGGCTTTGAGGGCCTCGCGCAGGTTTTCGGTGCTGTAGTTGATGGTGGCGTCGGCGCCTATGGAGCGGCAGAGTGCGCATTTTTCATCGGTGGAGGCGGCGGCGATCACGCGGGCCCCCATGGCCTTGGCAATCTGGATGGCGGAGGTGCCGACACCGCCCGCAGCGCCTAGGACCAGCACGGTTTCACCGGCTTTGAGTTGCGCCCGGTCCACGAGTGCGTGGTGCGAGGTGGCGTAGATCATGATGAAGGCTGCGGCATCGACGTAGGAGAAGCCTGCTGGCAGCGGCATGCACAGCGCGGCGGGCGCGATGGTGTGGGTGGCAAAGCCGCCGGTGCCCGACAGGCATGCGACGTTCTGGCCGACCTGCAGGTGTTTAACGCCCTCGCCAACAGCTTGAACCACGCCTGCGTATTCAGAGCCTGGCACAAAGGGCAGGGGGGGCTTCATCTGGTATTTGTTCTGCACGATCAGCAGGTCTGGAAAATTCAGGCTGGCGGCCTTGATCTCAATCAGCACCTCACCGGCTTTGGGCTGCGGTGTTGGTAGCTCTTTCCAGGTCAGGGCGTCTACGCCGGTAGGGTCTTCACAAAGCCAGGCATGCATGAGATGTCTCCGATAGTTACGAACAACGTGGGGGCCACCCGGAAAGAAGAACCGGGTTCACTTCTGCATCATAGGCACAGCCGCAGGCTATTTCCCCTTAAAAATGGTACGGCTTGTCACAGCTGTGACCGTAAAATCACGCCATGAAAATTCTGATCTGCAACGACGACGGGTATCAGGCCACCGGCATCATGGCCCTTCACGATGCACTCAAAACTGTCGCCGATGTCGAGGTGGTGGCGCCCGAGCACAACAACAGCGCCAAGTCGAACGCGCTGACCCTGCACTCGCCGATGTATGTGCAGACAGCGGCCAACGGCTTTCGCTACATCAATGGCACGCCTGCGGACTGCGTGCATATTGCACTCACGGGCCTGCTCGGCTACCGCCCTGATCTCGTGGTGTCCGGGATCAACAATGGCGCCAATATGGGCGATGACACGATTTACTCGGGCACCGTGGGGGCGGCCATGGAAGGCTATCTGTTCGGCATTCCGGCCATCGCTTTTTCGCAGACCGAAAAAGGCTGGGGCTATATTGAGGTTGCCGCCCGGCGCGCGCGCGACTTGGTGCTGCAGCTCATGCCTTCGCTTGACGCCTTGTCCGAAGGCGCGCAGCCGACGCTGGCACCCTGGCTACTCAATGTCAACATTCCCAATGTTCCGGACGAGCAGATTCAGGGCTTTAAAGTAGCGCGCCTGGGACGCCGCCATGCGGCCGAACGCGTCATCACGCAGACCAGCCCGCGCGGTGAAACCATGTACTGGATAGGCGGTGCGGGGTCCGCCAAAGAGGCCGGCGAGGGCACGGACTTTTTTGCGACCAGCCAGAAGTTTGTATCCATCACGCCGCTCCATGTGGATTTGACTGACCATGAGCGGCTGCCCTATTGGGCCCAAACAGCGGCCAAGCTGGCGCACGCGCACCAGAAAACGCCTGCATGACGTCCCCTTTCAAGCCGCCTCCCGCTGGGGCTCGTCCGGCGTTTCCGGTTCGACTGAAACCGGATATGGGCGTTCCATCTGCTACTAAACTAGTAGCGGTTACTACCCGGCGGACCGGCGTCAAAGGCCTGAATGAGCTAGGAAGGCCGGTTCAGTCTGTGGCGCCCGGCGGCGTCGGCCTAGACTCTCAAACGGTGCGGGCGCGCATGGTGCACAAGCTGGTCGCGCAAGGCGTGTCTGACGCGCAGGTGCTGGCGGCCATGGGCCGGGTGGAGCGCCACCGCTTCGTCGATTCGGCGCTGGTCAACCAGGCCTACGAGGACACCAGCCTGCCAATCGGCTTGGGTCAGACCATTTCAAAACCCAATGTGGTGGCACGCATGCTGGAGTTGCTGCGTCTTGGCGCGCCCGGCAAGCTGGGGCGGGTGATGGAGATCGGCACGGGCTGTGGTTACCAGGCAGCCGTACTCAGCCATCTGGCAACCGAGGTCTACAGCATTGAACGATTGCGCGGCCTGCATGACAAGGCCAGGGAGAATTTGCGGACTTTCAGACTGCCCAATCTCCACCTGTTGTTCGGCGATGGCATGATGGGCTTTGCCAAGGGCGCGCCTTATGCGGCCATCATTGCGGCGGCGGGCGGTGAGTCCATTCCGCCGGCTTGGATAGAGCAACTGGCCATAGGCGGGCGCCTGGTGGCACCGATGCAAACGGGCACTGGCTCGCAGGCGCTGGTGGTCATAGACAAAACCGCCCAAGGTATCCGGCAGACGCTGCTGGAAGCCGTGCACTTTGTGCCTTTAAAATCAGGCACTAGCTGAAGACCAACCCATATCGGGTCGAGATTGAAGACGAAAGAACCAATGAATCAAACCGAACGCTCGAACAAGGCGCAGTCTCCAGGCACATCAGGCGTGGTGCACGGCACCCGCCTCGCCCGCAGACTGGCGCTGCCGTGCGCGTTGGCCGTGGCAATGCTTGTGGCGGCGGGCTGTGCCTCGCGTTCCGACGGCAATGCACCGGTTGAAGATCGCGGCACCGGCCTGTCGCGCCAGCTCCCCGGCGGCGACGTCAAGCAACTACCGGGATTTGAAAATGCCGGTAAACCCGGGTACTACTCCGTCAAGCCCGGCGACACCATGATCCGCATCGGCCTGGAAAACGGTCAGAACTGGCGCGATATCGTGCGCTGGAACAGTCTTGAAAACCCCAATCTCATTGAGGTTGGACAGGTGTTGCGCGTGGTGCCGCCAGCCAGCGAAAGCGCGCTGGCTGTGACTCGCCCTGTGTCCTCGGGGGCCGTAACCGCTCCTGCGGCGCTGGGCCCGGCCCGGCCGGCATCGGCACCAGCCATCGCGGGTGCTGCTCCTGCGCCGATACCCGCACCCGCACCACCCGCACCCGCAGCCAATGGCGACGAAGACGTGGCATGGATCTGGCCGGTAGAAGGCGCGCTGATCGCGGGATTTGACGAAGCAAAAAACAAGGGGCTCGATATTGCGGGCAAGGCCGGTGACCCCGTGATGGCGTCTGCAGAGGGCCGCGTGGTCTATGCAGGCGCGGGCCTGCGCGGCTACGGCAATCTGGTCATCCTCAAGCACAACAACACCTTTCTCACGGCCTATGCGCACAACCAGAAGTTGTTTGTCAAGGAAGACCAGACGGTCAGAAAAGGCCAGAAGATTGCCGAAATGGGCAGCAGTGATGCGGACCGCGTGAAGCTGCATTTTGAAATCCGCCGTCAGGGAAAACCGGTCGACCCGGCCAAGTACCTGCCTGGCCGGTAGGCGACTGCGTTTGAAGGAAAAGGAGTCCCGCACTGGCCGGACTCCTTTTTTTATGGGCGCTTGCATTTTTTGCCAGTTTTATAACTAAATCAGCCGTTAACCCTTTAACTACGGGCATTGGCAGCTATTTATTCTATAGCTTGGGGCGGTGCTGGAGGCGCTGTCATACCGGCAGGTGTCGTGCCTTTTTCGGACGCTCAAAAAATGGATGCTGCAGCCTGAGACAATGGGCGATGATTGAAGAAAACCAGAACAAGCCGACCGCTGCGCCTGCCCACTACCCGCTGGATTTGCTCGCGGTGGAGTCGCTAGATATTGAAGCCCAGGGCATAGCGCACCGGGCAGATGGCAAAGTCGTGTTCATTGAGGGGGCGCTGCCGTTTGAGCTGGTGACGGCCAACGTTTACCGCAAGAAAAGCACGTTTGAAAAAGCCTCGCTGCTGGCGATTCACCGCGAGTCCTCGCAGCGGGTGCGCCCGGCCTGTCCCAACTTCGGCATGCACACCGGTGCCTGTGGCGGCTGCAAGATGCAGCACTTGCACGTGGGCGCGCAGGTGGCCGTCAAACAGCGCGTGCTCGAAGACAACCTGCACCACATCGGCAAGGTCAAGGCCGACAACCTGTTAAGGCCCATTGAAGGGCCGGCTTGGGCTTACCGTTACCGGGCGCGCCTGTCGGTGCGCTATGTGCGCAAAAAGGGCGCCGTTCTGGTTGGTTTTCATGAGCGCAAGAGCGGCTATGTGGCCGACATGAGCGAATGCCGCGTGTTGCCCAAGCATGTCAGCGACATGCTGCTGCCGCTGCGCGAACTCATTGGCGGCATGGATGCCCGGGAAACCCTGCCGCAGATCGAGCTGGCCTGTGGCGACGCGGTGACGGCCATGGTACTGCGCCACATGGAGCCGCTCAGCGAGGGCGACCTGGCCCGGCTGCGGGCCTTTGCTACCGCGAATGTGGGTCTGCAATGGTGGCTTCAGTCCGGCGGGCCGGAGACCGTCAAGCTGCTGGACGAGGATGTACCGCAGTTGAGCTACAGCTTGCCCGAGTTCGGCGTGCTCATGCCGTTCAAGCCGACCGACTTCACCCAGGTCAACCCCGAGATCAACCAGGTGCTGGTGTCCCGTGCGCTGCGCCTGCTGGATGTGCAGCCGCATGAGCGGGTGATTGACTGGTTTTGCGGCCTGGGCAATTTCACGCTGCCGCTGGCGACACGCGCCCGCGAAGTGCTGGGCATTGAGGGAAGCGAGGTGCTGGTTGCCCGTTCACGCGATAATTTTGAGCTAAACAGGGCTGCTTCGCAGGAGCGACCTGCGCTGGCTGCTACTACATTTGTAGCGCGCAATCTTTTTGAGATGACGCCTTCCATGCTGGTCAAAGACGGCATGGCCGACAAGTGGCTGGTCGACCCGCCGCGTGAAGGGGCATTTGAGTTGTTCAAGTCCCTCGCGGCCCTGCACCAGCAGATCGTGACCGGCGTGCCCTGCGATGACGCCGGACTGCAGCAAAGCCTCGTGCTCGGCAACTGGACACTGCCCCAGCGCATTGTGTATGTGAGCTGCAATCCGGCCACCCTGGCCCGCGATGCCGGTTTGCTGGTGGACGGCGGCGCTTACCGCTGCACGGCCGCTGGTGTGGTCAATATGTTCCCGCACACGGCGCATGTGGAGTCCATGGCGGTGTTCGAGCGGGTGTAGCCGATTGCGGCGCGCATGAAAAAAGGGCCTTGAAGGCCCTTTTTATTGAATGACGGGATGCTTAATCGCGTTCGCCGCCCATGATGCCGAGTAGCGCCAGCATGGCCTGGAAGACATTGAACACGTCCAGGTACAAAGCCAGTGTGGCGCTGATGTAGTTGGTTTCGCCGCCGTCCAGAATCCGCTTCAGGTCATACAGCATGTAGGCGCTGAAGATGGCGATCACGGCCACCGAAATGGCCATCATGCCAGCCGTTGAGCCGACGAAAATATTCACCACGCCGCCAACCATGACCACGATCGCACCAACGAATAGCCATTTCCCCATGCCGGACAGGTCGCGCTTGATCACGCTGGCCAGCGTCGCCATCACAAAAAACACACCGGCCGTGCCGCCCATGGCCGTCATGATCAGCTGGGAGCCGTTGCTGAAGCCCAGAATCATGCCGATCATGCGCGACAGCATCAAGCCCATGAAGAAGGTAAAGCCCAGCAGCACAGGCACGCCTGCCGCCGAGTTCTTGGTCTTTTCAATGGCATACATGAAGCCGAAGGCGCCGCCCAGAAACACGACCAGGCCAAGACCTCCGCTCAAAGCGGCTGTAATGCCCGTCGCCACGCCCACCCAAGCGCCCAGCACGGTGGGCAGCAGGCTCAGAGCCAGCAGCCAGTAGGTGTTGCGCATCACCTTGTTGCGCTCTTGCAAGGCCGCACCGGCCGAGCCATAACCAAGGGGTTGAACGTTTTCATTCATGAGCATCATCTCCATAGACCCAGCAAATGCTGATACCGTTATTTTACGGGCCATGCTTTCTTTTTCAATAGAGGCGTGAGGCTCACCCCTTATTTTCTGTAAGGGTTCTATAAGCTGGCCGTCGGGCCAGCGATCTGTCGGGACTGCCAAAAAATTGCGTAGACTTAACGTTTTTACCAAAACTCTGGAAACACTGGAACACCATGAAATCAAAAGTAGCGCTTGAACTTGTCGACATCAAAGCCATCGCCGCAGCGGCTGAGGCCGAAGCCTTGAAAAACAACTGGGCCGTCACCATCGCCATCGTTGACGACGGCGGCCATTTGCTGCACCTGCAGCGCCTCGATGGCGCGGCGCCCATTTCCGCGCACATCGCGCCGTCCAAGGCCAACACCGCCGCCATGGGTCAGCGCGAAAGCAAGGTGTACGAGGATGTCATTAACGGCGGCCGCACCTCCTTCCTGTCGGCGCCCTACATTCAGGGCATGCTCGAAGGCGGCGTGCCCATCATCAAGGACGGCCAATGCCTGGGCGCTGTCGGCGTGAGCGGCGTCAAGTCCTCGGAAGATGCGCAGATCGCGCGCGCCGGCATTGCCGCCATCGGACTCTGATCAAACCCTTTGATCAGGCTGGGCCTGACATGAAAAAGCCGACCTCGAGGTCTAATGCCAGTCAGTTAAGGCCTTTGCCGCCGAGATAGGGTAAAAAAGGGACGTGTTCATCACGTCCCTTTTTTATGGAATTTCAAGCAGAGCTATCGCAAACGCTGGAGAAGACGCCAGCATGTCTGGATGGGTTGAGCAGCCTCATTGAGCTGCCTTGGATCGAGCAGGCCTTGCGGGCACGGGCAAGGCCTCCATCCGGCGGCGCCGCCTGCCCGCCGAGCATGTGGTGTGGCGGGTGATTGGCTTGGCACTGTTCAGAAACCAGCCCATCTGGCACGTGGTGCGCCAACTGGACCTGGTGCTGGACGCGCCAAAGTCGGTGTGCGCGCCCAGTGCAGCGGTGCAGGGCCGCCAGCGGCTGGGAGATGAACCACTGGCGCACCTGTTCAAACAACTCACCCAGGCATGGGGAG
>Ga0123337_10005568_pt1 | contig 12346 bp, 8 predicted proteins | sample frozenSSSSmetaG_FD_89792 | JGI IMG/M metagenome (GOLD analysis project Ga0123337, IMG submission 89792) | Glacier valley bacterial and archeal communities from Borup Fiord, Nunavut, Canada, to study Microbial Dark Matter (Phase II) -... | ecosystem: Environmental > Aquatic > Freshwater > Ice >...
CACGGTTTCGCGCATCCGCTGGGCGGACTGGACCACGTCCTGGCCATGCTGGCTGTGGGCGTTCTGGCGGCGGTGCTCGGCCGCAAGGCGGTCTGGCTGGTGCCGCTGAGCTTCATGAGCGTCATGGTGCTGGGCTTTGCACTGGGCCTGATGCAGGTCGAACTGCCCCTGGTCGAACTGGGCATCGCCCTGTCGAGCGTCGCGATCGGCCTGGCCGCGATGACGCAGCGTCCCCTGCCCTTGGCTGCCGCGATGGCGCTGGTCGGCGTCTTTGCCGTGTTCCACGGCCATGCCCACGGCGCCGAAATGCCCGCCACCACGGAAGGGCTAGGCTATGTCGCCGGCTTCCTGGCCGCGACCGCCCTGCTGCATCTGGCAGGACTTGCCGGCACTATGGGCCTCGTCCGACTGGCCGGCCAGCATGCGCGCCTGATCAGCCGCCTCGCTGGTGGTGTCATCGCCCTGGGTGGCGTCGGAGTCCTGGCCGGCTGGCTCTGACCGGGCCAGACGACCAGCGCGGCAGTTGACCGGGATCAATGCAGCGCTGGCCAGCGCCGTCACTATGGGGTGGGACAGGAGACCACCCCATGGAACGCATTCACATCACCCAGCATAGCTCGCTCGGCGCCGGCTGGTTCGCCGGCTGGCTGTTCAGCATCGGCTTTCTGCATCTCGACTTCATGCAGGGCCTGTTTGGCCTGATCATCTGGCCCTACTATCTGGGCAGCCATTTCGCCTGACTTGGCCTGCGGCGCTGCAGCCTGGTGCGGAAGAGTGCCCGCCTTTCCGCAATAGCGAAGCGACAACAAACACTTGAAGCCGATGATTTGATTCTTCCAAATCGCCTGCGGCTCTGGCATCACGTTCCTATTGGCAGCAGCCGGACGGCGCTGCAGGACCTGGATGGCTCATGCGCATCTTGTATGTTGATGACGAACCCGACATCCGCACCGTGGCCGGCATGAGCCTGCAGCTGCATCCGGCTTTTGAGGTACAGGAATGTGCCAGTGGCGCCCTGGCACTGCAGATCGCCCGCGACTGGCAGCCCGATGTCGTGCTGCTCGATGTGATGATGCCGGAAATGGACGGGCCCATGACCCGGGCCGCCCTGCGGGACGACCCGGCGACCGCTGACATTCCGGTCGTCTTTGTCACCGCCCGCACCCAACCCTCCGAACTGGCGCGGCTGCTGGCGCTCGATGTTACCGGCGTCATTGCCAAGCCGTTCGATCCCATGTCGCTGGCCAGGCAGGTCAACGAGTTGATGGGATGGCCGGCCTGACCGGTGTCAGCGCTTGGCGCCGCGCCGCCTGGCGGACTGCACCGGCAGCGTCACGGCGGCCAGGATAGCCTCCACGATCCGGGATTCGGGTGTCCGCGACTTGACCAGCGCTGCGCTCACGCGCTCATCGGGAACGAGGCTCTCGGTCGCCGTCAGCACGATCACCGGACCGGTATGGTACACCGCCACGTCATCGAGCAGATCGAGGCCATTGCCGTCGGCCAGACTCAGATCGAGCAGGATGAGGTCAAATGCCCTCGCTCTCAGCGCGCTGCGGGCCTCGTTCAGCGTCCCGGCATGGGCGACGGTAACCTGCCCCTCCAGCGCCGTGGCGATAAAGGTGCGGAAGTCCCCGTCATCCTCGACATGCAGCACATGGGGCAGCTGCGACGGCCTTGCACCGGCTATTTCCGGCGCAGCCATCGCGGTCGCCGCCGTCAGCGGCACATCGATCCAGAACGTGCTGCCGCGGCCCTCGATGCTGAAATAGTCGAGATCGCCCGACATCTTTTCCATCATCTGCTTGGAGATATGCAGCCCCAGCCCCGTGCCCCCGGTTTCGCGCGTCGCCGATGCGTCGGCCTGCGAGAAGGCCGAGAAGATCCGGCTGCGAAAGCTGACCGGAATGCCCGGACCGCTGTCGGCGATGCTCACCCGGGCCATGGCGCCGACCCGCCTGATGCCCAGATGTACGGTGCCGCCCGGCGGGGAGAACTTTGCCGCATTCGACAGCAGGTTCGACAGCACCTGCTGCAGGCGCGCGCTGTCAAAGGCGCATTCCGGATCATAGCCGGTAGCGTCCAGCACCAGGTCGACATCGAACTGGGCCGCATAGGCGTGGTTGATATCCATCGCCAGCATGACTTCCGGACGTAATCGATGCGCGCGCAGCTCGAACTGCAGTTTCTCCGAATTCATCTTTTCGAGATCGAGAATGTCATTGATCAGCAGGATCAGCCGTTCGCTGTTCTTGTGCGCAATGCCGAGCAGGCGCAGGACGGTCGCCGGGATTTCACTGGCCATGGCGCCCATGACCAGGCCCAGCGATCCGCGGATCGAGGTCAGCGGCGTGCGCAGTTCATGGCTGACATTGGAAATGAACTCGCTTGTCAGGCGGTCCATCTCCTTGCGATGCTGGATATCCTGAATCTGGGCGATGAAGTAGTCCACCCCGCCATCGGCCCCCCGCGCCACCGAGACGTTGAGCAGCCCCCAGACGGCATGGCCGGCCTTGTGCAGATAGCGCTTTTCCAGCTGGTAGTGCGAGATATCGCCCGCCACCAGCTGGGCGATTAAATCTTCATCCAACCCGGCATCGTCGGGAAGGTTCAGATCCCGGAAGTGGAGTTGCATGAACTCGCCGGCCGTATAGCCAAGGAAGGCAAGGAGGGCCTCGTTGACATCGATCCAGGCGCCGGATGGATCCACCAGCGCCATGCCGATCGGCGCATTCTTGATGGCGCTGCGCAGCCGCTCCTCACTGGAGCGCAGCGCCGCCTCGGCCTCCTTGAGCGCCGTGATATTGGTTTGCGTGCCCACCAGCCGCAGCGCCCGCCCATTCTCGTCCCGCTGGGTGACCGAGGCCTCCGATCGCAGCCAGATCCAGTGTCCATCGGCATGGCGAATACGGTATTCGCTTTCCGACCGCGCCGTCCGGCCCGCCAGACAGGCGGCGTCTGCTGCCTCGACCAACGGCAAATCCTGCGGATGCACGCGCCCGCGCCATTCCTGCTGCGGATCGATCACGTCGTCTTCGTCCAGACCCAACATTTCGCGCCAGGTATCGGAGACAATGGAGCTGCCGCTGACCAGATTGACCTCAAACACCCCGATCCGTGCGCCGCGCAAGGCGCTGCTCCAGCGCAGTTCGGCCGCTTCCAGGGCGAGGGTGACCTGGCGCTGGCGCGTCACGTCGCGCACGATGGCCGTATAGCGATGCTGGCCCTCTACGGTTATCCAGGGATTGAGCTGGAATTCCAGGTCGAGCGGCTGGCCGCCGTGACGCTGGCCAGACACCGGCTTGGTCGGCGCCGACCGGGTGGATCGAAAGGCGCCCAGAATCTCGGCACCCGTCAGACCCGGCGCGGTCTGGATCAGATCCTTGATCGACATATGCGGCAGGTCTTCCGGCTGGACACCGAAAATGTCCAGCGCGGCCTCGTTGGCCGACAGGACGCGACCATTTTCATCGAGCAGCAGGATGCCCGCCACGGCGGTATTGACCACCGCCCGGTTCTCATGTTCCCGGGCAGCAATCTCGCGGGTCTTGCGCACCACCAGGTGCTGGATGGTCTGTTCCCGACGCGCATGGCTGACCAGGAAGCCGGCAAACAGAGCTGAGACCAGCAGGCCTGCCAGCAGGACGAACAGCGCCTCATTGTTCTTGATGGAGCCGTCGAACTGATCGGTGCTGGTCCAGACGATCGTCCAGTCCTGGCCCAGGACCGGTATGGTCCGGGCGACCGAATGGGTAGGGTGCCCAGCAGCTTCGGTTTCATTACGGCTGGAAAATATTTGCTTACTCACGTCGGCCAGCGCGCCATCATAGACAGCTATCTCCAGGGTTGAGTCCTGACTCGCCGTCAGGCCGTCCATGAAGCGTGAACCCACGAAGGGCGCATAGACCCAGCCGGAAAACGCGGCCAGCCGCTGCTCAATCGTGTCGATCGGCGCCGCTTTTGCATAAAGCGGCCTGAGCAACAAGAAACCGTCGCGCAAGCGATTGTCCTGCACCAGGAAGATGCGTCTTGTGATGGTCGGCTGCCCGCTCTGACGCGCGAATTCGGCCGCCTCGCGGCGATTGCGTTCATAGGCAATATCCAGCCCCAGCGACGGCCGGTTGACGGCTAGCGGCTCGATAAAGCGGGTGACGAAGTAGCGTTCACGCGCACCGATGGGGTGCACCGCCAAGTTCTCAACCCCGAAATCGCGTAGCCGCGCCATATAAGCGGGGAGTTCGCCATGGGGCACATCATCGATCACCCCCATGCCATAGATGCCCGGCAGCGTGCGGCCAATGTCGAGAGTGTCTACATAGGCCCGCCAATCGGCCGTCGACACCTCAGTGGACGCATGGAACAGCCCCGCAGCCCCATCGAGCCCCTGCACATAGGAACTGAGCCGATACAGCAGGGCCCGCTCGCTTTCATCGGCCAGGGCAGCAAAGGCTGCCTCGCCACGTTCATAAGCAGTCAGGCTGGTCCATTTCCAGCCATAAAAAGTCAGGCCCAGCGGCACCAGCAGGGCCACAATGGAGATCGCCCGCAGGCCGGCGGCATTGTTGCGCGACCAACCCGCTCCCCAGCGCCGCCAGGGCCCCAGCAGGGCCAGCGGCAGCACGACGAGGATGCCGATGACGTCCCCCACCCACCAGGTCAGCCAGTTGCTGGCAACCTGATCTGGCGTGACGATGCCGCTGGCAAAAAGCGCGCCGGTGCCGATCGTGGCGGCGATCAAGCCGGCCAGCGGACCGACAATGGCGGCAAACAAGGCAACCTCTCGGGGTGACCTGAGGATGGTGGGAATGCCGAACAGATGCCGTGCGGCGCTGGCGCCGGCAAAGGCCTGCAGGGTTGAGCCGCCGGCAATGGCCACGGCCATGGCCAGCGCCCGCCCGTCGAAGCTGCCGCCGTCCAGCACCCCGCCAATATAGGCATTGACGGTCATGGAGCCGAGGAACACGCCCGGCGCCAGGCGGGGCGAAAAGATCAGCAACGCGGCAACCGCAATGCCGGAGGCCGGCCAGATCAGCGTGGCATAGCCGGGGGGCACTGCCAGTTGCAGGCCCAGCAGCCCCACGGCGCCATAGGCGATGGCCAGGGCAAGGATGAGTCCTGTCAACTGCCAGGCAGTCAGTTCTGCCGGCCTGCCAGCCGCGCCCGGCCGACCCACGTCGGCGACGTCACCCGATCCTGACTGCGCCTCCTTGGTCATCGACCTGTCTCCGCACGCATCCATCGCGGCAGCTTAGGCAGAATGACGCGGCGGGTATATTCCTGCACGGCAGAATAACTGCTTGGGCAGCACTTATTGGCATATTTTGGGAAATCATCATGTATAGGAGCCGCTCTGGCGCCCGGGCAGCGCCGCCAGGAAGGGTCAACCCGCTCTCAGGGCCGGCTGCTGCCCCGCAGGAGAATCAGCGCCCCGCTCTGGCGCCGCTGGAAAATCTCGGGTCCAGGCCATTGGCCACGCCCTAAAGAGGCGTCGCGCGACCCTCGCCATCAAAGAACACGACGCTTTCCGGCGCGAAGGCGAAGGCGATCTGCTGGCCGACGGTGAGTTGCCGATCGCCATCGAGCACCGCCAGCAGGGGCACCCCGGATGGCAGGTCGACGCTCACATTGGTCTCGTTGCCGAGACGCTCGACCAGCGCCACCCGCCCGGCCACCGCACCCGACGGCTGCTCCACCAGGGCATGGGGGCGAATGCCCAGTGTCAGCGTGTCACCCAGCTTGAGCCCTGCCCCGCTCCCCGCCATCGTCATCGGCGCCAGGTCGGGGCCGGCAATGGTCACGCTCCCCTCGCCCAGCGCCTCGACGCTGACGGTGATGAAGTTCATTTTCGGACTGCCGATGAAACCGGCCACGAAGATATTGGCGGGGCGCTGGTAGAGCTCGATGGGCGTGCCGACCTGCTGCACCACGCCGCCATTGAGCACCACGATCTTGTCGGCCAGCGTCATCGCCTCGACCTGGTCATGGGTGACATAGATCATCGTGGCTCCCAGGTCCTGGTGCAGGCGCGACAGCTCCATGCGCATGTCGACGCGCAGGGCCGCGTCGAGATTGCTCAGCGGCTCGTCGAACAGGAAGACTTCCGGCTGGCGCACGATGGCCCGGCCGATAGCCACCCGCTGGCGCTGCCCGCCCGACAACTGCCCGGGCTTGCGGTCGAGCAGATGCTCCATCTGCAGGATGCGCGCGGCGTCGCGAATCTTGCGGTCGCGCACATCCTTGGGGGTCTTGGCCAGTTTGAGCCCGAACCCGACATTGTCGTAGACCGTCATATGCGGATAGAGCGCGTAGCTCTGGAACACCATGGCGATGCCGCGGTCGCGCGGTTCGACGTCATTGCACAGCGTGTCGCCGATCCACAGCTCGCCGCCGCTGATGTCCTCGAGCCCGGCAATCATGCGCAGCAAAGTGGACTTGCCACAGCCCGAGGGGCCGACAAAGACCACGAACTCGCCATGGGTCACGCTGAGATCGACGCCCTTGATGACCTCGACGTTGCCATAGCTCTTGTAGAGCGATTTCAGTTCCAGTCCGGCCATATGTCTATCCCTTGACGGCGCCAGCGGTCATGCCTGCCACGATCTGCCGGTTGAAGAACAGGAACACCAGCAGCGGTGGAATGGTGATGAGCGCGATATTGGTGAACAGCAGATTGTAGGAGGTGCTGAACTGGCTCTGGAAATTATAGAGCGTCAGTTGCACCGTCGCATTGGCATTGCCCGGCAAGTAGTAGAGCGGGTTGGTGAAATCGTTGAAGATGGCCACCGACTGCACCACGATATTGGTCACCGTCACCGGCCAGAGCAGCGGCAGCACGATGCGGAAGAACACGTCGAACGGCCGCGCTCCGTCGATGATGGCCGCCTCGTCCAGATCGCGCGGAATGGTGGCGATGAAGGCGCGATAGAGCAGGATGGTGAAGGGCAGCCCATAGGCGACCTCGATCAGGATCAGCCCGTGCAGGCGCCCGAACAGGCCCATGCCCTGCAGTAGCCAGATGGTGGGCACGACGGCGGGCGGCAGCATCAGCCCGGCCAGGATCAGGAACTCGATCAGCCCGTTGAACCGCGTCTTGCGCCGCTGCAACACGAAGCCGACCATGGCCCCGAACACCACCAGCAGCGTCACGCTGACCACGGTGAGGATGGTGGAGTTGACGAAGGCCGTCACCAGCATCCAGTTCCTAGTGGTCACCACCTCGACGATATTGCCCCAGAGCGCATTGCCCATCGGCCAGGAAAAATCCAGCAGCGCCGCCTGCCGCTGCTCCTTGAAGGTCATCAGGATGATGAAGGCAAAGGGCACGAGGAAGACGAGGATGGAGACCAGGATCGCCACCGCACTCAGCCAGTAATTGCGGATCAGGGTCATTCATGCCCCTCCTTGCGGTTGAGCAGCATGGTCAGCGGAATGACCAGCGCGGCGATCAGGATGAACAGCACCACATTGCCGGCGGTGCTGAGGCCGTAAAAGCCGGACTGGTACTGCTTGTAGATCACCGAGGCGACCGTGTCGGAGGCAAAACCCGGTCCGCCCCGCGTCATAGCCCAGATCAGGTCGAAGGTGCGCAGCCCGCCGATGAAGCTGAGGATGATGACGGTCGTGGTGGCCGGCCGGCTCAGCGGCAGGGTGATGTAGAAGAAGTTCTGCAGCCTGGTCGCGCCATCGATGCGGGCGGCTTCGTAATAGTCCTTGGGAATGGCGACGATGCCGGCAATGTAGATGACGGTGGCGAGGCCCACCCCCTTCCACACATCCACCAGCGCCACCGAGAACAGCGCCAGATTGGGATCGACCAGCCAGCCGGGCCCCTTGATGCCCAGCAGCGCCAGGCCCTCATTGATCATGCCATTGGTGGGATGCATCAGCACGGTAAAGGTGATGCCCACGCCCACCGTCGAGACGAGGACGGGAAAGAACACCACCGAGCGCAGATAGCCCCGCGCCGCGATCTGGCTGGTCAACAACACGGCGAGCAGCAGGCCCAGCACCACCTTGAGCGCCGAGGTGATGGCGGCATAGAGCACGGTATTGATCAGCCCCTTGATCAGGAAGGGCTCGCGCAGGAACTGGGCGAAATTCTCCAGCCCGATAAAGGTGGAGTTGAACAGGGTCCACCGCGTCAGGCTGAAATAGAGCGAGGCAAAGGTCGGCACCAGGAACAGCACGATATAGATGACCGCGGCCGGGATGAAGAACCAGCCCGGATAGGGTGAGCGACGCTGCACGGCTCTGGGTTTGCCGGCGGCTTGTGCCATGCCGGCCTGGGTCGTAACGGCCATCAACGCCTCCTCAAGGTCGGCAGCCCCGGGCACGAGCAGACACCCGGGGCCGCCTCATGTGCAAGGGCTTACCAGCCCGGGAGGCCAAGCTGCTGGGCCTGCTTGCGCACGTCCTCGTCGTAGAGCGCGGCGCCATCGGCAGCGGGGCGGATGCCCGAGCCGACTTCGACCGTGATCTGCTCGAGCGCAGGACCCTTGATGGGCGAGAGGAATTCCAGCGCCGGGCCGTTCTGGCCGCCTTCGGCAAAGTAGGGCAGCATGTCGGTCACTGCCGGCGGCACGTCATCGGGGAGCGTGCAGCCATTGATCAGATACGGGCCCGAAGCGCCACCGGCGCGGGTCTGGGCCTCGCAGCCCTCGACGCTGGCGACAAAGGCCACGAAGCGCTTGGCGGCATCCAGATTGGAGGTCGTCTGGGGGATATAGAGCCCATCGGGCATCCATACCGTCAGGCCATTCTTGGCCGCGTCGTCGCCGGGTTGGGCGAAGAAGCCGACATTGTCGATCAGCTCGGGATAGGAGGCGACGATGGCGGTGGTGGCGAAGGTCAGCATGGGATAGTGGGCCGCTTCGCCATTGGCCACCATGCGCAGGCCGTCATCATATTTGGCGGCGCCAAAATCCTCATTGAGATAGCCGGCGTCGAACACGGCCTGGAGCTTTTCAAAGCCGCGCATGGCCACCGGATCGGTGCCGAACTTGGCAGTGCCGGCGGTGTAATTGGCGGCAAAATCGGGCTCAGCGGCGCTGACATTGTAGTAGTCCCCCAGCACGAAGAGCTGGCTGGTCCAGGTATCGCCATAGGTCTGGGCCACGGCGACCTTGCCGGCGGCCTTGACCTTTTCGTTATTGGCCATGAACTCGTCCCAGGTCTTGGGAACGGAGAGACCGAGCTCCGCATAGATGGCCTTGTTGTAATAGATGCCGCCGCCCATGGCCGCGCCCATCGGGGCCCCGCGCACGGTGCCGTCCGGAGCCGTCACCACCTGCTTGAACGAATCCTGCACATCGGCCTGCCAGGGCTCGCCGCTCAGATCGACCAGGAACTGCTGCGGATTGATGGCCTGGAACAGCGAACCGGAATTATAGCGGAAGATGTCGGTCATGGAGCTGGTGGCCAGCCGCGTCTTGACCAAATTGTCGCCTTCCGAGCCGCCGGGGCGTGTCTCGATGTCGATATTGATGTCGGGATTGGCAGCCTCGAACGACTTCACCAGTTCCTCGGCCACGGCCACGCCGTCGGCGCCGCTGGGAATGAGGTAGGTGAGGTTGATGCTCTGCGCCCAGGCGGCGCCGGTCAGGGCTGTCATCGCCAGCAAGCCAGCCGAGAAGCCGGCCAGCATGGTCCTGCGGGTCGTCGTGGTCATTGGTCTCTCTCCCATTGCGCCCGCACCATGCGGACTGTTCGCTGCGGCCGCCTGTTGCTCAGGGCGTGCGCGCATTGATGCTGTTGTGATCCCGCGTCCTGCGCGGCACCGGTGTGTAGGTGAAGGTGATGACATGCGTGCCCGGTGCCAGGTCGCGTTCGCCGGCGCCGTCCCAGGCCACGCCATCGACTGTTGCATGGCGGTAATCCGGCTTGAGCCGCAGCCGCCCCTGTGCGCCGACCGGCACCTCGACCTCGTAGCGCACGCTATTGCCGGTGGCGGTCCATTCGGCCCGGATCAGCCCCTGCGGACTGGCATGGCTGGCCTTGACCGGCGACAGCTCGGCAATGATGGTGGGCTCGAAGATGATGCTGGCAAAGCCCGGCTTGCCCTCGTCCGGACGGAACCCCGCTACCCCTTCCAGCAGCCACTGGCATACCGCGCCATAGGCATAGTGGTTGTAGGAGTTCATCTGCGGATTGTAGATCGTGCCATCGGGCTGGATGGCATCCCAGCGCTCCCAGATCGTCGTGGCGCCCATCTTGACCTGGTAGAGCCAGCCGGGCACCTCTTCCTGCAGGAACACATCGGCGGCCAGGCCAATCTCGCCGATCTTGACCAGCGCCGGCAGCAGCGCCGGAGTACCGATGAAGCCGGTGCCGATGCGCCCATCGCAGCGGGCAATGGCATTGCGGAAATACTGCCGGGCCGCATCCTGCCGGTCGGCGGGGATGAGGTCATGCAGGAACGCCAGGGCATAGGAGGTCTGGTCGTCGCTGCCGACGCGGCCCGCCGGGGTGATGAACTCCTCGACGAATGCCTGCTTGACCCGGTTGGCCATGGCGCCCAGCCGCTCCGCCGTCGCCACGTCGCCGACAATGCTGGCGATCCGGGCCACCAGGGATGAGGTGATGTAAAGATAGATCGTCGCCGAGGCTTCGTCGCTGATGGTGGGCAGCGGCTTGGCACTGGGCCCGCTTGGCTGCAGCCAGTCGCCGAAGGAAAAGCCGCGCGCGCCCCAAGCCCGGGGCGGATTGACGATCGGGCCGTCGCTGATCGACCAGACGAAATCGACCCATTTGGTCATCGCCGGCAGCGCCTCGCTGAGGATGCCGGTATCGCCATAATGCAGGTAGAGCTGCCAGGGCACGATGGCGATGGCATCGCCCCAGCCGGTGGAGCCGTAAAAGCCCGGATAGTAGGTCGGATCCTGCCGCGTCGGGTCGGGCACGACATGGGGCACCGCGCCATCCTCGCGCTGGTCTGCCATGACGTCGCGGATCCACTTGGTGAGGAAGCCGTGCACGTCGCCCAGATAGGCGGCGGTGCCGACGAAGACCTGCGCATCGCCGGTCCAGCCCAGCCGCTCGTCGCGCTGCGGACAGTCGGTGGGCACTTCGATGAAATTGCCGCGCTGGCTCCACAGCGTATTGAGCACCAGCCGGTCCACCAGCGGACTGGCGGAGGTAAAGCTGGCCGTCTGCTCGGTGATCGAGCTGATTGGCACCGAGGTCACGTCGGTTACCGTGGCGTCGCCCTCTACCGTCACCCGCGCATAGCGGTAGCCCTGGAAAGTGAAGTGCGGCCGATAATGCTCAATGCCTGTGCCGGCCAGCACATATTGCGTCATCGCCTCGGCAGTGCGGAAATTGACGTTGTAGAAATTGCCGTCCTTGTCGAGTACCTCGGCATGCTCGACGGTCACCGTAGCGCCAGCCGTGCCTTGCACGGCATAGGCAACATAGCCGCCGACATTCTGCCCGAAATCGTGGATGGTGCGGCCTTCGGCGTCGGTCCAGCTCTTGATGGGGACCAGCGGCGCCAGTTCGCGCACCGGCGTCGTCTCATGCGGGATCAGCACCCCGGCGTCGTGCTCGAGCACCCGCGTCCCGGCTGAAACGGTCGGCACGATGCGGGCGTCATAGATTTCGCCGAAATAGATGCCCGACTTGCGGATCGGCAGTTCGCCACTCACCCAGCTGTCGTCGGTGACCAGCAGCGCCGGCGACGCGCCAGGACCGGCGCGCAGTTCGGCAATGGCGGCGATGTCCTTGCCCCAGGTATTGACGATGGGATGGCCGCCCCACATCAGCGGCGAGCGCAGCCAGCCATCGGCCAGCCAGATCTGGATCGTATTCTCCCCTGCCCTGAGCAGCTGGCTTACCGGATAGCTCTGATAGGACAGCCGCTCGTGATAGCTCGTCCAGCCCGGCGTCAGCAGGTCATTGCCGACCCGCTGGCCGTTGATGAAGCAGCGATAGAGCCCCAGCGCGCTGATATGAAGGACTTCATTGCCCGACACGCTGTCGACGGCAAAGGTCTGCTGTACGAAGCTGGCGGGAGTCCCGACGCCCTTGTCGGCCAGGGGCGCAATCATGCGCGCCGTCCAGGTCATGACAGGGGCCAGAGCTGTGCCGGCCTGCGGCATTAAATTGTCCACGAAAACGCCTCCGATAGTCTCTGGCGTCTGGGCGCGCCATTTCGTATAACTATATCCGTAGACCGGTACACAAAACTTGTAAAGCCGGTCTGTGGGGAGGGTTGTGACGGCGATGCTTGCGCAGGCGACCAGCCTGAACTAGACCCGTCCGGCAGCAATTTCAGGACGTTTCGTGAGCCAGAACAGCGATATGACGACAGCCCGCTCGGGGCGCGTGACCATTCGCACCGTGGCAGAAC
>Ga0123337_10005569_pt1 | contig 12340 bp, 11 predicted proteins | sample frozenSSSSmetaG_FD_89792 | JGI IMG/M metagenome (GOLD analysis project Ga0123337, IMG submission 89792) | Glacier valley bacterial and archeal communities from Borup Fiord, Nunavut, Canada, to study Microbial Dark Matter (Phase II) -... | ecosystem: Environmental > Aquatic > Freshwater > Ice >...
CGATCGCGGTAATACCAGATGCTAAGAACACTCAACAGACCTGCTACCAGAATAAGCGATCCCACTGCGTAGCCCAGCCCCAGAGATCGATCCATCAGGTCTGAAACTTCGGTTCCGGCTGTGGTTGTCGCAATGATCGCCGCCCAATAAAGGGCTGGACGATATCTGTCGGATTGAATTTGAAAAAACAGGAGAATAGCCAGGATAGCGAAGGTTACAGCAAAGCCTACATAATACCCCAGCCCAAGAGACATTGAGATAAAGTCACCCGCCGTCTCGCCGAGTGTCGTGGCGATGATCTTCATGATCCAGAAGAAAATTGTGACTTTTGCAACTTTGTTCATTTCTTTTTCACAATAAAAAATAGTAAGTCCTCGTTTTGAAGACTCATGATATTAAATTAAGTAGATGCTAATTAGTCTCGTCGCTTAATCGGCAGTGAGGTTGTTTTTTTTCTTTTTCAAACTTAAGTAAATAACCAAACTTACGATTATACAAATAAAAATTATACTAGTATCAACTGTACCTAAACCGAGTCCACCTTGTTTAACAGGTTGTGACAGTAAATCGCCAATAGATGCTCCAAGGGGACGAGTCAAGATGTAGGCTATCCAAAATGCCAAGACAGCATTCATGCTGAAATAATAATAACCAATGGTTGTCATTGCAATTAAAGCGCCAAATACTAGTCCTGACTGTGCATAACCCAGCCCTGAAGCCTCTGCTAATAAATCTCCTGTTGAAGTACCCAAGGCAAAGGTAAATAAAATAGCCGCCCAATAAAATAGCTCTCTTTTAGCTGTATGGATGGAGTGCATGGCTAATGTTTTTTCGCTTAAATACCAAATCACAAAAACTACCAATAAGGCAAAACTAAAAACTATGGTAGTTGTCACCAGGCTAACTCCAAAATCGTCTACCAATTTATCAGTAATTAGTGTGCCAACGATACTTAGCAAAACGACCACAAACCAGTAACTCGCTGGAAGATACCGTTTAAGCCTAAACTGATTTAAAAGCACAATCAGCAACAAGCCGCTCATAATGTAAGATGTAACATTTAAACCAAGATTGAGCGTTACTGACAGAAGATCGGCTGCGGTTTCACCTACCGTGGTTGCCAGAATCTTAATAATCCAGAAGTAAATTGTCACCTCTGGAACCCTGTTTAACATCCTATTCATAATCTTTCTCCTTCTTGATTTTTCAGTATAAATGAGATTACATTACATCTTAAAGTTAGCTGTTTTGTCAACAATTACTGAGTGATTGTACTTTACACAGCAAAAGTCAAGAAATAGTCAAGATTTGATTTAAAACGGAATTTATCTCTGGAGAAAAGCGCTAAAAATGGCTCAAACATCTCATGAAAACTTAATTCCAAAATTTGATATTGAATTTATCAAATTAAAAACAATCTTGATTCTTTAACGTTGTCAGCAACCGCAGATATTCCCCCTCTCCCCATGCACGATTATCATTCTTATTAAGGAGATTTTTAGCTTCAATTAGCTGGTGATATGTTCTTCCCAAATCGCTTGCTGAAGGGGTTTAGGAAGGTTTTTCGATGGTTTTCGGGGGTTATTAGTGAACCGACGCGACCGATCGTTAATCTGGGTTTTTGCCTTCGGTGGCATTTTCAAGAACCTTTCCAGTCTTCGCATCGACACCAACTTCGTAGGTCTTTGCTCCCTGCTTAATATCGAATGAATAGCGCAAGCCACTCCCGCCACTTTCATTTTCTAGTTCTTGATCCACAATTTTTCCGGGATGCGCCTTGAGAGCAATCTTACGAGCCTGAAATAAACTCACTTTTGCATGTTTTGCTAACTCTTGGCCAGTATAAGCATATATACTGTTTGCCTTATTTCTCTGTGCAGTTTCTGCTGTTTGTTGAGCTTGGCTGGCAGAGATTTTGGCTAGTGGTTGGAGTTGAGATGATTCGTTTGCTTCATTGGTGCGTGATTCTACTTTTTGTTGACCAACCGCCATTAATGATGTATTCAGCGATGATGCTGATACCATTTTGGCAATACCACCGATGCCAATAGTGGCGAGGGCTGCGGCAATTAGGCTGATTTTTACTGAGGATTTCATCGGGTAAATTCCTGAATTTGGACTCATACCTATTCACATTAGGTAATAAAAGTCAAGAACTCGGAAAGAACTAAAATATTTTAAAAATAACAAGATGAGAAGTGGAGTTCAAAATTTTTGACTTCCCCGAACGCGAACAGCGTCTCCAAGAGTTGGGGCTGACCCAATACGGTTCGGTTAGTGATATTTTGCCCAGGAAGATCCCCCCAACCCCCCTTAAAAAGGGGGGCTTATAACCCTCTTTTACCCCCTTTTTAAGGGGGTCGCCGCAGGCGGGGGGATCTTAACCGAACCGTATTGGGGGCTGACCTTATATTTAAGAGGATGGTAAGCATACTGTAAAACAACTACCAACACCTAATTGACTTGTGACAGTAATCAATCCACCGTGATTTTGAGCGATGGCTTGAGCGATCGCTAGCCCCAAACCAGAACCACCTTTCCAATAAGAACGAGACTGATCAGCCCGCCAAAAACGCTCAAAAACCTTGTCAATATACTCTGGTGCAATTCCCACACCTGTATCTTGCACGTTGACATACAGATGGGAACCGACACGACTAGTTTTAATTTCAACTACGCCTCCTGATGGTGTGTAGTAAAGTGCGTTTTCAACTAAATTAGTAAACAGTCGCGTTAATTGAACGGAATCACCTATTAGCTGAAGATTAGCAATTAATTGAAATTTCAAGTTAATTTGTCTCGCTTCAGCTTGAGGTTTATAAAGTAGCACTAAGTTCTCCAAAATTGACGTTAAATTGAGACTATCCCTATTCTGAGTGGGAACTTTATCGGTACGTGCCAAGAATAGTAAGTCTTCTGTAAGCCGAGTCATCTGGTTAGTAGCGCTGGCGATCGCCTGAAACTTTTCTGCATCTTTTGGCCCGATTTCTTCTGGATATTCTAGTGCCAAATCAGCATTAATTTTGATTGCCATTAATGGACTGCGTAGTTCGTGGGAAGCATCAGCAGTAAACTGTTTGAGCCTTTGAAAACTCTCTTCAATGGGTTGCATTGCTTGACGAGTTAGTAAAATTCCGCCAATACTACTGAGAACCAAAGTTATAATAATTCCGCCGCCTAATCCCCAGTCTAGTTTTTGCAGGGTTTCATCAAATTCTTCTAAAGATTGACTCACCCTCACATATCCAACTAGCTTACCATTATCGCTCTTGATAATTGGTACAGTCACTGCTCGAATAGGGATTTTGCCCGTCTGAACTTGTACCATCTTGTTTGGTAACAAAGGTAAAGTTAAAGCAGTTTGTCCTTGTTGGTTAATCAAATTTCCTTGAGTATCAAACCACTGTAATGTTTGATGATAAGCAATTAAGTCTTGTGGACGAAAGTCACTTTCAACCGTCAGGCGACCTTTTTCAAACTCTACATTTGCAGCCGCACCTTTCCCTATAGCTGTGAGTTTATCTGTGATTTGTTTAGTCAGACTGCGAGTGAAAGCAAATCGGACTGCGATCGCAAATATTCCCAGCAGCGATGCAAACACTACTAAGTAAGACAACAATAAACGATATCTGATTCTTTTAAACACATTATTTTCTGCTATTAAATTGTTAATTGTTATTTGAAAAATTGACTAATATTAATATTAAATTATTCTACTTGTGTCCTAGACGATAACCAATGCCATAGATATTTTCAATCAATTCCTCTGAACTTCCATATACTCTAAGTTTATTCCGCAAATTTGTAATATGAGTTTTAATACTTCCTTCTCCCGAAGATTTATCAAAGTCCCAGAGTTTATCAATAATTACAGAACGAGTCACAACTTGATTTGGGTTTCTCAAAAAATATTCTAATATCATATATTCTTTAGGAGTTAATGATATGATACTTCCTCTATAAGTAACCTGTTGAGTTGCTGGGTCTAGTTGCAAATCACCGTGGATTAAAATCTGGGGACGAATCTCTGAAGTTCTTCGAGCTAAAGCCCTGATGTGTGCTGCTAACTCTTTTAAGTCAAATGGCTTAACCAAGTAATCATCAGCACCAGCATCGAGTCCGAGAATTTTATCGCCTGTTGTATCTCGTGCCGTCAGCATTAATATCAGAACATTGGATGAAGCAGCGCGTAAACGCTTACATAGAGTAATTCCATCTAATTTAGGAAGCATTAAATCTAATAAAATTAGCTCATATAATCCTGATTGCGACCATTCCCAAGCTTCCAACCCATCGGTTGTTATATCTACAATATGGTGTTGTCGTCTTAAAAACTCGGCTAATGGCTTCGTAATGCGATCGTCATCTTCAACTATCAAAATTCTCATAATGCTCTACCTCTAAATTATCTACAGAGTAAAGAGGAATTTTTCAGCAAAATTTTTACCCACCTTAAAAGCGCTACTCTTAACTGCTAACTTTCTGATAAAGAGTATCGCGTTGTTGGTAACGTCTTCCTAAAGAAGCGATCGCAGCTTGCAAAGTTTCCACTTCCATACACGTACCGCCCAAAGCACCTGCCATTGTGGTAATATGTTCTTCCATTAATGTGCCGCCGATATCGTTGCAACCCCAAACTAAGGCTTCGGTTGCACCAGCAAGCCCCAGTTTTACCCAACTCTGCTGATGGTTAGGAATCCAATTACCTAAGTAAATTCGCGCCACAGCCCCTAGCAGTAGGGCATCACTCAAAATTGGTTGATCGCGTCCGACACGGCGACGTAAGGATTTGGGCGCTTCTTGTCCAACAAAGGGTAATAAAATAAACTCTGTGATCCTTGCTGGATATCCCTGATTGATGGCGGTTTTTTGGAGCGATCGCAATTTTTCTAAATGCCCGATTTGCTGCTCGTGGGTTTCAATATGCCCAGATAACATGGTGCTGGTGGTATGCAAGCCTAATTTATGAGCTGTGCTGACAATTTCTAGCCAAGTGGCTGTGTCAATCTTCTCTGGACACAATATTCGCCTAACTTCATCGTCTAACACTTCAGCTGCTGTTCCCGGCATTGAGCCAACACCAGCATCGCGCAAAGCAATAATCACATCAGCATATTCAAGTCCGTCAAGTCTGGCGATAAATTCCACTTCCTGCGGAGAGAAAGCATGTAAATGTATCTGGGGAAATTCCTGTTTGATGGTTTCTACTACCTTGAGATAGTAGGACAAAGATTTGCCATTTATCTGCGCTTGTGGATTTAATCCGCCCTGCATACAGATTTCCGTCGCACCCCGTCGCACCGCATCTGTCGCCTTTTCCAAAATTTGCGCCGAATCTAACCAGTATGCACCCGCATCACCATCATCTCTACGGAATGCACAAAAACTACAGTGCTGTTCACAAATATTAGTAAAGTTGATATTACGATTAATTATGTATGTAACCGTATCGCCTGCTTGAGTGTGGCGGAGTGTGTCGGATGTAGCACGTATTGCGGCGATCGCCTCCGGCTCAGTTTGTTGTAACAATACCACTCCCTCTTCAAGAGATAAATCGTATCCCATCAAGGCACGGTCAAGAATTTTTTCAACACCAATTTCCGTCAGCATTACTTTCTTAATTTCTCGGTAAATCTTAATTTTATGTATGATCTTGGAAATAATAAGTAGCCTCACATAACCAATTAACAAAAAATAGTGTGGTTTTACCACAACTATTTTGATTTCTTAATACACATCTTTGTATTAGCGGGAATCCTTAGTAAAGCTCTGATATTACTAATTTGCTCTGGCTGGTGGTGTGCGTCGATGTTGTATTAGCAATCCAATCGCCATACCAATGCCGACAAAGGCTGTAAAGTAGAATAAACCAATCAATCGGATATAAATTGGTGGTGCGATCGCTTCAACTTCAACTTCTTGCGCTACTTTCACTGGTAAAAATTGACGGTTAGATCCTGGTAGAGGAGTTGCTTCTACCTCAATTTTGTGGGGTGAACCATCAAAAAATTGTTCAAACCATGTTAACTTACCTTGTTCGTCGGGAATACCTTTGTAGTCAAAGACTGTTAAATTATGTTCTGTGGCGATCGCTTTTACCTGCAATGCTACATCTGTGATCGGTTGTCCGGTTGCGGTATCTTTCACCTGTAGCCCTAAATTCGCAAGTTTTCCGACAGTTGCGTTTTTATCTCCGTCAAGGTTAATTTCCAATCCCTGAGATTTTTGAGATGATGGTGCAATCGCTTCGGTACTATTTGAGTGGTGTTCGCTGCCATGAGCATCGGCAACTTCTGCACTAATGTTAATAACTAATAGAGTTACTATAGCCACTACTGTCAATGCACTTAATAAAAGCCGTACTGACTGTGGTGCAATTTCCCCTTGTTGTAGTTCTTCTTGTCCGCCAATAACCCAACCACCCAACAATCCAAGTGATACTAAAATAGCTGCGATCACAGCAAAATATTTATATTTGATCGGATTTTCCCGGACATTCAGATTTAAAGTTTGTTGATATGGGGCAAAAGCATTTGCTAGCAAAGGTGACACATTCACCCGCAGTTGATAATTACCACGGATCGGTAACATCTGCTGAATTTCCAGCTTACCATTAGGTGCAGTGGCATTTATTTGCAACAATTTTGTTCCCTCGACAATAGGAAAATCTGTTGTTAACCAAGGATTACGCGGCGGCGTCAGAATTTGTAAACTAATTTTGGCATTTTCTAAAGGTTTACCCCCAGCATCAACAGCTTGTAACGTCAGAGTAACGGGAGATTGTGGTTTTTTTGCCTCTGCTTCAAAGGGGAGAATACGTTCTAAAGGTGGGTTGGTGGAGAGTAGCACTCTGGATGTAGGAATTTGGGAACTACCTACAAAGGAATAAAGAATTGACAAACTGATGCAAACAGCGCTGATAACTCCAAAAAGCTGATGTTTTTTCATAAAAACTTACGGTAAATGTTAAATTAATGCACTTTTTGCAACTGAAACCTTAATAGTACTGGATGAAAGTTATTGCTGATTATTACTAAGTAAAAGAATTTAATTTCAAAAATTAGTTATCATCTTAAATAAAGTTAAGGTGATGTAGAGATGGGAAACAAAGCATCTCTACAAAACCTAAAAGTTATTTACAAGCAAAAACACTGGCGCGAAATCTGCGCTATTTTAGCGTTATAGCTTTGTGATGTCACCTAACGCGATGTGCAACTTAATATTCTGATCTCACTTCCATTCCTCTTTTCTAAAAGGAGAGAGGCTTTGAATAAAAGTTGCACATGGTCTTTACCTAGCAAAGCCTCATACACCTAAAAAATCTTGTGATTATGATAATTTAGTGGCATGCAACGCCTAATGTGTGGTGACGTGCTGAGTGTGCTGTGTTATGAGCCGCAGGATAAGTGGAAAACAACACAGTCCAGATAACTAAAGAAGATAGCAGCATATAGAGCGTTACCTGCACAGGCTTGGATAAAGTAATACCTGCTGTCTTCTGCAATCCCGAAATCCGAGAAAAACTAGTCATTTTTGACCTCCTAAAATAAATTTGGACAATTCATCAATCAAAGGGTATTATGCCGCTTGATTGCAAAAAGATATACGATCAACTTTGTATTTGACAAGTGTATATCAAATATATTCTGTAATTTGGCTTTACTGAATACTATACTATCCTTTGAATATCGGCTGCTCACGATGCCGATATCTATACATAAAGTCCATAGAAATAACAAAAGAATGACACATGGTTTTGAGTGTTCGCATTTTAAACGCTGATTACACGAAGGTAACAGATCAAAATTAAAAATGGTCATGTTCCCAAGCATCGAAAATTCCTTGAAATGCGATTTATGCGATCTCTAAGCCAATTAAATACGCTAGAGATTACCGAAAGTTACTTGCTTGCATCTCTATTCAGTGCGTTATTATACTCGCTGTTTAGACTCTAACTACTTTTAAAGCAATAAGCATATCAGGAATAGTCATGAAACAGTTAGTTTTATCTGAAGATGATTTATACATAAATAAACGTATAAATACTGTCCGTTCGCTGATTTTTTGACATCGGCTCAAATCTGATAAAACCTATATCAGATAGAGGTTTCAACTTTTGTAGGCAATTTTTCATTCCCTTTCTATTTAGAATTTCTAGTTTAAATGAACTACAAAGTTGCGATCGCATACCCGCCTAACCTAGTTACTGACTATTTTGGTAAATTCTGAAAGACTAATTCTGTCCTCAGTAAGAAATAAAATAAGCCAACAAATAGTTAATAACTTTATTAATTAGCGGTTTTAAAGCACTAGAAAATTATTGACAATAATTATTAATTCCTCTAATATTTAAAAGTAATTGCAAATCTTTTGCAATTCTTTTTCAGCGCTAACCGTAACTAAATGTCATGCCCAACAACTTCGCTCTAGGTAACGAAAAAGAAAAACCTTGGAGCCGCCGTCAATTATTGAAGCTGGGACTAGTAGGTGCTGGAGTAACTGGTGCCGCTGGACTTTGGCAGATGCTAAATCTACAAAGTCAGTCAATCGTCAAAGTGCCACCACTCGATATAGAAGCACCAGACGACGTTACTAACCCGATGAAGATGTTAAGGAATTTTGATTATGGGACGGTGAAGCAAGAGAATGGGCGGACTATCCGGGAATTTCAGTTAACTGCTGGTACTTCCATTATAAAACTCAATAGTGCTGTCTCTTACAACATCTGGGATTTAAATGGTCGCATACCAGGGCCAACGCTACGGGCAAAAGAAGGCGATCGCATCCGCATACTATTTCTCAACAACGCGGGACATTCTCATTCTTTGCATTTTCATGGGGTTCATCCAGCAGAAATGGATGGAGTTCGCCCCATCAGGAATGGTAGTGCGACAATTTATGAATTTGATGCTGAACCCTATGGTGTACACCTGTACCACTGCCATATTCAACCAGTGACCCGTCACATCGCCAAGGGGTTGTACGGGATGTTTATCATCGATCCACCTACTCCCCGTCCCCCGGCTGATGAGATTGTACTAGTGATGGGTGGCTATGACGTGAATGATGATAGCCATAATGATTATTACGCCTTCAACGGTCTGCCCCACTATTACATGGATCATCCCATTCAGATTTACAAAGATCAGTTGATTCGGCTGTATGTCCTCAACATCATTGAATACGATCCGGCAGTGACGTTTCATCTCCACGCCAACTTCTTTGATGTCTATCGTTATGGCATGAGTATGACTGCTAGCGAGAAAACAGATGTGATTACGATGGGTGTAGCAGAAAGGCACATCTTGGAATTTGCTTTTCGCTACCCAGGTAAGTATATGTTCCATCCCCATCAGGATGCGATCGCCGAAAACGGTTGCATGGGTCAATTTGAAGTACTTGCTGAGAGTAACTCTCAAAACCCTGTTAAAAATTCCTAACCAGATAATTAATAATTCGCAAAAAGTTTTAGAACAACTATTTGATAAAAAATGTCATTATGTGCGACAGTAAAATCTATGACAATGTGTCAAACATAACTAGCTTCTAGTAATATCAAATGTTTCAATTTATACCTTTTTTTTTGTGCGAGAATTAAAGATGATAAAACTTCGTTATATCTGTTTAACAGCAGCAGCAGCTCTAATAGTTACCTTGAGTTCCTGTACCAGTAGACCAATTGCAGAAAATCTATCAGCACCAGTTGTTAGCCCTCAAGCTACAGAGGCAGTAAGTACTAACAGTCATAGTAGTCACGGTAGCAAAGAAAAAATTAACATTAACACTGCTATATTGTCACAATTGGATAAGTTTGAAGCTAAACTAGGCGTTCCGGCTTTATCGAACAAAATCCAGGCAAATCGTCCCTATGGCAGCCCAGAAGATTTAGTTACGAAGAAAGTAGTTACCCAAGAGCAGTTCAATCAAATTAAAGACCAGGTTGGTGTTCAAGAAGTGGTACTCACAGGTGAGGCCAAAGATATTGACTATATGACTAAATTAGGCTTAATGAAAGGGCATCTTTTAGTAGCAAAAGAACTCCTAGATCAGAATCAACCGAAACAAGCAGAACCTCATATTGGACACCCAGTTGAGGAGATTTATGTTGATGTAGAAGAACAGTTGAATGAGCGTAAAGTTAAAGAATTTAAGACAACTTTAGTGAGTTTGCAAGATTTAGTGAAATCTAGTGCTAAGGATAGCAAAGTTAAAACTAGTTTTGCTTCTTCAATGCAAGCAGTTGATTCTGCGATCGCAGCTTTGCCAGCAGATCAGCGCTCAAAACCGGGATTTGAGCTACAGGTAATTAACGAACTACTAGATTCGGCTAACTCCGAATATGGCGCTGCGATCGCAGATGGTAAAATAACCGCCCCAATTGAGTATCAAGACTCCCGTGGTTTTGTCTTTTACGCCAATGAATTATACAAAGGAATTTCTAGTCAAATAGCTCAAGCAGATCCCGAAGCACACAAAGCGATCGATACTAGTTTCGCTGAACTCATAACAGTTTGGCCTGCCGCCATTCCACCAGCAAAAGCAGTCAAAACACCTAATGATGTTACCAAGTTGGTGAAAACCATTGAGGAAAACTCTCAAAAAGTGATTGACAAATCCAATACCCAAGCATAGCGACAACACATTGATTTAATGGGAAGCATAGGGTAAGGAGTTTAAAATGAGGAAATCGTTAGGAGTTAGGTAGGAGTTAAGAGTTATGAGTTATGAGTTAAGAATCTGATCTGCTAACTTCCAACTCCTAACTTCTAACTATTATTCCAACTCCTAACTAATTACACTCCATTCATTACTTGAACTAACAACTGATGCAAGAACTTGACCACAAAAAGACCATCGACCTGTTGAACGCCATTATGGAATTTGAACTAGCAGGGGTAGTCCGCTATACACATTATTCTTTGATGGTAACTGGCCCTAACCGTATTCCAATTGTGGGCTTTTTCAAAGCACAGGCGAGTGAATCTTTACTTCATGCCGAACAAGTGGGAGAAATTCTCACCGGTTTAGATGGGCATCCATCGCTGAAAATTGCCCCAATGGAAGAAACCTACCAGCATAAAGTCAAGGATATCTTGGAAGAAAGCTTATCCCATGAAAAAAAGGCATTGGATCTGTATAAAAATCTGCTCGAAACTGTCACCAATGCCAGTATTTATCTGGAAGAATTTGCTCGTGGGATGATTGGGCAAGAAGAGATGCATAATCTCGAACTTAAAAAGATGCTACGCGATTTTAGTTAATAGTCATTAGTCCTTAGTTATTAGTCATTAATTATTGGCTAGGGACTAATGACAAAAGACAAAAGACAAAGGACAAAAGATGAATTTTAGTACTGCTCTACCTACTTTTGTAATCACACTCCGAGAAGGAGTGGAAGCTGCCCTTGTTGTTGGCATTGTGCTAGCTTTGCTGAAAAAAGCTAAACAATCCCGACTGAACTCTTGGGTATATGCTGGTGTCGGCGTTGGCATTGTCGTCAGCGCCTTAATAGGTGTGCTATTCAGTTGGGTAATTCAAAGACTGGGAGCAGTAAATCCTCAATATAGCTCCGTAGTTGAGCCAGCGCTAGAAGGTGTGTTTAGTGTGCTAGCGATCGCCATGCTCAGTTGGATGCTAATCTGGATGACTAAACAAGCCAGATTCATGAAAGCTACAGTTGAAGGAGCAGTAACAGAAGCGCTGACACAAAACTCAAATGCTGGTTGGGGTGTTTTTACTTTAATTTTAGTTGCCGTTGTCCGCGAAGGCTTTGAAACTGTTCTGTTCGTTGCGGCTAATTTTCAACAGGGATTAATGCCAGCCTTGGGTGCTATTGGTGGTTTGGTAGCGGCATCCGCCATTGGGGTGCTGCTATTTAAATGGGGTGTCAAGATTAACATCCGCCAGTTTTTCCAGGTAATGGGCGTTTTATTAGTGTTGATTGTCGCTGGGTTGGTAGTTTCAGCCTTAAAACATTTTGACGATGCCGTGGCTAACCTTGCCCTTAGCAGTCGTGCCACAGAAAACCTTTGTTTCTATTACGAACGCTTTACTAAAGTTCACTCCTGTATTTTGGGGCCAATGGTTTCAAATACTTCCCCAATCTTGCCTGACGAACAGTTTCCTGGCATTATCCTCAAATCTTTATTTGGTTATAGAGACAATCTCTATCTTGTTCAAGCAGTGGGATATGTGACCTTTTTACTCACCATTGGCGGACTGTATTTTCGTAGCCTTGGAGGTACTTCTCCTGAAGGTAAAAAAAATATTCCCTTTGCTCAAAAACCAATTAGTTCTGCAAAAGATTAAAAGCACAGTCATCGAAGAGGAAAAGAAGCAA
>Ga0123337_10005570_pt1 | contig 12339 bp, 12 predicted proteins | sample frozenSSSSmetaG_FD_89792 | JGI IMG/M metagenome (GOLD analysis project Ga0123337, IMG submission 89792) | Glacier valley bacterial and archeal communities from Borup Fiord, Nunavut, Canada, to study Microbial Dark Matter (Phase II) -... | ecosystem: Environmental > Aquatic > Freshwater > Ice >...
CGCGCTGTAGGGCGAAAAAAGCGACCTCCAGCGGGTGAGAAATTCAGCGTCTGCGTACATCCGATCTCTATTATACCGCCGACACCGCCGATACTGTAACCGCTTTTTTCAAAGGTATTGGATCAGGCCAACCGGCTTATCGCGCGCTCCACGGAGGCACAGCAGTTGCGCCAAACCACGCGGCGGCGGCGATGACCGAGGATATCCCGTGAAACGACCGTAGAGGAGCAAAGTATACGCTCCACGGCTGGGATTTGGACGTTTCTGGCGTGGTCAGATTGCGGTATTGTTTCAGCCCGCGTGAGTGGGCGTTGCTGTATAGCGCGGCGGCTTTAGCCCCGCGCGGCTTGCGGCGAAGGGAACGCTGCCGAATCAGGCAACGTCCAATGCGCACCCACACGGAGTATAACTATCGTAGGACATACGCAAACCATGAATTCCTCACCCTTTGTAGGTTATTTTCGCCCTGCGGGACGAAAATAACCTACAAGAGAAGAAAAGTACTGCGACGGACACGATTGGGTCGAGTTTGAACTCGTTCTCCCAGAAACAGCTACTGTCTCCTGAAAACCCGTTTCTGGAAGAATGGCGAGATCGAATATGATGGGTGAGACGCGCCCGCCTGCCACAGAGTCACGTATAATAAAGGACGTACGCACAAGGCATCGTTCGCAGTGTTTGTCCAGCTATCTGTGGTGGTCAACCCCATGCTGCACATCCGCCGCGCGGGGATCCAGCCGCCACGCCCATCCGCAACGCCCGCTGAAGCGGGCTGGACATGGGCAGAGTCTATCTGCCCAATACAGTTTGCCCAGCTATCGTCTGATTAATCTGCCCTGATCAGCCGATAACGAAGAATATATGCGCTATGAGGTATCCGTGACCATTGACAACCCATCCAACGAGCAGCGATTCGGCGCAGCGGCTATTCTTTCCAACAAGCACTATGCCGCGCCCTCGGTCTTCACCCCCGAAAGCCTGTTGCGCGAGGCGCGACGGCAGAAAGGGCTGCGGTCAGAGCCGGTTCCCGCTATCTGCATCCTTGATCCAGATGGCGACCTGGTCGACTATCTGGCTGCCGCTGGGCACGCGCGCCCGCATGAGTCGTGGGCCTGTTACCACACGCAATTAACCACCTTTGTCCACAAGGAGATTGAATATGGCATTATTGGCCGCGTGGTTGGAGCATCGTTTGCCGTTCTGGTCGCAGAGGAGTTGTTCGCCTCAGGTTGCCAGCTGCTGATCAGTATTACCTCGGCCGGCCAGATCACTCCGGTGGGCCAGCCGCCCTATTTTGTATTGATTGATCGCGCGCTGCGTGACGAGGGCACTAGCTACCACTATCTTCCACCGGCACCATTTTGCGCCCTGCGGCCGGAGCTGGCGGAACTGCTGTTTGACACATGGGATACTAGCAGTGTGCAGATGCATCGCGGCGCAAGCTGGACAACCGATGCGCCGTTTCGCGAGACCGAGCAGATGATTGCGGAATGCCGTGCGAACGGTATCCTAGCGGTCGAGATGGAGGCGGCGGCGCTGTATGCCTTGGCGCAGGCAAAACAGTATGCGATTGTGTGCTTCGCGCACGTCACTAACCAGATGGCGCAACAGGGCGATGATTTCGAAAAAGGGCCGGATCAGGGTAGTCAGGCGGCGTTGCAGGTGATCGATCATACGGCGCGGCAGCTACATTACCGCGTGTAGACGATCACCTGCCAGAACAGTGTCGTGCGATAATAACGCCGCTCCAGGCCATTGGCGCGCACTACCGCCTCAATCGCTTCCGTCGGATGCACGAAGAACCGGAAGGCGTTGTGCTGAAGCCTTGGAAAGATGTTCACAAACAGGCTCCCTAATCGCATCCACCATGTGTCGCGCGGGAAAACAACGCCATATAGTTTACCCGCACGCGCCGATGACAGGCCAACCAGCGCGCGCATATCGGGGTAGCAGCAGATCACCTTCTCCAGCGTAACAATATCGGCCTGGGGAAGCTGCGGCGCTAATTCAACGAAGTCGCCCTGATGGTAGGCAACCCGGTCGGCGTGTCCTTGGCGTTCAGCTTCTTGTTTGGCGGCATGAAGATACGCGGAGGATGCGTCTACCGCGATGGCGCTGCGCGCGCCGTCGTTGAGCAGCTCGTGCTGGATCGCCCCCACGCCACCACCAATGTCGAGCAATGTGCGATCAGCAACCCCAGCAGCCTTGAGCGCCGCAATCAGCAGGCGCGTGGTTGTGCCCGGCCCACGGCCACGGTAGGCCTTCAGTTCCCGTTCGGCGGTTCCTTGGTCGAATATCTTTTCAACACCCTGACAGTGCGGACAGGTCATGGCTGGTCTCCTTAAAATTGGGGGCCGGGGCGCTTTACAATCTCACTTTTCGCATACCTTCGTTCAACCTATGGTAGTATAACCTATGTAAAAAATAACATCTGTAGGACGTGCGCAAAAGTGCTTCTGGCCTACGGCAGTACGGTACTTTTCTCACCCATGTTGCTCTTTATCTTCGTGAACTCTTGCTACATACGCAATTCGCAAGACTTCTGTACGTATTGTCTAACCACGATATGGTTTCATCGTGCGATCCAGATCGCGACCAATCGCGCGAGCTATCAGCCGATGCAGCGCTACCATATACGGGCATGTTTGCTGGTATTGCCTACATGCGGAATGTATCACGCAAGCTGCAACACGAGTCATCTATGCACGCCATCGAAATAGTAACATCAGTTGGATTTGGATGTGGAACTAAAAGGGAGGCTACCTGTGACTGAACTCGCCACCGCGCAGATTACGCCGTACCTCGTGTCGCTCGAACAGGTGATCGCCGACGTCGTCGCTCCTTCCGCGATCGAGATCGATCAGCAGGGCGCATTTCCGCGTGCCGCACTGGATGCACTCGGCGCTGCTGGGCTGCTGGGATTGATCAGTGCGACCGAGGTTGGCGGCCAGGGCCAGGCGCACCGGGCCGCCGCCATGGTGGTCGAACGCCTAGCGCAGGAATGCGCGTCGACCGCGATGGTTGTGTGCATGCACTATGCTGGCACCGCCGTGATCGAGGCGCATGGCCCGCTCAACATTCGCAAGGCGATCGCCGCTGGCCAGCATCTCACGACTCTGGCGTTCTCAGAGGCCGGCTCGCGCAGCCATTTCTGGGCACCGGTCAGCACTGCCACCGCCGCTAACGGCCACATCCAGATCGATGCGCAAAAGAGCTGGGTGACTGCTGCTGGCCAGGCCGACAGCTATGTTTGGTCAAGTCGTCCGCTGGCGGCCGAGGGTGCCAGTACGCTCTGGCTCGTCCTTAGCAATGCCGATGGCTTGCGCATTCCGGCACCATTCAATGGCCTGGGATTACGCGGAAATCACTCCAGCCCCGTCACAGCGGCGGGTGTTGATCTGCCAACAACCGCTATGCTTGGCCTAGATGGGGCTGGCTTCGACGTGATGATGGGCATTGTGCTGCCATACTTTCAGCTGATGAATGCGGCCGCCTCGATTGGTACGATGGAGGCCGCAACCAGTAAGGCCGCCGCGCATGTCAGTGGTGCCCAGCTCCAGCATCTTGGGCAGTCGCTGGCCGACCTGCCAACCATTCGCGCCTATGTCGCGCGCATGCGCATCAAGACCGATATGGTGCGTACGCTGCTGCTCGACACGATCAGCGCGATTGAAACTGGCCGCGCTGATACGATGCTGCGCGTGCTGGAAGTGAAAGCTGCCGCCGGTGAGACTGCGATTGAGGTGACCGATCTGGCGATGCGGGTGTGCGGTGGGGCCGCGTTCCGCAAGGAAGTTGGCGTCGAGCGTCACTTCCGCGACGCGCGCGCCGCGACGGTGATGGCCCCGACGACGGATGTGTTATATGACTTCATCGGCAAAGCCGTCTGCGGCATGCCGCTGTTTGGGTAAGGAGCTACCGACTATGCCAACACGATCCGAGACCCTGCTGCTCGGCGCAGTCGCGTATGCGCCGAAAGTCGTGACGATCTGGGAGGGCTTCAAGGAGTATTTCATCCGCCACGGCCTGCCGTTCGATTATATCCTCTACTCAAACTATGAGACGCAGGTCGAGGCGCTGATGGCTGGGCAATGCGATATCGCGTGGAACTCGCCGCTGGCCTGGGTGCGCGCCGAGCGCCTGGCGCGCGCGCAGGGCACGCAGGTGCGCGCGATCGCAATGCGTGACACCGACTGCGATCTGACCTCGGTCATTATTGTTCGCGCCGATTCGCCGATCACGACGCTAGCCGAGCTGAAGGGTAAAGTCATCGCGGTCGGGGCGATCGATTCACCCCAAGCGACCCTGATTCCATTTCACTACCTGCGAACCGAAGGTTTGACGCCGTCGATCGATTTTGAGGTGCAGCGCCACGATCTGCTGGGCGGCAAACATGGCGACCATATCGGCGGCGAGCGCGATGGCGCGCAGTCGCTGCTGGCTGGCACCGCCGATGCGGCCTGTATGATCAAAGGCAACTACGCGGCTTGGGTGGCCGATGGCACGCTCGCCGCCGGCGCGACGCGTGTGCTAGCCGAGACACCAGCCTACGATCACTGCAACTTCACGGTCGGGCCGGTAGCGCCGCCGCCGCTGGTCGATCATTTTCATACGCTGTTGATGGCGATGTCGTACGACGACCCCGAGGTGCGACCATTGATGGAACTGGAAGGGCTAAAAGCGTGGCGCGATGGCCGTGTCGAAGGCTATCAGCCGCTCGAAGCTGCTGTGGATGCTGCACATTTCTACGATCACGACGGCGCGATCACCGAAGCCGACTACCTATATTAGACATTTGGATCGGTGAGGGTTCATAAAATTAGGACGTATGCACAAGGCATCGTTCGCCTGCGGCAGCATGGTACGTTTCTTTTTTGCAGGTGAGAAATCCAGCGTTTGCATGCGTCCTAAAAATATTATTTCACCCAGTTTGGGTTGGCACCCTGCGCCGCAGCGAAGGATCGCTGCTTTGTGAACAAGCGATCCTTCGCTGCGAATCAGGATGCCAATCGCGCTGCGGGAAGGTATTCTTTTATGAACCCTGAGCGGACTCGACAGAACCGATTCAAGCTGCTAGCATAGCGCCAGAATCTTCCCACCCATGTTCTCCATCAGCATCATGTGATGCTCTGCCCGCAGTCGATGATTAGCCCGCTTAGATAGCTGGGGTTATTGCTATGGCGCTCGACGATGAAACAACTTACGCTGCGCCCGATCTGCAATGGAAGCTGTGGATCTACACCAACTACGATTGCAATCTGCGCTGCTCGTACTGCGTCGCCAAATCTAGCCCGAACGCGCCGCGCCGCGCGATTGGCCTGGCGAATGCGCGCCGACTGGTCGATGAAGCAGTCGCGCTTGGCTTTACCGACGTCTTCTTTACTGGCGGCGAGCCGTTCATTCTGAACGAGATCTACGACATGCTGGCCTACGCGTCGGCGCGCGTCAAGACGACGGTGCTGACCAATGCGATGATCGTGCGCGGGCCGCGCTTGGAAAAGCTGGTCGCGATCGCCAACGACAATTTGATCGTGCAGGTCAGCTTGGATGGCGGGTGCGCCGAGCACCATGATGCCTACCGTGGGGCTGGCGCATGGGCCAAGACGGTTGAAGGCATTACGTTGCTCCAGGAGCGCGGTTTTCGCGTGCGGCTCTCGACCACCGAGACGCCCGTCAATGCGCCGCATCTCGAAAGCATCTGCGCGTTTCATCGCTCACTCGGGATTCCTGATCACGATCACTTTATCCGCCCACTGGCAAAGCGCGGCTACTCGAAAGAAGGGCTGGAGCTTGGCATGGACAACCTGCTACCCGAGCTGACCGTCAATCTCGATGGCGTGTTCTGGCACCCACTCTCGACCGATGCCGACATGCAGGTCAGCAAGAAGATGTTCCCGCTGGCATCAGCCTATGATCGGGTGAAAACACAGCTCGATGTCATGGCGCGCACCGGCGGGGTGCCGTTGATGACCTTCACCTGAGGATGATCTATTTGCCTCCGTGTGAGGCAGAAATACGGTAAGATTTACCCATTCCAACCAAGGATTTTTTGCATGTCAATTTCATCCTTCGGGGTGAAATTGACATACAAAACGTAAAGTATCATTAAAAGGAGCATCGTATGATCTATGCCTATGTTCTGATCGAAGCTGAGCCAACGCGCGTGCAGGATCTGATCAAAGAGCTGCCGGATATGGAGCTGGATGGCTCGGTGATCAAACAGGTTCATGCCGTCACTGGCCGATATGATCTGATCGCGTTTGTCGAAAGCCCCGACATGCAGTCGCTGGGCAACTGAATAACCACTGGCATAGCGGGCGCCGTGGGCGTCCGACGCACTGAAACCTGTATCGTTGTCTGGTAGCCGTAAGGAGACAGGGAACCGGAAAACGGGTGCTATCGCTCAGGATTCGCCCTCGACTTTCCTGTAGCCTGTACCCTAACCTTACACCCTGACGTTATGCCGCCAAAACCCTGGAAAACGCTCAGCAGCACGCCGATCTACGCGAATAAATGGACACAGCTGCGCGAAGATATCGCTGAGCTACCGGATGGCCGAACGACCGTTTACGGCGTGGTAACGTTCGGCCAGTGTGTCGGCGTGCTGCCATTCCTGGATGATGATCAGGTCGTGATGGTTCGTCAGTATCGATACGTGCAGCGGGAGAATCAGCGCTGGGAGATGCCGACCGGCGGTGTGCTGGCTGGCGAGGCGGCGGCAGCGGCGGCGCAGCGCGAGCTGCGCGAGGAGGTTGGCTACTCGGCTGGCCGACTGGAGTGGATCAGCTCCTACTACACCTCCAAGAGCGTCTGCGATGAGACCGCGCATCTGTATATCGGCTATGATCTCACGCCCGCTGCGCTGCCGCCCGACGAGACCGAGTTTTTGGAGATCGCGACCATGCCATTCGCCGCAGTGCTGGATATGGTCGTGAAAAGTGAGATCCGCGACGGGATGACCGTAACCGCAGTGCTCCACGCCGCACGCCTGCGTGGATGGAAGCTGACATGAGCTGTAAGATTTTCACCAATGCGGCGTAAGGTTCTTGTAACGTTTCGGCGCTATGGTGAAACATACAAAGTAGCAACCACCGTTCGCAGGCCACGAGGCGAACAACGATTGAGCGTGAAAGGGTTATCCCGATGAGTGTCCCTTCAGCCCGCAGCCGCGCCAGCGAGCAGGCGGCGAACCCAGCCGACTCGGCCGCCATGGTGCGCGCTGGCTACGCAACGGTGGCGACCATGGCCGTGCTTGCGCTGGTGCGCGGTGCATTAGGTACGATCTGGTTTGTCGAAACGCTCTGGAAACTACCCTGGAAAAACTACGGCTGCCCGGCCGACTTTACGCTCGCGCGCAGCGGCCTGTGTGATTGGATCGGGCGCGAGATCGCCAACCCACCTTTCGGCCTGTATCATAGCTTCCTGGTAAACGTGATTGGGCCGAATATTCGTTTTGTCGGCTTGGGCGTCTGGCTGGCTGAGACCGCAGTGGCGCTGCTGCTGCTCTTGGGATTGTTTACGCGCTTAGGTGGCTTACTTGGCACGTTGCAAGCGCTGAATTTACTGATCGGCCTATGGAATGTACCGGGCGAGTGGCATTCGGCCTATGTTATGCTGGTCGCGCTCAATCTGATTTTCCTGATCATTCCGGCCGGCCGCTTTCTCGGCACCGATCAGTTTCTACTCCCGCGCCTGCTGCCAGCGGCCACCCGTGGCAACCCGCTCGCCCGCCTGCTTGTTCGCTTTATGTAATGCTGGGGAGCTGGGGACTGAGGAACTCGGCGCCAATCTCCCAGCCCCAAAACGACACTATGCAACGAATGCTCCTGGTGGTGGCCAAGCAACCAGCCGCTGGACAAACGAAAACACGGCTGTGCCCGCCGCTCACCGGCGCGGCGGCGGCGGCGCTGTATGCGTATTTCCTGCGCGACACGCTCGACGTGATGCGGCAGGTGCCCGATGTTGGGCGTGGCATCGTGTATTTTCCTGAAGCAGCGCTCGATTATTTTTCGGCCTTAGCGCCGGACATGCAGTTGAGCCTGCAACAGGGTACCGGCCTGGGTGAACGGCTCGACCATCTGCTGACTGCCGCGCTGGAAGCTGGCGCATCGCAGGCCATCGTTATGGATAGCGATAGCCCAACGCTCCCGGCTGATTATCTGGTGCAGGCGTTCGACGCACTCGCTGGCCCCAGCGATGTGGTGCTGGGGCCGTGCGAAGATGGCGGCTACTACCTGATTGGCCTGAAGCGCCCGCAGCCGCGCCTGCTACGCGAAATCCAGATGAGCACAGCGTATGTTGTCCGCGACACGCTTACGCTGGCCGAGCAGCTTGGTCTCCAAGTCGCATTGCTGCCAACCTGGTACGATGTGGATACGGTCGCCGAGCTTGATCGCCTGCGCGCCGAGCTGCACGATGCGCCACCGCACGCGGCGCGCCACACGCGGGCGTTCCTCAGTCATGAAGACAGCGCCACATAAACCTTCCGCGCTGTCTAGAATAGGCCCGATCTATGCGTATCACGCTGATCATTCCCGCGTTGAACGAGGCCGCCTGCATCGCGCCGCTGCTAGCCGAGCTACCTGTAGGGCTGATACATGAGCTGCTGGTGGTCGACAACGGCTCGACCGACGATACGGCCAGCGTGGCCCGGCGCGCTGGGGCACTCGTTGTGGTAGAACCACGGCGTGGCTATGGCTACGCATGCGCGGCTGGTGTCGCGGTAGCGAGCGGCGAGCTACTGGCATTTATGGATGGCGATGGCAGCTTCGTTCCCGGTGAGCTAGTCGCACTGCTCGCGCCAATGCTGGATGGGTCGGCTGACATGGTGCTTGGCACGCGTATGCGCAGCGGTATGACCGCTGGCGCGATGCCGCCACACCAGCGGTTTGGTAATCGGCTGATCGCGCGGCTGATGGATCGGTTGTATGGCCTCCGCCTGACCGATCTGGGACCATTCCGCGTGATACGTCGCGATCTTTTGAACACGCTGGATATGCGCGAGATGACCTATGGCTGGCCGGTCGAGATGATTGTGAAAGCAGCGTGTCAGGGCGCGCGGATCGTCGAGCTGCCGGTGAGCTACCGGCCGCGCTCGGCCGGTGTGTCCAAAGTCGGCGGGACCGTTCGCGGGACGATCCTGGCAACCTATCGCATCCTACGCACGACCTTTCGGTATGCGCTCGGCGGGATAGCGCAGCAGCGTCGGCTGCGCACATGAGGCACCTGTGAGTATCGGCCGAGGCGCAATTGGACGCACGAACGCAGCCGACCACTTTGGCATTTGGGTGCTGATTGGTGTCGGCGTCGCCAGCACGCTGTTGTATGCCCTGGGCATTACCGCGCGCTACCCGCTTGCGATTGGACTTCAGAGCACACGCGCTGGCTGGTCGACGCTGGTCGGCAGATCGCTCAAGGTCGGTGTGGAGTTTGCCGGAATATATGCCCTGCTGATCGTCGGTTACGTCGTGGCGCTGTGGCTCCTCCTGCACCTTCACGGTCGCACCCCGCGTCGAAATGTTGGGGTGATCATTGTCGGCTGGCTGCTCTCATCGGCCGCGCTGCTGGGCGCGTACCCAGGCGAGTCGTTCGATATTTTTGATTACGTGTTCCGCGGCCGGATGATCATCGAATACGGTGCCAGCCCGCTCGCGACCGCGCCGTTTGTCTTTCAGAATCAGCCGTTCTACAATTATATTACCTGGCGTGGCCAAGTTGATACCTACGGCCCACTTTGGGAGTATGCCAGTGGCGCGGTGGCGTGGACCGTGCAATATGTGTTCAACCGCGCCGATAGTCATGTCGCCTACATTATCGGCTATCGGCTGCTGGCAGTGTTGCTGACCGGATTGTGCGGTCTGCTGATCGCACTGATTGTGCGGCACAACGCGCCACAGCTTGTCCCGGCGGCACTGCTGGCCTGGTTCTGGAATCCGCTGCTGCTGATCACAACCGCGATCGGAGCGCATAACGACCTGCTCATGCTGGTGGCGATCTTCGCCGCGCTGCTCCTATTTCAGCGTCAGCGCTGGGTGTGCGGGCTGCTGGCGCTGGCGCTGGCGGCGCATGTCAAGCTGACCGCATTGCTTGTGCTGCCGGTGCTGGGCCTGTGGCTCCTGCAGCGCTGCGGGTGGGTGCGTACCCTGCGTATTTGTGCGCTGGCGCTAGCGGTCGCCCTCCCGATCTCCTGGCTGTTGTATGCGCCATTAGGCGGCTGGGCGACATTACAGCGCATGCTTCAGGAGCGTGCGAGTCTGCTGATCAACTCGCCAGCCGACCTGGTGTACCGCCTGCTTCAGGAGCGCTTTGGCTGGAGTGAGCCGGTCGCCTGGCGCGCAACTACCCAGGCAGCGACGCTCGCTTTCTTCGCGATTGTGGCCGGGATACTGGCCTGGTTCTGGTGGGCCAATCGACATGCGATGACGCAGGCGCGGCTGACGATAGATAGGTCGCCCAGTGAAGAACCAAACGGCGCACTGGCGCGGAAGGTGCCAGATGCGCTGCTTTGGCGCGGCGCAATCGCCGTGACGCTGGCATACCTGCTGGTCGGAAGCTTTTGGTTCCAGCACTGGTACCTGCTGTGGGTGTTGGCGCCAGCCGTGCTGCTCCCAGATAGTCGCTGGACGCGCATATTGCTGCCGGCGTATTGCCTGGGCGCACTCTGGAGCAACCTGACCAATAGCTTTGCGCGCAACCAGCCGGGATATATATTGAACGATACGCAGGTGGGCGTGATCAATAGCTTGACGCAGATCGCGCCGCTGCTATGCGTGCTGCTCATAACGCGCATCTGGCAGGATGCGCCGCGCCTGCTCGCCGCTGCTAGGCGTGTACGCGCCGCATCGCAACCGCCTGATGCACGCGTGGCGACAGCACATGAAATGGATCACCGCTCATGATCACCCTTGATACCCGAACCACAATTGCCGTTGATCTACCCTACCAAGTTTATATTGAAGTCACCAACCGCTGCAACTCGCTGTGTGGCTCATGCCCCTTGACCTACGACCACTTTCTGCCGTTCGAGCCGAAACATCACCTGACCTGGCCACAGTTTCGCCGGATCGTCGACCAGCTTCCACGCATTGAACGCGCGGTGCTGCACGGTATCGGCGAGCCGCTGCTCAACCCACAGCTACCGCGCTTTGTCGCACACCTCAAGGAACGCGGCGCGCATGTGCTGTTCAACACCAATGCAGTGCTGCTGGATGAACGGCGCGGCGATGCGCTATGCGAAGCCGGGCTGGATGAATTGCGCGTGTCGCTCGATGCGGTGACACCGGCATTGTACAAGCAGCTGCGCGGTATCGATAAGCTGCCGCAGATCCTGGCGAACCTGCACGCGTTTGTAGCGCGGCATGGTGCGCAGGCGCGGCCGCGTGTCTCGCTCTGGCTGGTTGGAATGCGCGAGAACTTGCACCAGCTACCCGAGCTGGTGCGGCTGGCAGCGGACATGGGCATCCCCGAGGTGTATCTCCAACGACTGGTCTATTTTGGCGGCGGCGAGAAGCTTGACGCCAGCACGACGATGGTGCCCGAGCAGTCGCTATTTGGCACGCTCGAGCAGCAGCAGGCCGCGCTGATCGCGGAATGCGAGATCCTGGCGACCGATCTTGGGCTGACCTTCCGTGCATCGGGCGCGACCACGCCGCACGAGAGCGTCGCGGTCAAAGGCGCGCACCCCTGGCAGGGCTGCTACCGGCCGTGGGCGCTTATGTACATCACTGCTACCGGCACAGCGCTACCCTGCTGCATCGCGCCATTCGCCACGACTGACTACCCGAGTATCATGCTGGGAAATATCTTTGATCGCCCGCTGGCCGAGGTTTGGAACGACCAGCCCTACCAGGAGCTGCGCGCGGCGGTGCTGGGCGAGCGACCCGCGCCCTGGCCGTGCCAGCACTGTGGCGTGCGCTGGAGCTTGTGAACATCCCGTTCCAGCCCTTTGCAGGTTCTTCTTTCGCCTGCAAGGGCCAAAGAAGAACCTGCAAAAGAGGTTGGGCCACGCTGCCACGTATGCGCAGCGAGCGCGTGCGCTTGATCACCAACTCGCTGGCTTTTGTCGTCTATTGGATGCTCCAGCGCTATACAGGCTAGTCGGCGGTTGCGGCATAGCCGGTAACGACACAAGCTGCCACAATACTATTTTCCGTTCTTGCCGGGCTGCTGCTGGTACGATTCTGGCGTGACCGAACGTAATCCGCAATTCGACGATCCAATACTCTGGCGCGGTGGTATCGCCATCATGATGATCTGCCCGCCGAACAGCCCGCGAGCTATCATGAGCTACTCGCTCGCACACGGGTATCCCAACCGCCTATAACGCTAGTTCAAGGGGAG